>Ga0169931_10003476_pt1 | contig 24941 bp, 14 predicted proteins | sample Kivu_15m_20L_FD_129675 | JGI IMG/M metagenome (GOLD analysis project Ga0169931, IMG submission 129675) | Freshwater microbial communities from Lake Kivu, Western Province, Rwanda to study Microbial Dark Matter (Phase II) - Kivu_15m_20L... | ecosystem: Environmental > Aquatic > Freshwater > Lake...
CTGCTTGGTAGCCGGCTAGTCATTGCTCCACCGACGCAAGGTCAAGTGGTGGCCACTGGTGGCTTTGTATTTGTTTAGCCCGTAGCCAACGGCGAGGCGAAGCGCAAGTTGATCGCGCGTTGCAAACCAGCCGTCCGCTTCTCCTCCCCCCTGCGCTCAAGGCAGGTCTCCTCCCCCTGCGCTCGGCGCAGTTCTCCTCCCCCTGCGCTCGGCGCAGTTCTCCTCCCCCTGCGCTCGGCGCAGGTCTCCCGACCTCGCCGCTCCTTCGACCTCCGGTCTCCTCTTGGCGGCTAGTTGGGGTTCCGCGTCGAACCGTCCGAGCCGCCCGAGTCGGGCGATATCGGGAATACAACGAACCCGCGCTGTCGAACCGGGGGCTGGCGCGAAGACCCGGCTGACGAGCAAAGGCCGTTAGACAGAAGAGCCTTGCACTATTTGGAATGCTGAAGTCAGCTTCCTCAAGCCCTTCGCGGGGCCTCAGGGACGTAACACCCCGGACGATACGACGCCGAATATGCCCTCCGGATCGGCGTGATCCGAATAAACCTAAATTTTCGCCCACGCGCTGATGTTTTCCTGCAACATTCAAGTTGCCTGATTGCCACATGTTGCCTTGCTGCATGCTAGGGTTCCGCAGGGTTGCGGTATTGTGCGACCCATCTTTCAACATTTGGCAATGGAAGTCAGGTCATGTTTTCCCACTCGGCATCGATGCTCACTCGCACCCTGGTCTGTGCAGTTTGGTGTCTCTCCGGCGCCTGGGTTTTTGGACAAATTCAGGTTCCGGCAATCGATCCGAGTGGGAATCAGGTCTTTCTTCCGTCAGGCAACTCCACGACGCTGCTGACTCCCGGTGCCGTCGCTCCTCCGCCGGTCAGCCCCTATCAAACTCCGGTCTACCCCGGCACTTCACCGTATGCAGCCCCGGGATATCCCGTAGCACCGGCTCCGGTTTATCCACAACCCGTCTACCCACAAGTTGGTGCACCCGCGCCAGGCTATCCGCAAGTTCCGCCGGTTGCACCCGGTACGGTAGTCCCGGGCATGGTCGTATCACCCTATGCAGGCGCGCCTCAGTATCCGGCTCCCTACGTTGTCCCCAATTCTGGAATGGTTCCCGGCCCTGCCGTCGCTCCAGCTGCTGCGGCTGCAACCGGCTGCTGCCTCTGCCCCAGTGGTCAGTGCAACCTGTTCTCGCAAGGCGGCTGTTTGAGCTGCTTCAGCGAACTGGGGAAGTGCTTTAGCAATCTGAAATGCAGCTGCCTCTCGGGTTCTTGCTCGCTTTGTAAAAAATCAGCGACGGCTCAAGCGGCAGCGGCTCAAGGCAGCCTCGCTCTTACTCCGCCGCCACCCAACTTCAGCGCCCCGACCGGCGTCTTTGCAACTCCCGCCAGCGGCCCTCCGCAGCCGGCTTTCACACAACCCGCTGACGTTCCGAATTGCGACGGCAAGTGCGGCGGCAGTTGCAACAGTTGCCGTAAATTGGGCCTCAAGGCCGAAAAGAAACATCTCGTTCCCAAGCCGCCTCTGAAGCCGACCCATGGTCAGATGGGGCAAATCATCATGACGCCGGCGCGAATCGTTGCCCCGGTCGGCAGCGAAGTGATCGTCCTCGCCGGCATCTGCGGCGGCGACGGCCACTATGTGATTAACCAACCGCTGGAGTGGATGCTCTCCAACGATAGCGTCGGTCAAATCATCGAAGTCGGTGGAATGGAACACCCAACCTTCAACAAGTTTGTCCCGCCTAGCTCGAAGAAGCAGGACGGGCAGTACGCTGAAGGCCGGACGGGCTTGAAGGAGAAATTGCTGACTCGTGGTACGCCGACTCCTGTCGATGACCTCGATGTAGCCAAGGGGCAAACGTACATCAGCCTCTCATCGGCCTCGCCGGGCACGACTTACCTGACCTGCGTTGCTCCCAACGCGCAAGCTTGGGACAAGCGCCGAGCGCAGACGATCATTCACTGGGTGGATGGCATTTGGGCCATTCCGACTCCGATTCGAACGGCAAGTGGCACGGTCCAGCCGCTGACCACTTCGGTCACGCGTGTTGTCGATGGCACCGGCATTTCGGGCTGGAAGGTTCGCTACACGATCATCGGCGGGGTTCCAGCCGAATTCGCTCCGGCGGGTTCACAGACGGCTGAGATGCAAACGACTGCCGACGGCAAGGCGACTGCACAATTGCAACAAACTCCGGGCAAGGTCACGCCCGGTACAACTCAAATCCGGGTCGATGTGATTCGTCCGCCCGTGGGTGGCGAGTCAGAATTACTGCTCGAAAGTGCGCTGACCAGCGTCACGTGGAGCGCACCCGCTCTCACGATCAAGACGATTGGCCCGAAAGAAGCGGCATTGAGCGAGCCGTTCAACTACCGGGTCGAAGTGTCGAACCCGGGCGACCAAGTCAGCCGCAACGTTGTGGTATCGACCGATGACATCGCGGGTGACATCCAGTATCTGACCAGCAATCCCAAGCCAGGCGAATTCGGGACTCGCTTCGAATGGAAACTGGGGGATATTCCGCCCAACAGTCCGCCCCGGGTGATCGATGTGCAACTCAAAAGCAGCCAGCGGGGCGTCAAACGGCTTTGTTTTGAAGTTAACAGCGCCGACGACAAACTGAAGACCGAAGCTTGCGGTGAGACCAATGTCGCGGCTCCTTGTCTCGGACTGGAAATCAACGGTCCGCGAGAAGCTCGGATGGGCGAGCAAGCCAGCTACACGATCAAAGTAGTCAATCAGTGCGACGCGCCGCTGCGAAACATTACGCTCAATGTGCAATACGACCCCGGACTGCGCGCCGTGTCGTTGGGCAATCCAATCGTCGCGAACGTCGGCGATTTGGCTTTCGGCGAATCGAAGTCGATTCCACTAGTCTTTGACGTCGTCGCCGGCGGCGTCCAGTGCTTTGTTCTCAACGTCACGGCCGAGCAAGGCCACACCGCAACAGTCAAGCGCTGTCTCGATGTGACTCAATCCGTCCAAGGTGCGGCTTCGCTTGAGGTCAATGGCGAACCCATCGTGAAGGCTGGCAATCTGACGATTGTCAACGCAACGGTTCGCAACACCGGAAACACGCCGCTGGAAACCATCACGATTTTGAATCGCTTCTCACCGTCGCTCAGTCCGCAAAAGGCCTCGTCTTATCCGCCGGCGAGCAACGTTGGGAACGACATCGCATTTTCCATCAACCGGCTTGAGCCAGGACAAGCGATTCCATTCCAAGTCCAATACCTCGCATTGCAGCCGGACGGAAACGCCTTCAGTCAGTTCACGCTGACCACACCGAGCGGAGCGGCAGCCGAAAAGCGTTACGACCTGCGAATTGAGCCGGGTAACAATGCGTTGCCGAATCAGCCTCCGGCGAATAACCAACCGCCGGCCCAGCCCAATCAAGGTGGCGGAGCAATTGGAATTCCGGCTGACCCGCAAGGCGCGCTGCAAGTGCTCGTCGAACCACTCGAAGCCGTACCGGCAGATGGTCGAACTCCGGGCCGAATTCGAATCACCGTCCGCAATAATCGTCAGGTCTCGGATAAGAACGTCGATCTCGCGATTCTGATTCCGCCGGGAACACGAATCGTCAATCTCGAATCGCCGATTCCAGCCAGCTTCACCAACGCTCAGAAGAACGAGGTCAAAATCGATCGGATTCTCGAGATGCGAGCGGGCGAAACGATTACGATGACCGCTTCGCTGGTGGCTGACCAACCAGGGCAACCAGTGGTCGAAGTCTCGGCGGCAAGCGACAACACGCTGGGGACCGTCAACGGCCGAGCTGCGATGACGGCGAATCCAGCCCAGTAGAACGCTGGCTCAACGCCGATAAACCAGTTTCAGGTCGGGACCGAGTTGCTGTTGGTCTACCAATCGCAGGGTAGGGCAGGCCGCGAGTTGGCTCCAGCCAGGCGCGCCAATCGGCCCCGGAGATGAATCGCCACCGATGATTTTCGGTGCAACATAGATTTGCAGTTCGTCGATTTGTTCGGCCGCTGCGAATTGGCCGAGCAACTTGGGACCGCCCTCGACGAGCACATTCGTCGCCCCCTCGGCGGCTAATCTTTTCAGCGTCGCCGCGATCCGCTCTCCCTCTGAACCGGGGAATTTCCAAAGTGAAACGCCGCGCTTGAGGAACTCGGCTTCACGCGCTGCGGCGACTTGCTCTGTAGTGACCAGAATGACAGGAGCTTCCTCGACCGAGCCAACTAGTCGGCTGGTCAACGGCAGTCGGGCTTGAGAGTCGAACACGACCCGGCGGGGGACGCGATTTCCCGGCGGGCGGGCTGTCAGAAGCGGGTCATCAGCCAGAGCGGTTCCCGATCCGACTAGGATCGCATCGAGTCGTCCGCGGACCTGATGCGCTTCGGCGCGTGACTGTTCGCAACTAATCCATTGGCTCTCACCAGTTTTGGTGGCGATTTTCCCGTCGATTGACATAGCCCATTTGGCAATGACCCAAGGGAGTCCAGTCGTCAGTCGTTTGAGATACGGCGCGTTCAACTCGCGCGCTTCGGCTTCGAGTAGCCCGACCTCGACTTGGATTCCGGCTTGCTGAAGTTTCTCAAGTCCGCGGCCGTCAACTTGGGGGAATGGGTCGAGTTGGGCAATCACCACGCGGCTGACCTTCGCTGCAATTAAAGCATCAGCGCAGGGTGGCGTCTTACCGAAATGAGAGCAAGGCTCGAGCGAGACGAAGGCTGTGGAACCGCGGGCGTCGGCTTGGTCGGCGAGTGAGCGTAACGCTTCGACCTCTGCATGCGACGAACCATAACTCGCGTGATAACCTCTGCCGATAACTTGATTGCTCTTAACAAGAACGCAACCAACCAAGGGGTTGGGCTCAGCACCACCTGCGCCCTTTGTGGCGAGCTCAAGAGCCTCGCGCATCCAAGCGGTCTCTTGGGAAGTCCAGCGATCGGTTGTGGTCGGTTGATTTGGCACTGGCTGTTAAACCGTGGAAAGAGGGCAGGAGCTTTCGGAAAAAAGCCAATTAATTGAGGGGAATTGCTCAAAAACAACGAATTATGGAGGCGGAATCGGGAAATTTTCCGAAAAATTCGGGCTTTTGACCCCTTTCGGCGCTCAATCCGCTTGTAATTTCGGCTCTAATTTGTCTAATTCTCGCGTTTTACACGCATTCCAGCGTTTTTCACAGCTCACAGACCTAGGAGAAAGCTCGCATGGCTAAGAAACCCGCCGCAGGCAAAGCCCCTTCAAAGACCGAAGTTCTGAACAACATTGCCGAATCAACCGGCATGTCCAAGAAGGATATCAACTCGGTATTTGAAGCCTTGACCACTGAAATCGAAAAGAGCATTGCCAAGAAGGGCAGTGTCGGATTGTTCGCCATTCCCGGCCTCTGCAAGATTGTTGTCAAGAACAAGCCCGCTCTGCCTCGTCGTCAAGTTCGCAAGCCCGGCACCAACGAAATGGTCTGGGCCGATCCGAAGCCAGCAAGCCGTACCGTTCGCGTACGTCCGCTGAAGGCTCTCAAGGATATGGTTAAGTAACAATCTGGTTAATCTAGGTTGTTTCGGATTCACTTGCGTCTTTGGGTAACGTCCCAGATCATTCGCCGCAATTGAAACCAATCGACAAACTTAAGACCGCCGGGTTTTCATTCGAGAACCCGGCGGTTTTTTTGCGCCACGAAGTTTGCTCGCCGAAGCGCCGAACCGCAGCTGTTTGAAGAAATAGGGGGTGGGCCGCAGTAGCCGGCTAGTCATGGCTCCACCGACGCAAGGTCGGGTGTTGGCCGCCGGTTCTTTCGTTTAGCCCGTAGCCAAAGGCGAGGCGAAGCGCAAGCTGATCGCGCGTTGCAAACCCGCCACCCGCTTCTTCTCCCCCACAGCCGGCTGCGCTCGGCGCAGGTCTCCCGACCTCGCCGATTTTTCGACCTCCGGTCTCCTCTTGGCCGCCAATTAGGGTTCCGCGACGAACCGTCCGAGCTACCCGAGTCGCGCGATATAGCGGTTACACCGACCTCGCGCTGCCGAACCGGGGCCTGGCGCAAGGACCCGGCTGACGAGCAAAGGCCGTTGGCCAGAAGAGCCGTGTACCATAGGAACGCTCAAGTCCGCTTCACCACGCCCTTCGCAAAGCCTCAAGGACGTGCGGCTCAGAGGAATCCCCAATCTTTAAGCCTCACCGACCCGCCACCCGCCTAGGCCCCCAAGAAATCCTTGAGCGTTTGCCCGGATGGCGGTCGCTGGTAGAGCAACCGGCGAATCAGTTCTGGCGCCCCGGCAAAGCCATCTCGGCGGTAATGCCACTGGCGGTCGGTCGGGACGAGTTCTTCGAAATAGGGCCAAGGCGCAAACGGCTGGCGGTTCAGTAACTCAGCCAGTTTCGCCGATTGCATGGTCACGTTGCCAGCTCTTGGCGGGATTGGCCCTGCCTCAATTCGGTAGCAGCCACGCAGCAAGTCTGGGTCGTAGCCTCCAACCCGGTTCACAATTTGAGCAATCTCGTTGAGCGACAGTCGTCTCGTGCCGCCAAGGTGCAACAAACCGGAAACATCGTTCGCCAGCAACTCTTCAAGTACTTCGTTGAGACACTCGACATAAGTTGGCGTGCGAATTTCGTCGTAGTACAGAGTCGCTGGTTTCCCTTGCTTGAAACGATTCTGGATCCAGTCGATCGCCCCGGCATGCCCGTTAAAACTGACTCCCATTGGCAGCGAAATTCGGCCGATGCACGCATCGGGCCGCCGCGCGAGAATCAACGCCTCCGCCTCAACCATCGTCTTGCCGTAAATTGTGACTGGGTCTGGCGGGTCGGACTCAACATGATTCCCGCCGCGCGTACCGGAGTAAACCAAGTCGATCGAAAGGTGGATGAACCGCAGTGGCAATCCTTCCATCGCATCAAGCAAACAGCCGACGCTTTCAACATTTACCCTGCGAGCCATCCGCTCATCTAATTCGCAAGACTTCAGAGCGCAGCTTCCTCCGCAATTGACCACTGCTTGATATCCACCATCGACCAGCAACTCGCGAGTCGCCGCGATGTCTTCAAGGTCCAGCCCAATGATCCCTGGGCCCCGGAGTGGCCAATTCCGCGCAGGGCGCTGACCGGTGACTTGGTCCCCATACTTTTCACGAAACCAGTGCAGCGCGTTGAGCCCCGCAACGCCGGCAACGCCTGTAATCAACAGCGGCCCCCTAATCAGAGGTGGCGAAGCGAGGCGAGTCGTAGAGACAGTGGATTGCACCGATGATGGCATGGTTTGAATTCGTCGCGAGCGGTCGTGGAGGTCATGAGTTCGGCCAAAGGAAACGCCAAACTGCCGAGGGCGTGTTGGCTTTGGTCAACGACTAACCGTCCCCGCAAAGAGATGGTAACCGACACACAAACCAACGAAAAAGAGTGGAGCAGAAATCGCTCGAGAGCCAGAAATGTCAGTCTAGTAATGAAAGTGACGAATTTGCTCGCCGCGATGTCCCAGTTCGGTCATCGCTTCAATCCCGATATCCAAATGAATTTGCGACCATTCGGTCGTAACGCGACGATCCGATTCTTCTGTCTTTACCCCATCGGGCGTGATCGGCACGTCGCTGACCAGCAGTAAAGCTCCCCGCGAAATTGCGTTGTGATGCCCGACGATAAAGATTGTCGCCGTCTCCATCTCAATCCCAATGCAAGTCATTGCGATCAGCCGATCGCGGAAAGCCAGGTCGTGTTCCCAGAGCCGACGGTTGGTCGTGTAGACGACCCCGGTGCGGTACTCCAGTTTCCGCTGCAGAATTTTGTCTGAAACAAACTTGTGCAGTTTGAAGCTGGGCAACGCTGGAACCTCAGGCGGAAAATAGTCGAGGCTCGTTCCCTCACCTCGAATCGCGGCGATGGGGAGGATGAAATGGCCGATTTCAGTCGATGTCTTCAGCCCCCCGCACTTGCCAAGGAAGAGCACTCCTTTCGGCTGGCGGGCAGATAGCAAGTCCATGATCGTCGCTGCGTTGGCCGAACCCATGCCGAAGTTGATGATTGTCAAACCAGACGCGTTGGTCGCGGCCTGCATTGGCCGTCCAACGCCGTAAATCTCGCAGTCAAACTTGTTAGCGAAACGCTCCACATAGTCGTGGAAATTGGTCAGCAGGATATAGTCGCCAAACTGGTCCAGCGGCATTCCCGTGTAGCGGGGGAGCCAGTTACGAGCGATTTCGAGTTTCTGAGGGTTGTTGAGCAGCGGCTCGCTTAGAAAATTCATGGCTCAGTTCCTCCTGCGAAAAAAGTTTGAAAAAGGAAGCCACTCTTCTAACCAGTGAGAGCCCAACGCAACAATTCTGAAAAGCGTGGGACTTTACCTTGCCATAGCATCCCGACGCGGAAAATTCTGCCAGCGACAACGACCACTACCGCTGTGCTAACCAACAGCAAAATCGTCCCGAGGACGAGTTCCCAGAGCGGAATCGAGACGCCAGTCGCCAAACGCAAAACCATCGTCGTCGAGGTCGCGGGCGGGAAGAGCGAAATCCAACGAGCCAGCGACCCGTTTGGATCTTGAACAATTGGCAGCCAGATGAAAATAGGGAGCATCAGTAGCATCCAGACCGGCATCAGCATCGCCGATGCCTCTTTCAGTTGCGAGACGCTCGCCCCGACTGCCATAAACAAAGAGGCGTAGAACAGGACGCCGAGCAGCTGGAAAACAAAAAACCAGGGAATCAATTCCATGGGGATGTTGTCCATCAGTCCACGGTTGCGAGCAAAGAAGATGCCTCCCGCCAGATAGATCAGGAAGATTGTCATTGAACCGCCCACTGTGCCGAGCAGTTTCCCGAGCATCAGTTGGAATGGGTTCGCACTTCCCAGCAAGACCTCGGCGATTCGTTGGGACTTCTCCTCGAGGACGGACTCCAGCATGGGCTGGGAAGCCATGAAAATCACGAGGAACATGAACATCATCGCACCCATCGGCAGGAAGATATCCGTCAATGGGTTTTTCTCTTTTGCCTCGCTGATGCTGCCGCCCGAGGAACGTGTGACCAGTCCCATTCCGCTGACCGTAACCGGCAGACTCGCCTTGGCCACGAGCAGCGGGTCGATTCCCGCTGCGGTCAGTCGCTGATATTTGAGAAATTCATTGACGACCGCCGTCATCCAAGCTCGCGACTCGGAAATGCTCGAGTCTTGGGAGTAAAACAGAATCTTCTGTTCCGCTGGCGGCAGGTCGATCAGCCCGACCGGGATCTCGACAAAACCATAAAGCTCGCCACTGCGAACTTTATCCGAGAGGTCAGCTCTCAGTTCGTCATTCGACTCGGTAGCTTCCAAGCGGTTGAGGTAGAGGTATTCTCCTTTCACGGCGCTCGGTAATCCGTCGTCACTCTTCAGGGCGGGTTTGGTCGCTGGACTTTTTTCATCCGCGTTCGGCTGCTTTTCTTCAACTTTCAGCGATGCCTTCAGTTGCTCGTTTCGAGCGTTCGCACTCGCCTCCAGAATCGGAAAAATTTTGCCGTCAGGGTCCAGAATCGCGATCTTTCGCTCTTTGATTTCGGCGACGTTTTTGACCAGGTTCACTGTCAGGATACTGCCGAACATCAAAATCGGCATCATGATCACCGAAATCAGGAAAGCCTTGGTTGCGACCATGGCTTTGTATTCGCGAACGGCAATCGTCAGAATTTTTCGCATGCGCTTATTGCGGGGTCAGTATTCGTTTGTGGGTTTGCGATGGCAATCGAAATTTCAGTATCTGGCCGTAGTAACTTGCCCCAGCGTGAATCAGGAGGAGCTGTTTACCAATTCCGGGATTGGACTCGCCTCTGGACGGGCGATTCGAACGAAGATGTCATGCAATGAAGGGCGAATGATTTCGTAGTGAACCACTTGGCGGACTTCGGCCAGTTGTTGCAGCACGCGGCTCGATTGCCGCAGGTCGGCAAGTCGGAATTCGAAGTAGCGATCGATTCGCCGGCAGTCGTTGATCCCCTGAATTTCAGGAAACGTCTCGTCCGGGTTTGCGAAACCGACTCTTACCAAGTCGGCCGCGTATTGGTTCTGAATTGCCTCGAGTGACCCATCAAGCACTTTGTTGCCGCGAAAGATCATAAAGATCGTGTCGCACATCTCTTCCGCCATATCCATGTCATGCGTCGAAAAGATGATCGTCGTTCCGCGCTCTCGCAGGCGCAAAACGGCGTCTCGCAAAGTCTCCATGTTCACTGGGTCGAGACCGCTGAACGGTTCGTCCAGAATCACGAGTTGGGGACGAGCGATCACTGCCGCCACAAACTGAATTTTTTGGGCCATCCCTTTAGAGAGCGCTTCGATTTTCTTGTTGCCCCAACTGTCGGCCTGGAGAAACCGTAGCCAATCATCGATGTCGCTTTGGCAGTCGTAGTGTCCTTTGAGGCGAGAGTAATAAGTCAGCAGATCCCGGACCCGCATCCGTTTGTACAGCCCTCGCTCCTCGGGGAGATAACCGAGGCGGTCGTCTGCAACCTGCCCTGCCTCACGACCAAGCACAATCACTTGGCCACTGTCGGGCTGGAAGATTCGCAAAATCATCCGCAGCGTCGTTGTCTTGCCGCTGCCGTTGGGGCCAATAAAGCCATAGATCGAACCAGTGGGGACCTGCAGGTCGAGTCGGTTGACGGCGGTCTGCGTTCCAAATCGCTTGGTAACTCCCCGCAGTTCGATGGCATTTGGCATTTGGAAAGGCGAAGCCCGCAGGTTCGCGTTCAGGGTTCGTATTTTCTGCGAGGGAGATCAGGCCCGCCGGGAGTTCTCCCCGCGGAGGGCTTGAGCAAATCAAAACGCTGAAGGATGGCGAGCGTTAATCGGTAACCGAACGTTGCGTCGGCTTGTAAATTAACGCATCGCCCTCACGGCCTGGCGTCTAATTGTCCGAGCCAATGCTTTCGACTTTAAACTCGATTTCGACCGGCTTCCCTTCGCGTTCGACTTTCATCTTAATCGTCTTGTTCGCGTTGGCTGCGAGCAAGCGGCTGATCTGGCGACGCGAGTTGATTGCCTCGCCCGCCAGTTCGGTGATCACATCTTTTGGCTTCAGCCCGATCTTGGCGGCTAGTGAGTTATCGGTGACGCTGTCCACGGAGACCTTCTGTTCTAGTTCGGTAATCAGAGCACCCAGCCGAATCCGCGGAGCACCGGCTCCGGGTGCGTTGGCAAATTTGGGGCGTTCCGGCAGGCTTGCCAAATCCCAGAGCAAATCTTCAGTGAACTCAATCACCTTCAAAGCACCATCGCAGTTGATAGTTGAGAAGTCGTCTTCCGGGGTGTGGTACGTGTCAGTGATTCCAGTGTGCAAAAACATCACGGGGATGCCACGCTGCATGAAGGGAAGGTGATCGCTGCCCGCGAAACCTTGCTCAGGCTTGACCAGTTCCAGCTTGTGCTTCTCGTTGACCCGGTCAAGCGAGGCACCGAAAGAGTCACCGGTGAACCAACTGTAGCAAGTCAGCTTGCTGTCCCGCAGCCAACCGATCATGTCGTAGTTGATCATCGCGACCGTCTTCTCCAACGGGAAGACTGGGTTTTGAACGTAATGCTGGGCGCCGATCAGACCCATTTCTTCGGCTGTGAAGCAAATGAAGACCAGCCGACGGGCTGGCTTCTTGTCGCTCTTGGCAAATCGTCTCGCGAGTTCCATCACGCCCGCAGTTCCGGTCGCGTTATCGTCCGCGCCGTTGTGGACTTCGTTTCGCCCCGGAGCCCGACTTCCATAGGCACCCTTGCCGAGGTGGTCATAGTGGCCGCCGATGACAATCGTCTCATCCGCATGCGGGCCCTCTCCCTCGATCACACCGATAATGTTCGAGGTGAGAACTTGCTTCTGATCGTATTTGGCCGCAAATTTGACTTGGCAATCCATCTCTTGAGAAAGCGGTGAAAGCGTGTCGTCGATCACTTTTTCAACCTGCGCTATGGAATCCAATTTGTCGCCGTTGGGGTGGATGAGCGGTGACTTTTTCAGCAGGGCGTCCAGCGCCGAACGTTTGATGTGCGCAAATGGGATCTGGTTTGTGACGCGTCCGAACATCTCGTAGGCGGCCAATTCATCCTTCTCGCCCGTGGGGGCTGTCTGGCCGTCATTGACCATCAGGATCGCTGCGGCGCCGGCGCGACGAGCAGCCGCGACTTTTGTCTGCATCATCGCATGAATGCTGTTCTCGGTTCCGTTGAAGACGCTGTCCGCTTTCGTCTGCTGTGGTTCGACTCGAACCATTACTACAACCTTGCCCTTAACATCGACTCCGCGGTACTCGTCAAAGTTATGTTCCTCGGAGCGGATGCCGTAACCAACAAACACCAAGCCAGCGTTCAAGTCGAAGTTTTCGCGGCAGATTTGTGGCTTGAATTGCTCGTCGAGCGTCAACTTGACTTCCTCGTTACCCGGAGCGACCAGAACGAGTGAGCAATCGTCTTTCAGCAGGGTGCGGCTGGAGCCGAGGTTTTCGCTGACGTCCAGAGTCTGCAAGTAGGTGCCGTCCGGCATTGCGGGCTTGATTCCAACTCGCTTGAACTCGTCGACGATGTACTTAACGCACTGGTCCATTTCGGGAGTACCTGGGAGTCGGCCACCCAGTTCATCCGAAGCGAGATATTTAATGTCAGCCGTCACTCGAGCCAAAGCGACTTCACGCGAGGTACCCTTGTCGGGGTCATCGGCGAGAACCGCGAAGGGAAGAGTGCAACTCCAGCCAACTGCCAAGAGGCAAGCAAGCCAGTTGAATCGGTTCCGGGACTTGTAAGCAGCTTGAAAGGGCAGCATCGAAAAATTCCTTGCGGAGTTGTGTGAGACAGGAAAACGGAAAGTGCGATTTCAGACGATCGGCAAGTCGGGTCGTTCCAATCTAAGCAGCCAGTTCCAATCGGCGCCAAACTGCGTAGCGACGGACCGAGGTGGAATTTTGGCTCTTGCCAAAAGACGCCAACGTCAATCCGAACGCCATATGTGGGGCTTGGCGCTACCGCGACGGTGCGGCAGTTCGACTCGGATGCGGTGCCCGCCGAAGTCTGAGCTCAAGCAGAACCCGAATAAAACCGCCTTAGTTTCGGGAATTGTACCCTAAACCCTGCGATAATTTAACAACACCCCTCCTTCGCTTGCAAAGCAGCGGTCCACCGATAGAATTTCGCCTTGCTGCCGTGGCGAGCGGAGGGCGATTAATGGCCCTCCACTCGAGAAAAAAGGGAATTTTCAGCGGGCTTTGCCCCCTGTTTTTCGGATGCTCTCTCGTGAGTAAGACGAAGACTCCGAAACCGGGGCAGGGCCCTCTTCCAGCCTGAGCGGAACTTCGCGGAATGAGGTGGTTTTGAGGACGAAAAACCCCGCGATCAGTTTCTTCCGAACAGCGTCAAAGTGAATCAGCCGTCCAAACGCCGGTTTTGCTTCAGCGTAACTCGGGGACTGCTAGTGAACCCAACATTAAAAACCTTGCGGGAATTGAGGCGTTTGAGGCCATTCAGGCTTCTCACTCAATTGCCGCGACAGGGTTAAAAACAGTGAACCAGCACCCATTCAAAGCAACCTTCGATAGGCAAGTGCAATGTCGACAGCTAAGGCTCCTGTAAAAGCTTCTCGTCCAGCAAAAGACTACAACCGCTTGGAACTGCTCAAGTTGATGTACTTGAGTCGCGAGGGTGACCGTCGCGAGGGGGTTTTGCATCGCCAAAGTAAAGGTTGGTTCCAAGTTGCCGGAATGGGCCATGAAACCCTGGGTGTAATTGGCCAACTTCTCGAGCCAGACGATTACCTTTTCCCGTATTACCGCGACCGCGCTTTGGTCCTGTCCCGCGGAGTAAGCAATGCCGAGTTGGCAAGGGTTTATTTTGCTAAACGGGAAAGCAGCAGCGGCGGGCGACAAATGCCCGGCCATTACTCCAGTCGCAAGCACAACATCTGGAGCGTCCCAACCCCGACCGGCGCGAACGCACTTCCCGCCTGCGGTGTCGCATGGGCGATGCAAATGGAGGGAAAGCGCAACGTTGTGATCGCCACAGTCGGCGATGCTGCTTCCCGCCAAGGCGAGTTCTACGAAGCCGTTTCCTTTGCGGTTGAACGTCGCCTGCCGATCATTCTGATCGTCGAAGACAACAACTACGGAATCAGTACCAACACAGAGAAATTCAATCCGTTCAAGCTCGGAATCTTCGGCGACCGAACCGGCTTGGTCCATGTCGATGCCCGGCACCCGGACCGCGTCCATGCGGCCGCCAGCGAGGCAATCGAGCGGGCACGAAATGGCAACGGCCCAACATTGATGGTTTGCGAACTCGATCGTCTATGCAGCCACACCAGCAGCGACGACCACCGCGTTTATCGCCCCAAAGATGAAATCGAAAAGATGATGCATCGCGACCCGATCACGGTGCTGGCCGCGGAGTTGATCGCCGCGGGCGAGCTAACCGAAGACGATTGGGAAGCAACCAAAGCCGAAATCAATCGGCTGGTCGACGAGGAATACATTGCTGCAGAAACGGCGGCTGACCCTCGCGCTTCGGAAGTTCTCGATCACCTCTTCGCTCCGCCTCCAACCCCCGTTTCGCCTCCGCTGGAGGGCGGCCGCAAGTGGAGAATGGTCGACGCGATCAATTCCGTCTTCAAGCACGGTCTGAAGAACGACGATCGCTTCATGTTTTTCGGCGAGGATATCGAAGACCCCAAGGGCGGCGTGTTCGGCCTGACCTCCGACCTCTCGACCAACTTCCCAGACCGAGTGTTCAACGCCCCGCTGGCCGAAGCGACGATCGTCGGTGTGGCTGCCGGAATGGCCAGCTACGGTATGCGTCCCGTGTTTGAACTGCAATTTATCGATTTCTGCGGTCCGGCCTGGAATCAAATCAGCCAAAACCTGGCTACTCTCCGCTGGCGTACCTTCGGAGATTGGAGCTGCCCGACCGTGATTTACGCTCCCTACGGTGCCTATCTCCCCGGCGGTTCGCTCTGGCATAGTCAAGCAAACGAGTCGCTCTTTGCCCACATCCCCGGACTTCGCGTCGTTGTGCCGAGCACACCGGAAGACGCTGCTGCCTTGATGTGGACGGCGATGCACTCCAGCGACCCGACGATTTTCCTCGTACCGAAACACCTCTTCCGCCAACAAATGGACTGCCCCGCATCAGTCCCCGCGGTCGGCTTCGGTTCAGCTCGCATTCGCCGCAGTGGCGATGATGTGACGGTGGTGACTTGGGGTAACTGCATTGAGCAAGCTTTGGCTGCGGCCGAACGACTGGCTAATGAAGCCGAGATCGAAGTCATCGACCTCCGCTCAATCGTCCCTTGGGACCGCGAGACGGTTGTCCGTTCGCTCGCCAAGACCGGCCGATTGGTGGTCGTGCAGGAGGACGGTGTTAGCTGCAGCGTCGGCCAGATGATCATCAGCGACCTAGTCGGGAACGAAGAGAGCTTCTCTCATTTCGTCAGTGCCCCGCAACTGGTCGCCAAGCCCGACGTGCACATCGGCTACAACCCAATTTACGAGTACGCTGCCCTCCCCGACGTGCAGCAAGTTATTGACGCGATTCAAAAGACCTTGGAGGACTAACTCCCATGCCGGTGATTTCCATTCGCATTCCGCAGCTGGGAGAAGGTCTTCAGGAAGCGTTGCTCGTTGAACTGCTGAAGAAGCCCGGCGACAAAGTCAAGCGAGATGACCATATCTACGTGATGGAGACCGACAAAGCGACGACCGATGTCGAATCGCCTTATGATGGCACCATTGTGGAGTGGACCGTAAAGACCGGGACTGTTCTGCAAATCGGTGCTGAAATCGGGCGCATTGAAGTCGCTGAGGGAGTCAAAGAAGTCCCAAGCGGACACGGCCCGGCAGACTCGCACGCCGCACCCGCCGCTGCTTCGGCAAGCTCTACGGGTGGCGCGATGCACGACTCGCTGGCCAGCCGCGTCGAGTCCAGTGCTGGACCTCGCGACGATGAAGGTGACACCAGCGGCGGTCCGATGATTCCGCCCAAGACGCGAAAGTACCTGAAAGAGAAAGGTTTGCTCGACGTCGCTCACCAAATCCCCTGCGCGGGTAAGAAGTTGATGCCCGAAGATGTGGACGCCTACCTCGCCAAGGGCGGATCCGCCGCCGGCGGCGCTGCCAGCGGATCGGCTCCCGCCGCAGCAACACCAGTCTCAACCGAACATTACGATGTCGTTGAACTGCCACAGTCGCAAATTGTTTTGAATTACCGCCTCGTTCGCGGCACGCAAGTCTGCGTTCCCGTGACGGTGATGAATGAAATCGACTGGAGCTCGATCGAAGCGGCTCGCCAAAAGGTGAAAGCGAGTGGTGGCCCCACCGCCTTCGCGATGGCTTGCTGGGGTGTCGTGCAGGCTTTGAAAAAGCATGACCGTTTCCGCAGCGTAATCAGCGCCGACGGGCGGACCCTCAAGGTTTTCAAGCGAGTCAACCTCGGTGTCGCGGTCGCCCTGCCGGGAGACCAAATGGTAACCGCGGTGGTTCGCAATGCGGACCAACTGACTGCCGACCAGTTCTTCGCGGCTCTCGCTCGGCAAATCGATATTGCGCGCGATGGCAAAGACCAAGCCGACGAGTCGACAACCGTCACGGTTTCGAACATCGGCAAGGCTGGCATGAAAATCGGCATCCCCGCAATCGTGGCACCAGCGGTCGCCACGCTGGCAATTGGACAGACCTATCCGCTTCCGGTACCTGATGGAGCGGGATTCAAATTCCGTTCTACCGTCATGGCGACGTTGAGTTTTGATCATCGCATCGCCAACGGCGTCGGCGCCGCGAATTTCCTGAATGAAGTGAAGCAGGAGGTCGAAGGCTACCGCGTCTGACGTTCGCCGCGCTCAACAGCGAGAGGCGGAATGCGGTATCTTAGCGGGGCGGGTGAAATGAGTTGAGGAGTGCTCTTGAGGGAGGCTCGTCTGCTTGTCAATCATCGCTGACTGGGCGGGAATCGTCTTTTCCGAACCGCCCACGGTATTCGGCTGCGGGATACTTCGCCCGGTTGCGGGCCATCTTTTTCTCGAAGATGGCTCCGAGGTCGAGGTTCAGTTCATTGACCAGCGCGAGTGTGTAGCAAAACACATCCGCGATCTCCTCGCCAATCGCGTGAAGTTTTTCCGGGTCCTGTTTCACCGCCCGGGATTCCTCGACAGTCAGCCACTGGAAGTGCTCCATCAGTTCGGCTGCTTCGATCGCCAGTGCCATGCTGATATTCTTCGGCGCGTGGAACTGCTCCCATTTTCGCTCGCTGACGAATTGGCCGAGGATTGTACGGAATGTCTTTAGGCTCTCAGTCTCGTCCATCGCTCGAATTTCCAATGTCCAGGTCGAACCCGTTGCGAACAATTTTATGACTCGGCATTCGCTGTAAAGGTGGGTGCGCACCGCGGTGAAGTAGTACATGCGGTTTAGCGGTCTGCGCGGCTGCGACCCACCCTACCTTGATTGGCTTGAGGGGACAACCGGCTTCGGCTGCTGAGGTGGGTGCGCACCGCGGTGAAGCGGTACCTGCGGTTTAGCGGTCTGCGCGGTTGCGACCCACCCTACCTTGATTGGCTTGAGGGGACAACCGGCTTCGGCTGCTGAGGTGGGTGCGCACCGCGGTGAAGCAGTACCTGCGGTTTAGCGGTCTGCGCGGTTGCGACCCACCCTACACGGACCGGAAATGGGACCGGTTTAGCGAGTGCCGCTCTTGGGCGATCCTTGGCTGGTCGTAGGATCGACATGGAGGTAAGCGATCAAGTCGGCGATTTGGTCGAGCGAAAGCCCTTTGAGCAAATCAGCCGGCATCGTCGACTTCTCTACGACCTTGCTCTCCTCGATTTCGCTCTTTTGCAGCTTCGCGACTTTGCCATCGGCCAGCAGCAGAGACACCTCGTTCGCCGACTCATCGATTTTCATACCCATGATCTGCTGGCCATCGCTGGTGGCGACGAGCAGCGAACGGTAGCGGTCCGAGATCACGCGGTTAGGGTCGACGATCGACTCCAGCGTCTCCCGCTGCGAGAAGCGTTTGCCAAGTCCCGTCAGGTCTGGGCCAGTCGACTGTCCGACGAGCCCCACGCGGTGGCACTTCGCACAATTCGCTTGCTCGAAGACGATCATCCCGCGCTCGGGATCGCCGGGAGTGCCCGAGTTAAGCCGCTCCAGGATCTTGTCCATCGCGGGGCCTGTTGCGTTCGACGTCGGCGTTGCGTTCACAGGCGGCTCAAGCGGCCACTTCGATTCATACCAAGTCTTCCAAGCGTCGAGTTTGGTCTTCCAACTCTCTTCGCCTGTAGAAATGGTCTCGGTTGACCAATGCTGAATCAAGGCAGCCGCCAATTGGGCACCTTCGTTTTGCAAACGGTAACCGAGTTCCAGAACTTGGCGATAGTATTTCGGCTCCACTGGTCGGAGCGAAACGGATTGGAGTTTCTGCAAAACCTCTTGGCAGGCTTTGTCGTCCAGCAGCGGCAAGCTGGCCACGAGGTAGTTCCAGTTCTTGCCGTCAGGCTGCTGAGCCAGTCCGACTGCGATATCAGCTCGGCGTTTCTCTTCGTTCCGCCACAGCGTCCGCAAATGGTCCATGGCCGATTCTTCACCTGACTGTGCCAGTAAGGCGATGATGCCGAGGCGAGCTTGTTGAGCCGCCGGGTCAGCCGAATTGGCCAACTGGCTGTCCAGTTCAACCAATTTGCTCGCGGTGGCGGAGTCGATCTTTTCTGGAAGTTTGTAGAAGACTTTTACTAGAGCGTTCGGCCAAGTCAGCCCATTCTCGAGGACTTTCTTCTGCCCTTCGGAGGTTAACGCCTCGGCCGACTCGCGAATGCAGCGAATCAAATAGAGCTTGTAGGTGCCACTGCTATTGTTAGCCTGTGTCTTCTCGAGGAAGTCGATCAGCACCAGTCGAGTTTCGTCGTCGAGTTGAACACTTTTGGCAGCCAGATGCATCGCGACGACGATTTTAGTTGCTTCATCATCAGTCGATTTTTCGAGGTATTCCCTGACTCGTTGGTTGGCTTCACCGGGAGCGAGGTAGGCGATTACTCGGATGAGTTCGCGATTCAAATCGCTGCTGGCGGTTGGGAACTCCTCGACCATCTGTTCGATGAACGCGGGGACTTTACTTGGGTCAACTTGTCCTCGGACCAGCGCCAGTTGCGTCAGTCGGAGCAAGTCATGGAAGTCGGGGTCGCGCAGGAAACCTTGCATCAACTGCGAGACTTTGGCGAGGATCAGGTAAGAGTTGTTCAGCGATGGATGCGCATTGAGCGTTGCCATCGAACCGTTCAGGAAGATTTGCAGGTCTTCATGCTCCAGCGCAGTTTTGCACCAGTCGCTATTCGGTAACTGCTCGAGCAAACGCCGCGCGGCCAGATTGACCGAGCGGTCGCCGCTTTTGAACAGGGACCAAAGAGCATCCGCAGAGGGCTTTTCGGTTTGACGCAGCAGCGACTCGCAAGCGACACGGCGAACCAGTTCGGACTCGTCGCCCAACTGCTTGCTCAACGTATCGGTGGTTTCCGCGGTCAGCCCGCAGAGCCATGCGGCTTTGGCTCGCAACTCGACAGAGCGGTCCTGAAGCAAGGTCTGCAGTTCCGTTTCCGGTAGCGGTCCGCTGTACAGATACAGCATTTCAAGCGCGCGGCAACGAAGCGAAACGGGCTGTTTCGGATCCATCGCGAATTGAGTCAAACTGCGATTCCACTCATTCCCGAGGCTTTGCCGCAACAGGGCGAGATTCTGCCGAGCCCAAGCGGAATTCGGCTGCGGATGGCGGACAGCTCGATCGAGATTGTCTTTGAACTGCAGGCGTTCGATCGGCGAAGAGCCTGTCCAAATGATTCGGAAGACGCCGCCTTGCGTGCCGCGTCCGCCGGTGGAGAAGTAGAGCCCGCCGTCTTCGCCAACGTCGAGGTCAGTCACATTGAGCGGCTTGCCTTCGAGTAAAACTTCGGTTTTGGCCGAGTAGCTACCACCCTTGCGATCTAAGTGAGCGGAAAGAATTCGGCCCTCTGACCAATCGGCCAAGAACAGGCAATCGTGGTATTTCTCTGGGAACTGTAAATGTTGGTAGCTGACGATTCCGGTTGGTGAGCCGCGACCTGTTTGGGCGATCGGCATCACTGTGTCGAGATAATGCTCTGGCATTTGAGACCAACCGCTGCGCCAGCCGAGATCCGCTCCAGCTGTCACATGAAACAGCGACGTGGGGCGATACCAGGCGAGCCCGAGGTCCGCTTCCATGTCGCTTTCGTGGAGAAACAGCTCGCCGGCTGAGTTGAAGGCGATGTCATAAACGTTGCGCAAACCACCGGCGAACGTTTCAATTTGTTTGCCGTCGAGCGAGACGCGAACGATCGTCCCACCGGGCGCTTTGACGCCGGCTGCATGTCCGCCTGGGTCTTCATAACGAGGAACCAGATCGGCGTCGTATGAATTTCGGTACGGGCTGCGAGGTCCGGCTTCGGCTTCGATGCCGCTGTGGTTGCCAATGACGACATAGAGCATTCCGTCGGGGCCAAGCACAATGCTGTGAGGCCCGTGTTCGCTCACCTCGCCTTTGAACTTGAGCAGGCTGCGCTGGACCGTGAGTTTTGGCTCATTTCCTTTGCGGCCCAATTCGTAAAGCGCAAGTCCATCGGGACCTTGGCCAGTCACGTAGACGCGGCCATTGAGCGGCAGGACGCCTTGGCAATTGGTGACTTGGTCGCAGAGCACCATGGTCCGCGGGCGACCATAAGGGATCGACAAGTCGCCAAGAAATAAGCCCGCACCCTCGCGCGAGAAAATCAACTGGCCAAACTCGTTGAAAGCCATCCCGATCACGCTGCCGGTCTCCTCGCTCGGCATCAACTGCTGCAAAGCGAACCCCTGCGCGAGTTTGTACTGTGACTCGGGCTGATTGTCGGGTTGTGGGTTGGGGCGGCTTGGTTGGCGAATGGGCGGTAGATTTTGAGCGCTACTGGTTGCCGGGTTGGCTTCAGGAGTAGGCCCGGAACCTGAGGCTCGATCGGGGCGAGTCGTTGCCGGTTGTTTGCGGTCATCCGCCGGAACAGGTGGAGCGGAGTCATCAGTCATGCTGAGCGATGCCCCGCTGGCGGAAGCGGTTTTGCGACTCGGGGCTTCAGGAAGCTTGTTGGCAGTTGAGGCTTTGCGAACAGGAACCTCGTTCGCCCCCGGGCGATCGGTCGTGGACTTCGAATTCGAGGCGGATGGGGCCGTTTGCTGCTGCGCGACGCCATCGGCCGCACTCATCGGCAGACCCTTGACGGTGCCGCGTACGTTGTTGTCTGCGGCGACAGCTTGTCCCCAATTGCGAGGGGCTGAGCCCGTCGCGCGAGCTTTGAGCCAAGTCACATCTTCGAAAGAGCTATTTTGCCAAGCCGGAATTTCCTCGGTTCGCGTGAGCCAAGATTCGTCGGTAATCAGGCCCCGCCATTTGAACTCGCCCGTTTCTTTGACGCGCAATCGCAGCGCGAGTCCGGAACCGTTACTTCCCCCACCATTCAAGGCGACAGCAATGGTGTTCACGCCAGGCTGGAGAAGTTTGGAGACATCGGTCTTTGCGAGTCCGTCGACTTGCAGTTCACAATCCGAAAGATCAACTTCACGACCATTCAGGAAGATACTCAGCTCGTCTTTGGAATCGACCAGCAACTCTCCCCGGTCCGGCTTGATAATCGTGAATTTCTTTCGGAAGAAGCAGGTCCCCGTCGAGGACTCTCCCGGCTTGTTCAGTGGAGACCAAATGGTCGGGACGTCTTGCTGGCCAAAGGTGCTGCTCGTGGCCGCACTGAGTAGTATCGCGAGTAGAGCGCCCAGCCAAACATGGCGGCGAATGTGTGTCAGCGCGGTAAATGACTTCGATCCAAGCAGCTTGGTCACGGACTGCATCCCCCGATAAAACTTCAACGAACAGGAGTCACGCTCCGCCACCCGATAAGTGCCTGCTCAGCCGAAATTCCCAATAGCGGAAAAACGCCGGGGCGAGGCCTGTTGGGGGCTCATCGTTATCGGAATCGGCAGGTCGGGTCGTATGGGTTCGGCAAACTTTTCCGATTCTGACGGTTTTTCGGCGATTATCTGCATTCATTCAGACTGCCAGCATTCGAAAAGGTTGGTCCAGTAGTGGGGGGAAGCCAGACCGGATAAGTCTGCTGAGTGCGAAGTCGACGCTGCAGCACTGCTAGGGAATCCGTTTTTCGATACCGCGGCTGAGGGTTGATTCCGGAAACGGATGCCCAGCGCGGGAGCGAATCGGCAAAGCTGTCGGGGAAAAGAACGAAATCGCGGGCCGCGCAAAAGTCCGTGAAATGGCCCGATTGGTCTCTCCGACCTCAAAAAATCATTGCTTTTTAGGACGCTCTGTTTAAAACAGAGTAAGGGGATTTCTCCCTACATCTGGGCTCGAGTCTGGATTTCCAAGCCGGCTGATTCGATTGCTGGTCCGAGCCCAAACCTTCTTTCGACTCATCTTTTCTCTCCTAATTGACCCGTCTGACTATTCGGTAGCCGCCAATGAAAAAGTTTTTCTACGAACTGACCAAGAAGTTCCTCAACCAACCGGAACTGTCTGTACGCGCGAGCGGTCGCCCGCAATCGGGCTTGGAGTTTCAGAAACTGGAGAACCGGGCTTTGCTTGCCGGTATCACCTTCAACAGCGGCATCGTTACCGTCGAAGGGACTAACAACGCCGACAACATCTCGGCAGTTGTCGATGGCCTGAACATCAAGTTCACACTTAACGCCACGACCCAGTCGTTCGCCGCCAACACGGTCCTGTTAATCAACCTCTTTGGCGAAGGCGGAAACGACACGCTGGCCAATAGCACAGACAAGCCGTCGATCATGCGTGGCGGTCTCGGCAACGACGTGATGACCGGCGGTAGTGTTGCTGACCGGATGGAAGGTGGTGACGGCGACGACACCTTGACCGGTGGCGCTGGAGCAGACGACATCCTCGGCGAAGACGGCAACGATACGCTCAACGGCGGCGACGGCGACGACTTGCTGACCGGCGGCGATGGTAACGACTTCATGTATGGTCAAGCTGGCGATGATACCCTCACCGGCGAAGAGGGAAATGACTACGGGTCGGGCGGCGTCGGAAATGATCGTCTCTACGGAAACAATGGCGACGATGACTTAAATGGCGATCAAGGTATCGACCAGCTTTGGGGTCACGCCGGGATGGATACGCTCCGCGGTGGCGATGGCGGCGACATCATTTACGGATTCGCCGGCGCGGATACGATTTATGGCGACGCGGGCGACGACTTGATTTACGGTGGCTCGCAAAACGATCGAATCTTTGGCGGTGCGGGATTCGACGAAATCTGGGGTGAAGACGGGAATGACGGCATCTTCGGCGAAGGCGATGAGGATCGAATTTACGGCGGTGCCGGGAACGATCGCCTCGTCGGCGGTGCCGCGAATGACACCCTTTATGGCGGTGCTGGAAACGACAACATCGAAGGCAATGAAGGGGATGACAAAATTTATGCCGGAACCGGTAACGACCGAGTGACCGCCGGTGATGGCCGCGACTTGGTGATTGGTGACGCCGGCAATGACGTCATCTTTGGTGGGCTGGGCAACGACACTCTCTATGGTGGCGAAGGAATCGACCAGATTCTTGGTGAAGGTGATAACGACGTCATCACCGGTGATGGTGGCGATGATATCCTCGATGGCGGCGTCGGCGATGACGCGGTCTTCGGAGGCAATGGCAATGACGCCATCTACCTCGGCGACGGTGAAGATTACGGCGCGGGACACGCTGGCAATGACACCATGTACGGCGGTGCCGGAAAAGACTCGCTCTACGGCGGTTCCGGTATGAATAAGATTTACGGCGAAGATGGTGACGATTACATCGTGACCGACTTGGACGCTGACATGATTTGGGCCGGTGCCGGAAACGACGGGGTTTTCTCTGGCCCCGGTGACGATATCGTCGACCTCGGCGAAGGCGATGACTACTGCTACGCCAACTCCGGAAATGATTTCGTATACGGCGGCCTCGGCAATGATGTGATTTACGGCGATGCCGGAAATGATTACATCCGCGGCGAAGACGGCGATGACATTGTCTACGCTGGAACCGGAGATGACGTGATCTCGGGTGGCTTGGGATACGATGTCCTCTATGGCGACGGTGGAATGGACAGCCTGATCGGCGGTCCCGGAACCGGTGACTTCCTTGTCGGTGGATCCGACTCCGACCGTTACTTGGTCTTTGCTAACGACACAATTTCAGGATTCGATTCGCAGGACGCCAAAATCCTCTTCCGCAACAACCTGAATCAGTGGACCACGGGCGAGATGGAAGTCGTCGATGTGCCGCTGCAAAAATTGCACGTCCGCGTCGACAATGCTCGCCTGCTCAAGGACTCGCTCTCCGCCGACTCAATCATTTTTGAGAAGGTTAGCACCCTGCCCAATGCAGGTAGCACGCGAAATGTGCTCAGCGAATTCGTGACCAATCAATACAATCCAGCGACTGGAATGTTTGACAAGATTTACACCTACGAAAGAAAGATCCAGTTTTCGGATTGGAATGAGTTGGATACCGCAGCCAACAAACTCCGCGAATCAAGGACTTATTTCGAATTTGGAAACAACTGGAACTCAACTCAGGAAATTAAGGCTGTTGTCCCCACTCAGCAGTACCTTTGGACTGAGTTCCTCCAGGAAAGCAACTGGGTCAATGAAGAGCCACTCGACCTCTTCTTCTACCAACAGTCAAACGATGGCAAGTGGTGGTATCGCACCGATGCCAAGTTTGCCAGCACCTTCGATTACATGAACCCTGAAAGCGATTGGTCCAGCATCTGGCAAGTTGCTTTCGATGACGCTTTGGCCTCAGAGCGCGGCAGGCTTGTACTGAAGCTTGACCTGGTGAACCGATTGTTCAGTTCACTCTCCTAGTTCTCAAATCCGGACAGGTCTCTCGAGGCTTGTCCTGAATCGCGAAATCCGAAAAGCAGGAGTCGA
>Ga0169931_10003477_pt1 | contig 24940 bp, 24 predicted proteins | sample Kivu_15m_20L_FD_129675 | JGI IMG/M metagenome (GOLD analysis project Ga0169931, IMG submission 129675) | Freshwater microbial communities from Lake Kivu, Western Province, Rwanda to study Microbial Dark Matter (Phase II) - Kivu_15m_20L... | ecosystem: Environmental > Aquatic > Freshwater > Lake...
GATATCCGAAATCTTATCTACCAAAACTCTGTTAATTTCTTCTGGTACTCTTTGATCGTAACATCTATTTCCAGCTTCAATATGAAATATTGGTATGTTTCTTTTTTTTGCACATAATACTGACATTGCAGTATTGGTGTCCCCTAAAACAAGAACAGCATCAGGCTTTTCAAAAGCTAATATCTTATCAATTTCAATAAGTGTATTTGAAATAAAATTTATTGAATTCAAAAATTTTTTTTTTGGAAAATTATATTTTGGTGGTCTTAAATTTAATTCTTTAAAAAAAACTAAATTTAAATTTTTATCGTAATTTTGGTTTGTGTTAACAAGAATATTTACAAAAAAATTATCTATTTTTTTTATAATACACGATAATCGAATTATCTCAGGTCTTGTACCTAAAATGGTTAAAATTTTTTTTTTCATACGATAAAACTGAATATATGCTAACTGCTTTCAATATTTTTAACTAACGGTCTAAGTAAATTTATTGTTTGTTGCAAACTAAGTTGTGCGGTGGTGTCTGATGTATAGTCATTAAAATTTTTAAAATTTTTCTCTCCTGAAATAAAATACTTATCATAATTTAAACTTCTCTTGTCTGGTCTTATAGCAAAATACTTTCCACAATCTTTTGATAGAAATTTTTCTTCTTTGCTCATCAGGGTCTCGTTTATTTTTTCTCCGTGTCTAATTCCAATTATGGAAACCTTAGATTTGGAATAATTATAAATACTTAACAAAGCGTTAACTAACGTTTTTATACTTGCCCCTGGTGTTTTGGGGATATATATATTTCCATTTTCTCCTTCATTTATTGCAAACTGCACAAGATTAATTGCATCATCTAATGTCATCAAAAATCTTGTCATATTCATGTCTGTAACGGTAATTTTCTCTTTATTAATAATTTGTTTAATAAATAATGGCAAAACAGATCCTCTAGAAAACAAAACATTTCCATACCTTGTAATCATAACTTTAGTTTCGTTTTTCTTTAAAGTTCTAGATTTTGCAATAATAATCTTTTCCATTAAGGCCTTGGTCATACCCATTGCATTAATTGGGTAAACTGCTTTATCAGTGCTTAATACGATTAATTTTTTAACTTTAGATTCTACAGCGCAATCTAGAACATTCTGAGTTCCCAAAACGTTAGTCTTGATTGCTTCTAATGGATAAAATTCGCATGAAGGCACTTGCTTTAAAGCAGCTGCATGAAAAACATAATCTACATTTTGCATTGGTTCCAAAATGGACATTTTGTCTCTAATATCTCCAATGTAGAAACTAATTTTACTATTTTTATAAAAATTTCTTAAATCTTCCTGTTTCTTTTCGTCTCTACTTAAAATATTAATTTTCTTAAATTGTGACTTAATAATTCTATTGAGGAACGCCTGACCAAAAGAACCTGTTCCACCTATAATTAATATTGTCTTATTTTTAAAAATATTCATAGTTTCTTATAACATTAATATGCATATTTAGACAAAATTTGATTTAAGTAGGTAAAAATAATGATTAATAAAATAAACTAAATAAGCTCTTCTATTTATACCATTTTGCAAGGTCTTTATAAGTAGAATTAACTTCAGGGCTTCTCTCAATCGAGCCACTTAAAAAAGCAAGAAAAATACCAGCTCTGTAAATTAATGGATAGTTGTTAATTAATTTTTTTTCTATTCTTATTAAGAAAGAAATTAAAATTTTTAAAATTAGTTTAAAAAAAATTATTTTTTTTAGATATTTAATTAAAGAATTATTCTCAATTTTATAAAATATTGAATGTTTATATGCCTTTTGATTTATCTTAATAATATCCTGAATTCCGAATTTTCCTAAATAATAATGTTTTTTTAAAAAATCATCAAAATTTCTATCATCCTTATGGTTTATAAGAGCTTCGATTAAAATAAACTTAAATTTTGATTTTAATCTATATGCAAATTCAAAATCTTCAAATCCATAATGCCTAAATCTAGAGTCAAAAATATTTGATTTAAGAATATTTAACTTGCACGACATGTTCATGCTTATAAAATTTTTAGCTGGAATATTTTTGCTATTAAAATCAGAAAGTTTTATCAATCTAGAATCTCTATAGTTAATTAGATTATTATTAGTTTTTGATTTACAATATTTAACTGAGCCACAATAAATTTCTTTTTTTCTTTCTAAATTTAATTTTCTTAAATGATAGTATAAAAATTTATTTGAAGGCATGCAGTCATCATCAATAAAAATAATATTTTTTGTGCTAGATATTTTAACGCCATGGTTTCTTTTGAGAGCCTGATGGTTAATCTTAATATTAGAATAAATTATATTCTTACTTTTGGATGATTGAATAAAAGATAATAATTTTATTCTATTTCTAGAATTGCTATCGCATATAATAATTTCTATTTTGCTTGAGGTGCAAATTTGTTTGCTTAATAATTTTAATATTTCAAAAATATTCTTTTCTCTATTATATGTTGGAATAATTATAGAGGCTTCCATATTAATAACTAATATTATTCTGATGCATATCCTTTATCATTTGTATCCATGTAGGGGCTTTATAGAAAAAATGATTTTTTAAATAAATACTGTTTAAAGAGCGATCAATTCTAGGTTTGTCCTTTCTTTTTATCTGTATTTTTTTATTATAAATTCTTTTTATGATTTTTAATAATTTATATTTTGATATTTTTTTTGAATGTAAATGAAGCAATCCTGAGTACTTTTTTTTTAAAAAGTAATTTACTAAAAATTTATATACTTCTAGGGTTGTTAATCCTGAAAAAAAAGAATTACTAAATCCGTCACATTTATTTTTATTCGACAAGAACCATTCCAGTAGAGATAGTTTGTTAAAATATTGATGACCAATAATAGAAGTTCTTATAGTGCAGGTATTTTGATAATTTATTTCCCCTAAAAATTTTGTTTTACCATAGATATCATCAGAATTTGGCTGATTATTTTCTAGGTAATTACCCTTTGACCCATCAAAAACGCAGTCGGTACTAAAGTGTATAAGTCGAGAGTTTATTAATTTTGTTATATAATAGAGTTTGTGAGGAAAAATTGAATTTATATAAAGTATATCATGTAAGTTATTTTTTTTTAAAATTTTTTGCTTAATAATTCCAACACAATTTATTACGTAATCAGGTTTAAAATCTAAAATTTTTTTTTTTAGATCTTCTAAGTTATTGACTGAAATATTGAAATCAATAAATTTGTTGTATTTTTTGAAAATTAATAGTTTACTTCTTTTTGTTGATCCTCTTACTTTAAAAAATTTGTTTTCGCTAAATCTTTTAAAGAGTTCACTTCCCAACATACCTGTTATTCCTATAATGTAAATTTTCATATTTTTAATAATTAGATTTATTACTAATCAGTGAATTTATATTAATATATTTCCTCAGGAAATAGTTTTTAAAAATATTCCACTTAAGTAGTAAAAAATATTTTTTATAATAACTATAGGAATATTTTTTACAAAAAAAAAATAAATATGGGATGTGTAAAATAGTGATAACTGAATTAAAAAAATTATAAAAAGGAATTAAATTTTTAATTTTATCAAAGAAAATCACACTATTCCATATCTTCTTGTTTGTGGATGTATTCTGATGTTTTTCATCAAGATAAATAAGTTGAGGTAAGACAAAATATTGTTTAATTTTTTTTTGAAAATAATCTCCTGGAAAGTCACTAGTTTGAAAAATTGAGTCTTTGTAATAATTTAGAAAAAACTCGCAAGTTTTAAGATTTACTTGATAACAAGTTAGTAATGGTAAATGAGAAAAAGCTTTGTGTATAAAAAATTTATCAAATAAATTCTTAAAAGGTTTTTTATAAATAAGTCCTGAATTAGTATAAAACTGTAAAAAATCAAAACTTTTAACAAATTTATTATTTAAATTTGCCCATTCTATAAAACTAGTGCTTGGAGAACAGTCATCTTCCATAATAATAGCACATTTAATTTTTTTTTTTTTTATATATTTATATATCTTCATATGACCATAAGCGCATGCAATGTCATACAAATTTAATTCTTTTTTAAAAATTTTTTTAGATCTATTTAAATCATAATAAGAATTTAAAATTTCTTTATTTTTTTCAATTTTTGCATTCAACCCATAAATTAGTTTATATTTCAAATCCAAATTATCTAATTTTTTTTTAACTAAAGGTTCCCGTTTTGAGCCTCGGTAAGTTAAAACAAATATTGGAACTTGGTTTTTCAAAAAATAATAGCTGAGTTAGTTGTTCTGCAAATCACTAATATTATAAACATTGTCACAATATTTTAAAAAATCTTTTTTATGGGTTATGGCTATTATTGTCACTTTATTTTTTAATTTTGTGATTGTATTTAATATTTCTTCTTCTGCATTCTCATCTAAGGCACTAGTCGCTTCATCTAGTAATAATATTTCGGACTTTTTATATAATGCTCTAGCAATCCCGATTTTTTGCATTTCTCCACCGGATAAATTTCTTCCCATTTCCCCAAGATTCGTCTCTAGACCGTTGGGTAGATTAGCAACAAATGATTGTAAATTACTATCTTTAATAACTTCTTGTAAATGAAGATAGTTTTTAGTTTTAGTTTCTTCACGACCAAAAATAATATTATTCAAAAGGGTGTCATCAACTATAAAAGTTCGTTGTTGTACAAACCCAATCTTTTTTTGAAAGGCTATTTGATTGTCATTAATATCAATACTATCAATATAAATTTTTCCTTTCTCCGGCTTCAATAGACAGCAAATTAAATTTAATAAAGTGCTTTTCCCTGAGCCATTTTTTCCGACAATTGCTATCATTTCATTTTTATTTATTATTAAATTTAGATTTTTTAATATTTTTTTTTCGGAAGACAGATATGAAAAACTAATATTTTCTAGTTTAATAGTACTATTAAAATTTATACTTTCGCTTATAGGGTTGCTACCGTAATTTTTGAATCTTAAAGCTTTTTTATTTAACTCTTCATTTATAATTTTACCCGAGGAAGAATAAAACTTTATTGCATTTAAACAACCAATTATTCTATTAGTTGATGGCAAAAGTCTAAACATTGCAACTATGAATATAGCTAAGGTCGATAAAATTTCTTTATTACTTAAATATGAATAAAGATAGGAAAATAAAAGCATTAAAAAGACAATTATTAAAACTAAAAATTCTATAAGGGGTTTGGGTAATTCAGACATAAATCCTAAGTGAAATTGTGACTTAGCCGATGCTTGTGTGCTATTAAAAAATTTTTTTGCAAACAAAATTTCTAACCCCTCTAATTTTATTGGCTGAATTGCAAAAAAACTTTTTTGCAAATCATTAATTTTTCTAGCATCTGATAAAGATTTTTCATTACCTAGTTTTTTAAACTTAGACTTAAAAAAAAAATAAAAAAGTGAAAAAAAAATTAAAGTTACTAGACTAAGAATTATAGTTTCATTAAAAAAGTTTATAAGCAAAAAAATTAAAATTGCTGCCACTATAAATGTCTCGGTAAATAAATTAATTATATTATCTATTAATCTATATGAAAATTTTTCAACTTCATTTATAATTACTGAAATCATATCTGAAGTTTTATTTTCAATAAAAAAAAGATATTCTTGGTAGATGTAATTTTCAAAAATAGTATTAGATAAAAAATTATTAATATGGAAAATAAACTGGTTTTTCTTAAAACTAATATAAATATAAAGTATAGCTCTAATAATAAAAAAAATAAAAAATAATGCCAAAATGTCATAAACTTTTAAATTTTTAAAAAAAGCTATCTTATAAATAAATATATTCTCAGATGAACTTTCAGAATAAAAGTTTATAATTGGCTGCAGCAAGGAAAATGTTAAGATTTCTAATAATGATAATAGAATTATAAAAAAAACTATTAAAAAAAATGTTTTTTTTTGTGAGGATTTTAATAGATTAAATATTCTAAACATAAAAGTATGATCTTTGATTTAAAAACAAGAAAGAATTCTTTGAATGAAGACTCTTTCTTGATCAAGATTAGGCTTTTTTAAAAGTAAGGGTTCTTTCGAATAATTTAACAAATAATTATCATCTTTCAATAAATTACAAATATCATCATAATTATTATTTGCATGATCTATTAAGTTAATAAAAGCTTTTGCGTTTAAATCTAGGTCTATATTTTGATCGGCCCAAGTTATTGGTAAAGTTTTAGCTAAAAATGCATTTGGTACTCTTTCGTTATAATATCCTGGAAATAAACTGTTCTCAGGGCATAAATTAAAAGCGTAGTTTTGCAAAATGTCTTTGATTAAAAAATTACTACTATTATGATTTTTAATTTTTTTGTTAAAATAAGGGCCATAGCCATCAACTTGAAAATATTCTTTAAATTTTAAATATATGCTCAATTTAGGTTCGGTCATATGTGAGGTAATTAAACAAACGTTTTTTTTTCTCATAAAATTTACTCCTTGAGGTAGCAATAAATCCTCTAATTTCCAGAATGCCCCAAATCTTTTTGCCGTTAATGTTAATTCTCTTTCAATGCCTTCATGTGACCAGTCAATATGATCTTTCCAAATTGGAAATCTAAAATGATTATTATTCACAATTCCAATATCATGATGAAAAGAATAGTCATATTTAGGTAAATTTTGATGAATATTCTCATTTGATAAAAAAATTCTTAAAGGTTTATATTTTCTACTAAAAGAATAAATGTCAAGATTAGGAAAATGTTTCAGAATATCATTAAAGGTCTTTTTTTCTAATAATTTATTAAGAACTATTCTTTTATAATTAATTGAATCATACGGTCCAATAATGAGAATGTCTGCTTGTTCCTTAGAAACTATTTCAATGTCTCTTTTGCTGTTATTTTTAAGTAAATTAAAAAAAACTGAATTTTGAATATCAATAATATCATGAACCCCAAAAAAAGATACTTTTAAAGTTTTCATTTTTTTAATAAATTTCTAAAAATAATTTAAAATTTTTTGTATAAATTTTATTTCTTTATCAAGTGTTAATGTTTTTAAAAGCAACGGTTCTTTCGTAAATTTTCTCAAAAAATTATCATCTTGTAAATTATGTATAATACTACGAAAATTATCATGAAAATGGTCGTTTAAATTAACAAATGCATTTACATTGTAATCATAATTAATACTTTGATGAGCATAAGTAATTGGCAGACATTTTCCAACAAATGCATCAGCAACTCTCGCGCTTGAATGTCCTGGAACAATTGAATTTTCGAAACAAAAATTAAATGCAAAATTATTAAAAATATCTATTTTTTTATCAATCGAAGAATCACTATTTTTAATACTTTTATTAAAAGCCGCTCCAAAACCTGAAACTTCAAAAAATTTTGAAAATGTTTCAAAGATAATTCTTCTAGGTTCTTGCATATGTGAACTAAAAATACAAATCTTTCTATTTTTTTTTAAAAAATTTTCACCTTGCGGGATTAACAATTCCTCTAGTTGAATATACCTTCCAAAAAGTTTAGCAACAGTATTTTCTTCCCTAAAAAATCCTTCAGAAGACCAGTCTATTGAATCTTTTAAAAAAAAAAACCTTAGATGATTTTCTTTTTCTATTCCTAAATGAGTGGATATTGAAAAATCAGTTTCTAAATAGTTATAACTTAGAGGCTCTTGATTATAAAATAATGTCAAGGGCTTATATTTTCTGTTAAAAAATGAACTATTTATAAGTTTCATTTGATATTTTTTTATAAAATCTTTTAATTTCTCATGTTTTACCTTTCTAAGAAAAAATTTATACAAATGAAATAATTTTTCATCCCAATTAAAAGCTCCATAAATTATTAAGTCGGCGTTTTTAGGTTCAACTACTGTTATTTTTTTTTTGCTTAAAGTTTTTAATAAAGTAAATATTACTGTTTGTTTAAAATCTTTTGTAGTCCAAACAGTTGCTATTTTAATTTCATTCATAATTTAAACGCTATCAGGTAGAATATTATATATATTTTATCCAGGTTATAATTAAATATAATAATGAGAAAAATAGATTTAATAATATTGGCCGGTGGAAAGGGTCAAAGAATTAAAAAATATACAAAATTTGTTCCAAAGCCTTTAATAAAAATTAAACACAAGCCATTTCTTAAGTATTTATTAAATTACTACTCTAAATATAATTTTAACAAAATATTATTATTGTGCGGTTACAAGGGAAATAAAATAAAAAAAATTTACCATAAAAAGAATATTAATTTAATACCAATTGAATGCATAATTGAGAAAAGAAGACTTGGCACAGGAGGAGCGTTGTATCAAATTAAAAATAAATTAAAGAATGATTTTCTTTTAATAAATGGCGATTCTTTTTTAGAGTTTGATTTTAAAAAATTTTTAGGGAAAAAATTTCAAAATAACTCATTGGGAAAAATGATATTAGTTAACAGAAAGAGTTACAAAACTAATAACAAACTATCATCTTTGAAATTAGATTATAAAAAAAACTTAATTAAATTCAATGGCGATTACATGAATGCAGGAATATATTTTTTTAAAAAAAAAATATTAAAAAAAATATTAAAAACAAATTATTCTCTAGAAAATGATATTTTGCCAAAATTAATTTTAAAAAAAAAAATTGAAGGTATCTTGAGTAAAGGATTTTTTATTGATATTGGAACTTATAAAAATCTTAAAATAGCAAAAAAACAACTTTATAAAATTACTAAAAGTTCAGCTGCATTTCTAGATCGTGATGGAGTGATAAATGATGACACTGGTTATGTTCATCAGATAAAAGATTTTAAAGTTAAAAAAAATGTATTTGCTGCAATTAGATATTTAAATAAAAAAAAAATAAATGTATTTATAGTTACTAATCAAGCAGGCATCGGCAAAGGGTATTTTACAGAAAAAGAATTTATAAATTTTCAAACTCAGGTTAAGAAATTACTTACAAAAAATAAATGCTATATAAACGACCTTAGATATTCTCCTTTTCATCCCGAGGCAAAAATTAAAAAATATAGAAAATCAACAAAACTAAGGAAACCTGGAAATTTAATGATAAAAAATTTAAAAAATAATTGGAATATTGATTTATCCAAATCATTCATGATTGGCGATAAAGAAACTGACAAAATTGCTGCACAATCAAGTAAAATATATTTTGAATACGATCAAAATAATCTTTTGAAACAAGTCAAAAAAATTTGTAAAAAATTAGGAATCTAATAATTATTTTTAAATTTGGTATTTCCATATTTAAATAATTTTAAAAGTTCTTGTATACCCTCATCTAGAGATATCTTTGGTCTAAAACCAGTTTTTTCAATTTTTTTATTGCTTACATAATAATCTCTTTTATCGGGATCAGACTTGGTATTGATTATTTTTATTGTTAAATCTCGTTGGTAATTTCTAATTTTTTTTGCAAGATTTAATTTGGTTAAATTTGCGGATGACAATCCAAGATTATAAATATTATTTTTTAATTTATTAAAATTATTTATCGCAAATATAAACGCCGAGACTACATCTTGGATATGAATAAAATTTCTCCTAAAATTAGGTTGAAAAACTTCCAATTTTTTATTTTTTGAAGCTTTTTCTACAAAATTATTAACTAATAAATCCGTTCTCATTCTAAAAGAAAAACCAAATACTGTTGCCAATCGAAAACAGATACTATTTTTTGCTTTAAAAATTAAATTTTCTGCTTCCGCCTTTGTAGTTCCGTATAAGGAAATGGGTTTTAATGGAGAATTCTCATCACAATACTTATTTTTTTGCCCAACTCCATAACCTGAATTAGTTGTAGGATAAATTATTTTCTGATCTTTTTTTCTATATTTTAAAATAAGCTTAATAGAATCAACATTAATTTTTTTTGCCACCTTTTTAAATTTTTCACATAATGGGGCTCCCACTAAAGCGGCTAACGGAATAATAAAATCACAATTTTTTATAATTTTTTTCACCACCTTATCTTTTGAAAGATCTGCCTTAATAAATTGAAAATTTTTATATAAGTATAAATGAGATAGTGAATTTTTATCATACTTTAATAAATCTACTGCCAATACATTAAAGCCAAGATGCACTAATTTAGTTGTTAACATTGAGCCTATATATCCAGCGGCGCCTGTGACTAAAATTCTTTTTTTTATCACTAGTAGATTCTTCTGCATTCTTCTAATAAATTTTTTACAGCATCATTAAACTTAATTTTTGGTTTCCAGCCGGTATGTCTTTTAAATTTTCTAACATCGGGAATTTGCAACGCGATATCTTGTGGCCTAAACAATTTACTATCTGCAATATAATTTATTTTAACTTTCGCATGCTTAATTAATAACTTAAGAAAATTATTTACGGATATTACTTTATTGCCTCCTATATTATAAATCTCTCCTATTTTACCTTTTTTTGCAGCAAGCCAATAAGCTTCTACTGCATCTTGAATATCAACAAAGGTTCTTACGCTATTTAAATTACCATGTTTTAATATTTTAAGATTACCTTTTTCAATTTGAGCAATCTGTTTTGCAAAAGAAGTTTGAAATAGATTGGCTCTTCTAGCATTAGTGTAAGAAAACATTCTGGTTATAATTATATTGAAATGAAATGATTTTTGATACACTTGCGATAATAAATCCTGAAAAACTTTAGAAACAGCATATGGATTAATTGGGGATATGTTTTGTTTTTCGTTAATAGGTAGATGCTTCTTATCTACTGCCCCATAAACTTCTGAAGTGCTACAAATTATTGTAATTGGGTTTATTTTTAAATTACGTAAAGCCTCTAGTAAATTGACCGTTATAATACTGTTGTTTATTGTGCAATTAATTGGCTTATCAAATGACATTTTTACATCCGCATTTGATGCTAAATGATAAATTAAATCAGGGTTAATTATTTTTAATATACTTCTTAATTTAGAAAAATTTCTTAAATCAACTTTATAAAAAAAAATTCTATTTTTATATTTTTTTTTTAAAAAATTTAAATAACCATTAGATCTATAAAGTCCAAATATTTGAATATTGCTATCTTTTTTTAGAATATGTTCCGCAAGATAACTGCCTCCTGAACCTGTTATTCCCGTTATTAAACATTTTTTGAACTTTCTATTCATAAGCTATGCTATTTAGAATATTGCAGATCTTTATAATTTTATTTTTGTCTAGTGAAGGATAGTTTCCTATATAATATCCAAAAAAATGTATATGATCGACTTCGTTAAAATTTTTTAAATCTATTTTTGCTGCAAAGTTTTTTAAATACGGCTGCCTTAATTGATTGCCCCCACCAGCATTTCCTCTCCTAAATTCTATTTTATTTTTATTCATTATTTTTTCTAACAAATCTCTGTTTTGAAAGTTTTTTTCTTTTAAAACTAAAGGGAATGCATAATTTGAATTACCCTCAAGTTTGTAATCAGTTCTATAATGACTATTATTTAAATTTTCTAAAAAAATTTTTAAATTTTTACTTCTTATAATATTATTTCTGTCTAATCTTTTTAATTGACTTAGTCCAATGACAGCTGATATTTCATTATTTCTCATATTGTAAGCTGGATACAAAAAAATAAATTTTGGCGACAATTTTGGATATTTTTTAATCATTTGTCTCTCAAAAATTTTATTGCCGCTTTCTCTTGCCATACCATGAGATCTTAACATTTTTATTAATTCATAAATTTTTTTATTGTCTGTGCATATCATCCCACCTTCAATTGTTGAGAGATGGTGAGCGTAATAAAAAGAAAAATTAGATATAAGACCATATGTTCCTAATTTTTTATTTTGAAAATTTGCTCCATGTGATTCACAAACATCTTCTAATAAAATTATCTTCTTTTTTTTTAAGGTCAAAATTAGTTTGTCTGATAATCCATTAAATCCTTGAGCGTGAGTAACAAAAACAGCTTTAGTTTTTTTTGTAATTCTTTTTAAAACTTCATCATCATTCATGCATAATGTTCGAGGATTTATATCTACGAATACTGGTTTAAAATTATTTTGTATTACTGAAGCTATGTCTGAAATCCAAGTAAGCGTTGGAACTATAATTTCCCCTGTTCCATAAAGAATCTTTACCGCCAACAAAGTTAGTAAATTAGCAGAAGACCCGGAGTTAACAAAAACGCTATATTTTACACCCAACCATTTAGACCACTCTTCTTCAAATTTTTTGACATTAAAAGACTGGGTCAAAATTATACTCTGTCTAGATTTTAAAAATTTTATAACACAGTTAATATCTTCTCTAAGAATATTATTTTCCATCAGAGGGTGAAAAAATTTATCAAAAGAATTCATATTTTTGTACAAAAATGTTTATTTAAACGTCGTAATAATCATTTTTATCAAGAATTATTCTAGTACCAAAATCCTCAAATTTAAAATTAATATGCATATTTCTTTTAAAAGAATTAATTAATCTTTTTTTTTCTTGAAAAGATTTTGATAGAAATAAAAAAAAACCACCGGATCCAGCTCCTAATAATTTTCCGGCGACTGCTCCGTTCTTTATTCCAAATTCATAAAGATTGTCTACTGTAGAATTTGAAACGCTTTTATCTAATTTTTTTTTAACGTCCCATGTTTCATTTAACAGTCTTGCAGTTTCGAATAGTATTTTATTACTATTAGAAGAAAAAACATTTTTTGCTTCATGAGCTATCTCTAAGAGCCTATCATAATAGATGGTATTTTTTTCTAACGATTGCATTTTTTTTTTTTCAATAATGTCAGCTTTTCTTGTAGAATTTGTATAAATTAGAACTAATCTATTCTGAAACTCATTCAAAATACTATTATCAATCTTTATTTTATTAACAGAAAATTTATTTTTTTTAAAACTAATAAAATTAAAACCTCCAAAAGCTGTGGCAATTTGATCTTGTGATCCTACATTTTCTTTTAGGATTTTTTGCTCTAAATAAATTGCTTTTTTTGCAATCTCATTTTTCGTTATTTTTTTATTATTATATGCATATATTGCATTTATTATTGAAACGGTAAAAGCTGAACTAGCGCCAAGTCCTGACAGAGCTGGGACATCTGCGAAATGGGAAATTTCTAAGCCATTCTTTTTTTTATTAAAATTCTTGAGCGCCTCTTTGATTACTGGGTGTTTAATTTGACTAATATTTTTTTGCAATTCTGTCTGATAGTATCTTAATCTGTATTTAAATGAAAAAAAAGGAGGAAGAGTTCTTAATAAAACATAACAATATTTATCTATAGAGCTTGAAATAATTAAGCCTTCTTTTTTTTCATACCAAAGAGGAAAATCAGTTCCTCCACCAAAAAAAGATACACGAAAAGGGGTTTTTGAAATTATCACTTAATAAAATTAATTGTTATTCAATTTACACACAAAATATTTAACTAAATTACGCTTTATAAATATTCTTTCCAATTATTAAATCCACAATGCTCAATAGTATAAAAAGATGCGATAATTCGACAAGATTGTATGCCTTAGAATTTATCCAAAAATTCGTACCTTTATTATTTAGACTTTTCAAAGTGTTATTCTTGTTATGACCAGTAAAAGTTATAATTTTTAGAGAGTTTTTCAGACACCACTTTGCTGCATTAATTATATTTTTTGATTTACCAGAAGAAGAAATTAAAATTACAATATCATTTTTATTGCTATACATTTTTAAAGCTTCTTTCATCCAATTATCATGTCCAAAATCATTTGCAAAACAAGTTATCAAATCTGGTTCATTAAAATTAATAGATCTTATTCTGGCATTTTTTGTCAAATCAACAGAAACATGACTTGCTATAGATGCGCTCCCCCCATTTCCTAAAAAAATAATTTTTCCATTAAGTAAATTACAATTCTTTAGTAACTCCGCACACTTTAAAGCCTTTTTTTCATAATCAAGACTCTTTAATATATTTATAAAACTTATTTTATTTTTAGATAAAAAACTCATAATTACTTTTAAAACTAGTTATAACTTATTAATATTTCTTATAATTAACAATAAAAATTCTTAAATTATACTATTTACTAACACAAGCCCTATTGTACTTATAAATTAAGTATTAATTTAAAACAAAAAATAATTGCCTGCTTATAAAAACAAACATATACAAACAATCAAAACTAAACACAGACTAAATTGAAAAAAAAGATTTTAATTCTTGGTGCTAGCGGTTTTATTGGTAAAAATCTAGCTTTAGAACTTTCAAAGAATAAAAATTTTCAAATAACTGGAACTTACTTCAAAAAAAAAACTTTTCTAAAAAAAGTTAAAATGATTTGTGTCGATCTAACTAAAAAAGAAAATACTGATAAAATAATAAAAAATAAAGATATAGTAATTCAAGCTGCCGCAACAACTTCTGGTGCTAAAGATATAATCTCCAAACCGTATATTCATGTAAACGACAATGCAATAATTAATTCGATGGTGACTAGATCTTGTTATGACCACAAAACAAAGCATGTAATATTTTTTAGTTGCTCTGTAATGTACAATCCTTATTCAAAAAAACCTCAAAAAGAACAAGATTTTAATCCAAAAAAAATATATGAGAAATATTTTGGGGCAGCACATATGAAAATATTTGTAGAAAATATGTGTGAATTTTATTCAAGATTAAAAATAAATAAGTATACAGTGATTAGACATTCAAATGTTTATGGACCTTATGATAAATTTTCTTTAGAAAAATCTCATGTTTTAGCGGGCACAATAAGTAAAGTTTTTTCATCAAAAAAGAATGTGATAATTTGGGGTGACGGCAAGGAAAAACGAGATTTGATTTACGTATCCGATTTAATTAATTTTGTAAAAATAATTATTAACAAACAAAAAAAGATGTATGGTTTGTATAATGTTGGTTCTGGAAAACTAATTAGTGTTAACAAATTAACTGAAAAAATTATAAAAATATCAAAAAAGAATATCAAAAAAATAAATGACTATAGTAAAAAAACTCTAAAAACATATATATGTCTAGACTGCTCAAAAGCACGGAATGAATTTAACTGGAAACCAAAGATTAGCTTAGACATAGGTATAAAAAAAACTATAAATTGGTATTGCAAAAATAAATTTTAATAATTATGAAAAAAAACGCAGTTATAATTACTGGAAATTTAGTTCAAGATCATGAATTTATTTATCCCTACTATAGACTATTAGAAGAAAATTTTAAAATCGATGTATGCATAAATGAAGGAAAAGCCGTAAAAGGAATACTAGGAACAGATATTCCATCAAACAAAGAACAAACGATCAAGAAAATTGAAGAAATAAAAACAGATGACTATAATTTGTTAATTATTCCAGGTGGCGTTAAAGCAATGGAAAAAGTTAGACAAAATATAAAAATTATAGAATTTATTACAAAATTTCATAATGAAAAAAAAATAATTGGATGCATATGCAGTGGTGCACAGTTGCTAATATCTGCAAAAATTGTACGTGGAAAAAAAATATCCGGATATTATAGCATGAAAGACGATATTATTAATGCTGGAGCTTCATACACAGATTTACCAGCTGTAATTGATGATAGAATTATTACCACAGCACACTATAAAGATATGGGTCCGTGGATGAAAGCCGTCTTAGAGCAATTTTATAATAACAAATAAAATAGTTATAAAATACTTCGGTAATTTTTTTATGCAAAAACAGTTTAATAATGTTTTAGTTCGGAAACCCTGGGGATATGAATATAGAATTCACGAAAACAAAATTGCGGCTACATGGTATTTGAATATCAATAAAAATCATAAAACATCGCTGCATTGCCATCCACTAAAAAAAACTGGTTTTATTTTGCTAGACGGAAAAGTTGAAATTGAGTTAGGATTTTATGAAAAAGTAATTTTAAAATCTCCGGCAAAATTAATGATTAGACCGGGGTTATTTCATTCAACTAAGGCTCTTTCTAAAACTGCTAAAATTCTTGAAATAGAGACCCCTATAAATAAAAATGATTTAGTTAGGTTTAAAGACCAATATGGCAGAAAAGAAAAGCCTTACGAAGGGAGAAAAAAAATGGAACAGTTGAATAATAAATTTATAAAATTTAAAACTCCTAAAACGAATTATTCTAATAAATATTTTCTGGATAATTGCAAGATTACTATAGAAAGAATATCTAAAATAAAAAAACATAGTAATAACACTATTATTGCTGTCCTATCTGGTGATTTAGTTGATAAGAAAAAAAGATCTGTTTTATCTCCAGGTGACATTGTTTACTATAGAACAGTAAATAAACTTAAAAAAACATTTAAAATAAATAAACAACTCACAATTTTAACTGTTAATAAAAAAATTGAAAAATAAAAATTTAAAAAGAAAGATTATTGAAAAAGTTGCTCTATGTAGAAATTTCGAAGAGTATGTCTTTGAAAATATAAAAAAGAAAATAATTAAATTTCCTGTGTATCTGTCTGCAGGTCAAGAATTTATACCTGCAACATTATCTGAGATAATATTAGGCCAACTAAAAATGAAACCACTAATTTTTGCCCAGCATAGAGCTCATTCTACTTATTTATCGTTTGGTGGTAATATAAAAAAATTAATATATGAGCTATTAGGAGATAAAAGAGGCTGCGCTTATGGAATGGGCGGATCAGCTTCAATTCATGATCCAAGCATAAACATGTTCGGTCACGATGGTCATATGGGAACACAGGTTCCCATCGGAGTTGGGGCATGTTTTGTCTCTAAAAAACCTACTATTATTTTTATGGGTGACGCGTCTGCAGAAGAGGATTATGTTCTTGGAGCGTTGGGTTGGGCATCCACAAAAAGATTGCCAGTTCTATTTGTGGTGGAAGATAATAATTTTTCTATATTAACCGAAAAAAAAATTAGAAGAAATTGGCATATGCATGATGTGGCAAAATCATTTAAAATAGATGCCTTTAATATCAGCGACGATCCAGATGAGATTATAAAATTAAAAAATAATTTTTTTAAAAAAACTACTTTACTAAATATTAACACTAAAAGACTTTTTTGGCATTCAGGCGCCGGTCAAGATTCAAAAGATACTTTTGATAGATATAAATCTGAAATAAAAAAAATGGGAGAAATTGGAAATATAATTAATTCAGAATCAAAATTAAAAATTGAAAAAATATGGAAAAAAATCTTAGACAAACAATAAAAGATATTATTAAAAATCATTTATTAAAAAAAAGAGGAAAAGTTTTTGGCCAATGCTTAACTGCAGTGGGTTGGGTTGGAGGGACTTTGCCAGAATTATACGAGAAAGACGGCATGATTGAATTATCAATGGCGGATGTTGCTGGTGGAGGAATTGTCGTTGGAGCAGGACTGATGATGACAAGGCCTATATATGTAATCAGATATCAAGGATTTAATTGGTATAATTGTCCTATGATTGTAAATTACGCATGCAAAAGCAAAGAAATCTGGAAAAAACCTTGCCCGATCTTGGTAAGAGGTATTGCAATGGAAGGTGGTATAGGTCCTGTTGCTGGCTCATCCCATCACTCTTTATATTACAGAATGCCTGGAATTAAAATATTGTCTCCAATGACTCCAGAGGAATATGAACAAACTTATGAATACTTTATGAACAATGATGAAGTGATCTACGTTTCTGAACATAGAGGAAGTTATGACAACACTAAAGAATTAAATGACATTATTTATGACAAATCAGATTTAGTTATTTTTGCAATATCAATTACTAGATTTGAAGCATTAAAAGCTCAGGAAATTTTAAAAAATGAAAATATAAATATAAGTGTTGTAAATATGTTTTGGATAAAACCTTATAAAATAACTGAAAAACATATCAAAGCATTAAAAAATTCAAAATTTGGAGGATTGGTAATTGATGATGATTATGAAGACGGTATAGCGAAATCTATTGCTAATGATTTAAACAACATCTCTGGAAAATCTATTAAAACTCTAGGTTTAAAAAATAAGACCGCTGGCTTTCATCCTAATGTTGATAATTTACCACCTAATGCTGAACAAATTTATAAATTAATAAAGAAGATTATAAAAAAATAAGAAATACTATTAAGACTTATGAAAACAAGTATTTTTAGAAATAAAAAAATATTAGTAGCAGGCGGAACAGGAATGGTGGGTCAACAATTAGTACCAAAGTTATTAAAATTAAAGGCAAACGTCACAATTGCTTCTCTAGATGACAGTAGACTCAATAAAAACAATAGTGTTGATTTTTATCAAAAAGATTTAATAAATATAAATAATTGTCTTGAAGTTACTAAGGGTAAAGACATTGTTTTTAACTTATTAGGAGTTACGGGATCTCCAAAAATAAATAACACAAATCCAGGAAGTTTTATGATGTCAAATCTATACTGCGCTGTAAATCTGCTTTATGCATCTCAGAAAAATAATGTAGGGCGCTATATGTATACGAGTACTTATGGTGTTTATGGAGAAAGTTCAATTATGAAAGAAGATTCTGTATGGAAAACTTTTCCATCCGAACATGATAAATATGCTGGATGGGCTAAAAGAATGGGTGAGCTACAAGTTGAAGCTTATAAAAAAGAATTTAATTTTGAGAGTCTGCACGTAATTAGGCCGGCTAATATTTATGGTCCTCATATAAATCTAAACCCAAAAAACTCAATGGTAATTGGATCTTTAATTAGACGAATTATTGAAGGTGAGAACCCTCTAAAAGTTTGGGGTGACGGAAATAACATTAGAGATTTTGTCTATTCGGAAGATGTTGCGGAAGCAATGATTCAAGTGATTGAAAAAAATATTACTGTGCCCATAAATATCGGAAGCGGAAAAGGAACTTCTATTAAAAATTTAGTGGAGACCATCGTTTCATCAAAATATATAAAAAATAAACCAAGTATTATATTTGACAACTCGCAGCCATCTGGCGATAAAATAAGAATTTTGGACACTTCTTTAGCGAATATAAATGGAATTAGTTGTAATAGAAATCTTAAAGAAGGTATTGATTTAACTCTAGAATGGTATCTTTCTGAAAAGGATTCAATTAAAGAAAAATATAATTATTTTGCTAAAGTATAAATTGTTCAAAAATAAACTAAATTTTAAAAAGTGGAAAAAAAATATCAATAAAAAAAAAATTAGATTAATCAAAATTAAAAAGATTTCTGAAATTTATAGATCAGACAGCGATTTTAATATTTCAACAATTGATTGTGATTTTGTTATAAAAAATAAAAAAATTAAAAGAATAGTCCAATTAGAGGGTGATAGCGTAGTTATAGTTCCTGTTCTAAAATTAAAAAATAGCAAAAAACTTATGACAATACTGGTCAAGCAATTTAGATTGGCTGTAGGTGGCGAAACTTTAGAATTTCCCTCTGGTAGTGTTAATAATAATCTCTATAAAAACCAGGCTTTAAAAGAAATTTTTGAGGAGACCGGACTTAAGATTAAAAAAAATAATTTAATTAAGTTAAATAATAAGCCAATATTTATGTTGCCCTCAAATAACTTTGCTAGGGTTAATTTTTATTATTTTATAAAAAAAATTGATTTAAATTGGATTAAAAGAAATGATAAAAAAATAACTGGCATAAAAAATGAGGGCGAATTAATTACAACTAAAATAGTAACTTTTGACAGTTTAAAGTTTACACAATCTGCCTCTGTAATTGTTGGTTTGAAATTATTAAATAATAATAAAATATTAAAATGAAAAACTTATTTAAAAATAAAAGAATTCTTGTTGCTGGCGGTTCTGGACTAGTGGGGACTAATTTATTAATTAAACTTATAGAGTTAAAATCAAAAGTTATCGCAAGTTACAAGAGTAGAATTCAAGAAAAAAAACTAAGAAAATACTACTATAAATTTGATTTTACTAAAATCAGGGATTGTATTTTAGCAACTAAAAATAGGGATATTGTTTTTATCTGCGCTGTACAAGGTTCGGGCATTAAAGGATTGAAAGATTATTCAACAAATTTATTATCATCTAACATATTAATTAGGTCTAATTTAATTGAGTCTTGTAAAATTAATAAAGTTAAAAATATTATTTGGGTAAGCAGCTCGACTATTTATCAACCCTCAAATAAAAAAATAAAGGAAAATAATTTAAATTTAAATATAGATCCGTATCCAATTTATCAAGGAGTTGGCTGGGTTTATAGATATTTAGAAAAACTTTTTTTATATTATAAAAAAACAGAAAAAATGAATATTAAAATTATCAGAACTACCAGTATATACGGTCCTTATGATAATTTTGATAACAACAAATCTCATGTAATTCCAGCTTTAATAAAAAAAGTTTTTTTAAGAAAAAAATATCTTGAGGTCTGGGGCAATAAAAAGATAGTTAGAGATTTTGTTTATGTTGAGGATCTTGTAAACACAATGTTAAGAATAACATTTAATAAGAAAATTAGTGCACCTATTAATTTTAGCTCGGGAACTCCAATAACGATTTTGGATATTGCGAAAAAAATTTTAAAGATCTCCAGAGAAAATAAAAAAATAATTTTTAAATTCTTTGGAAGGAGCTCTGCGAACTACAGAGTTCTTGATAATGAAAAAATAAATAAATTAATTAAAAATTTAAAAAGAACAAATTTAAACTCCGGTTTAAAAAACACAATAGAATGGTACAAAAAACAATTTAATAATTTTTCAAAGTAGAATTTTATTTACAATTTTGTTAGTATCTATATTGCTGGGCATAAGTAAAAATATTGTTTTTAAATTAATCACAGTTAATATAAAAAGAAAATTTATATATGATTATAGTAGAAGACTATTCAAGCATAAATACTGATAGCAAAAATCAAATTAAAAACTTATTAAATTCAATAAATATGTTTAAATCTATAAATAAAATATTGTTGATTAACCCGCCTGACGGTGACGGTGGTATTTTTAATTATGATATTGCAAAAACTGGAAGATATACAAATTTTGCACCTTATGGTTTAGGTGTTATTTCAGAACATTTAAAAAAAAGAGGCTTGGAAACTAAAATATTAAATCTAAATCACATAATTCTTGAAAAAGTCAAAAAATTAAAAAAAGATGACTTTGATTACCAAAATATATTGAAAACAGAAATATACGACTGTATTAAAAATTTTAATCCTGACTTTGTGGGATTAACTTGTATGTTTAGTATGACTCATAATTCTTTAAAAAATATAGCAGATATTATTAAAGAAAAATATAAATTGCCGATAGCTGCTGGTGGTGTTCATATAAGTAACACAATATCTGATGATAAGCAAAGAGACACTCTAATTAACGATTTGAAAAACGTAGATTACTTTTTCTTATTCGAAGCGGAAATTGCTTTTTCAGAATTTATAATTTCTGCAAACCAACACTTTGAGAATATGGATTTGATAAGCCAAGTTTTAGCCAAAAAAAATGACAAAATAATATTTTTTAAAAACAGAAAAAAACCAGAAGGTGAACATTTAAATATTATTCCTAATCATAAAGAAATGCTATCTTCTGAATTGGCTCAGTATGGAAAAGTTGGAAATTTTAGTTGGCTGAAGAATTACAATGAAAGAATAACAACTATTTTATCAAATAGAGGATGTCGTGCGCAATGTACATTTTGTAGCGTAAGAAATTTTAACGGAGTTAAAGTAAGACAAAGATCTATTCAGTCAGTTATTGATGAGCTTATCTATTTGCAAGACAAACATAAAATTAACCATATAATGTGGTTAGATGATGATCTTTTATATAATACAAAACGAACTATTGAATTATTTAATGAGATTGTAAGGAAAAAAATAAAAATTACATGGGATGCTTCTAATGGTGTAATAGCCTCCTCTGTAACTGAAGAAGTAATGTCTGCGGCGGAAGAAAGTGGGTGTATTGGACTTGTCATTGGAATGGAGTCCGGTAATAGTGAAATTTTAAAATCTATTAAAAAGCCAGGAACTGTTAAAAATTTTTTAGAAGCTTCAAGAGTTTTAAAAAAATACCCAAAAATTAATTCAAGAGTATTTTTGATGATAGGTTTTCCTAATGAAAGTTTCGCTCAAATTTTAGATACGATAAATGTAGCTAATGAAATGAATATGGACTGGAATTATATAACGCCACTACAACCATTACCCAATACTCCAATTTTTGATAAACTATCTAATGATAATATTACAGGAACTGAATCTTTTGCAAATATAAAATATTTCGTAGGTGGTGGTTATGCCTCTGGAGCATCTAAAGAAAATCTGCTAAAAAATAATTTTGAAGATATATTTAAAAATAAAAATTTAGAAGAAATTCCAAACAATGATGAAATAAAAATAATTTGGGCTTACATGAATTATCATCTTAATTTTGAAAGGTTGAAAAATGTAAATTGTCCTTACAAACTAGAACAAAACTCTCGCTGGATGAAATACATAGTAAACTCTGTTGCAAAAAATGATCCTATAGCTCTATATTATAAAATTTTATTGGATAAAAAAATGAAATCTGTAAATTCAACTGACTTAAACAATTTTAATGAAATACTTGAAAGTAGCAGCGAATGGAAAGAAAAAATTAAAACTCTAGGCCTTAAAAGTGCTGCGCTAAATTAATTATTGATATAGTAATCAAATTTTGATGCTATTAAATTTGAATAAATTTCTCCTGTTTTGGTCAGTTTAATATAATTTTCATTATTAATTAAAAGATTATCTTGTTCGAACTCTTTTAATAAGTTGATCGGCTTTTTAAAAAAATCATCAAATTCTAAATTAAACTTAGAATTAACATCTTTTTTATTAATATAAAAATATTGTCTTAAGTTTTTAATAACATACTCAGATATCTGGTCTTTTTTTGAAACAAAATGAAAATTAGCCACTGGAAGTCTTTTTAAATTAATTAATCTTTCATATTCAATATTTTCGAAGGTGTTTTGATAATAAAGTTTCCCATTTAATTTGCCTACACTGCTTACCCCGGCTCCTAAAATTCCATTATACTGCCCTGACACTATGCCAAGTCTATCCCATCCAGCTCTTTTGTTTTTTATTTGCTCTGCTAAATAATCTGTTTTTTTAATGAAATGATCATAACCAGCTCTTATATAACCATTTTTTAATAACATTTCCTCTGCTAATAAAAATAATTCTTTTCTTAAATTTTCATCAGGTATTAAATCTTTAGGCATTTTTAATTGATGTGGATGATAAATTGGGGATAAATGCATATAGTTAAGACATATTCTATCAGGATTAAGCTCTATTGTTTTTTTAATTGTAGTTTCAAACGTAACGAGCTTTTGTCCCGGCAATCCACATATAAGATCAAAATTTATTCCGTTCGGGAATAATTTTCTTATTTCTTTAGTTAAAAGTCTTTCAGTTAAACTTGCGGGCTGTACTCTGGCTATCATCTTTTGAACTTCTTTATCAAATTCTTGGACACCAAAAGAAATTCTATTAATACCTTTGGAATGGTAATAATACATTCTATCCTCTTTAATCCTTCTTGGATCAATCTCTATTGAATACTCAAAAAGTTGATTAAAATTTATTAATTTTTCTAGTTTTTTTGTTAAAACATCATACTCTTCAGGTTTTAAAAATGTTGGGGAGCCACCGCCCATATGAAGATGTGTTATGATTGGATTAATATTGGCCGTTGTAAAGATATTTAATTGGACATCTATTTCCTTTAATAAAAGATTTAAATATTTTTTGACTACTTCATAATCCTTAGTTATTTCTACATGACAAGTGCAATACAAACATTGAGTGTGACAATGGGGAATATGCACATAATACAAATAATTATCTTTTAGCAATTCCTTCAAAGATTCTGCAAAAAAACTTTCAAAAGAAGAGGAATTATTAATTTGTTTATTCCAAAATTTTTTATGTGGAAATTCCACATACATATAGGCATTATTATTATACTTTAGATATTCTTTACTTTGCATTTAAAATTTAATTTAGACTAATTCTAATTTTTTTACTTGTTCTACCTTTGTTAGGAAGGTGTGCATTTCTGTTTATAAAGGCTATTGAATAAGTTGCTCTATCCTTGGTTTTAGAAAAATTTGGATATGACCCATGAACCAAGTGGCCATGCATAAGGCAAATGGTACCTTTTTTTTCATTAATATCAATTTTTTTATATTGTTTTTTTATACGATTTAAATGGGATGAATTAATTGTCAATCCAGGTCTAGTGACTCCATTTTTTAAAATCTTTTCTTTATGACTTTTTCTCCTTTTAAAATCTAAAATAGGCTCTTTATGTGAACCACTAAAAAAAATCAAACCTCCGTTTTTAGGTCCGCTATCGTCTAAAAAAATATGAAGAATAACGTATCTACCATATGCAGCTTTAGTATAAGAATTATCTTGATGAAAAGTCCAAGACTGCCCACTATATGCAGAGTTCTTTTTTTTATAAATCATTTGATCATTTAAAACATCAATTTTACTTTTTTGAAAAAAATTTAGAAATTTAACTAATTTTTTACTGGAGACAATGTTATAAAAATTTTTATCTTTTCTATGAATATTTAATGTTATTGGATATTTAGGTTTTTCAGCATAATATTTTTCTGCATATGATTTAATTCTTTTACACTCATTTCCTTTTAGAAAGTTTCTTAAAACAAAATAACCGTTTTTTTTATAACTTTCAAAATCACTTTTAGATAATGTATTTAATTTCGTGGAGAATCTAATTTTCTCAAAATAATTTATGCGATTATTCATTTTATTAATATTTATTTTAAACATCTAAAATGATCAATATAATTAATACTAAAAAAGAATTATATTTTTTTAAATTTATTCAAGAAATTTACAATTAAGACTGTAATTTGTATCAAGAAAAATTTTTTCAGTGCATAAATCAAGCCAATTGAGCTATTAGTAACGGTAAGCTTAACGTGTTACCACGCTTCCACACCCGTCCTATCAACGTCGTAGTCTACGAC
>Ga0169931_10003478_pt1 | contig 24939 bp, 16 predicted proteins | sample Kivu_15m_20L_FD_129675 | JGI IMG/M metagenome (GOLD analysis project Ga0169931, IMG submission 129675) | Freshwater microbial communities from Lake Kivu, Western Province, Rwanda to study Microbial Dark Matter (Phase II) - Kivu_15m_20L... | ecosystem: Environmental > Aquatic > Freshwater > Lake...
CTCTGGATGCTCTGCAGGTGACGAATAGGAGATTGTTGTTCCTTGGAGAATGGAATTAATCGCATCGTTGAGAGTTGTAGACTTGGCTGGTTCGGCTAGTCTATCAGTGACTGTAGGGGCGGAGTTTGAACGTGGATTAATTTTACGGATATGTTGCTGTGTGAACCCATCCCCAAACTGTTCTTTCACTGTAAGTTTATGTTTGGTCCGCGAAGATCTCCTAAGTATTGATGCATTTTGTTGCTCTTTAACCTGTGATTGACTTATTTTTAATACCCATTGATTGAGTAATTGAATGAAATCTTGATGGCTAGACTCCAGTAAATGTGATCTTGCCATATTCATAGACTCACGTTTAGTTCGATAACTTCTAATACTAGAATGTGTGAAGATCTCCAAATCAATCTTTATCGAATGATTTCTCTGAAAGAACGTCATGATCACCGATGGTAGAGATATCGAAAATGGTGGATCTGGAGTACATGAGTACTCTTCAATAATATGTAGAAATGCATCTTTTACTTCTTGCTCCATGATAAAATTATATAGTTAATTTTGGAACAACTATGAAATGAATAGATACGTGGTTTTGATAAATGATTGAATAACTTTGCAATGTATAGATACATGGTTATGATAAATATTAAAATTTGAATTCTCAAAGTACAGTAACGGCTTTAATGTACGTGTTTCTACCACTACTACTACTACTACTACTGCAAAAACCTTGTACCAACGGCTACGTGATCCTATGACAAACTATTACCGAAGGCTCGTTTTCGAATAGCATCTAATGTACGTGTCCCTACGACAAACTTTGATTATATCGAATTCAATATATAATAAATGAATTTTCAAAGTAATTAATGGAATCAATAGCCCTACTGCACTGGAAATAGGATCCTGTTTGACCTCCAGACGAAGTTCAAAGATGAAGGTGCCCCAATGCTGAAAAGGTCACCGCCTTATTTGATCCAGTGGAAGAATTTTTTTTCTATACGTGCTTTATACACTAAACTAGCATAGCTACGCTATCGATTATAATATTACGTATTAAATTAGCTATCGGCACTTGACAATGATTCAGATATTATTCAGATACATATTCAGATGATTGGTGTACTGTGTACTATACAATGAAATAAAATGAGGTCAATTGCTGAAGCAGCTCGAACCTTCCAAACATACCATGAGCGTTTGAAGAAGGTGCGAATTCTAATTGTTTGCTCCATCAAAGTCTCTCTATTCGATGATTTCTTTTTAATTGAACTGTGTAGCACATTCACACAGCTTGGAGGGTGCCACTTCCTCCTTGGGGACGATTTGTTATGAGTTTAATTTATTTTACAGTTCCCGTATTGGTAGGTTATAATGTGATGCAATGGGCTATTAGCAAGAGTCACGAATCTATTGGTGAAAGAGGAGAGAAGCTTGCTGTGAAAAACGTCCAAGCGATTGGAAACAAAGCATACATAGGAGAAGAACTGAAAACAGTAGGAGCCGGGGGCGTGGGTGCGGGCGTCAAACTTGTTACGAGTACACAAGATGAGCAAATACGTATTCGTAGAATGTTAAATGAAGTGATCGAGCGTGATCGTCGGCGGAGGTATCCCGATAATCAAGTCAAGGAAGGTGGTAATGAGGACTAATAATATATAGGGAAGAGATATAACGAGTTATGATATTCATACTTTCGACACTTCATTTCGGTCGTTTCTTAAATCATAACCTTGGATACTATCAAATACATAGAAAACCCCTCGCATCATTCATACTGAGATATTATGAGCATTAACGTTTTACGCTGCACAATATAGGCAAATACGTATTCATAGAATGTTGAACGAAATAATCGTCGGCGGAGGAATCCCTATAATCAAGTCAAGGAAGGTGGTAATGAGGAGTAATAAAGCATTATTGATATTTAACGACACGTATTCCCCCTTTCTACTCTTCATTTGGTCCTTTCAACAAATCATGAACTTGGATACTATCAAAATCAGATCTATTACATAGAAAAGCCCTCGCATCATTCATACTGAGATCCCATGCGCCTTTACGTTTTGCGCTGCTGATTAGATCTATAACATCCTCGATATCATCAACATTCATCAGAAGTGCTATTTGGGCCATTCGAGATGCAGGGTTACATGCCTTATACAACGCTACATTGGAGTTAAAATCAGTTGAAGCGAGCATTTCACGGAAGAAATTAATTAGTGTACGGAAATCCGAATCAAATGCCAAGGCTCCAAGGGGTGTAAAAGTGCACTAACGTTTCAATGGAAAAATTACGTATAATGAGAAATCCACTGTGAAACTAAAGGGTAGCGATTATCATATCGAGTAAACTTACTTTTTTCAAAGATACTTCGAGTCGCTTACACACTGTGCCGAGGACAGTTAAAAGAACAGCATCGGACAGCCGCGGGCGAAGGAAAAAACGTAGATGAAGTATAGAATCTTCAAGTGTAGCGCATCTACGAAACGAGAATTGAAATACGAATGAGTGGATATTTTGGACTCAACGTGTACATCATTGCACTTGAGACTTACAGCTTGCTAACATATCCGTCACTAATTTGAGCCAGCTGGTAACCTAGATCATCCAACTCATAGTTTAATTTGACTGAGCTAGAGAGTGATGTTCCAGACATGACTGTGCTAAAACTAGAGGCAGTAACACTCTCTTGTCCGATGACTTCCGTGACAATTGATCGCACTCTCGTGAGAAGAACGTTACTTAGTTGCCCGATGCATTGATCTGACGCAGTGCGAAAGGCTTCAACGACAGAACCTAAGGATTTAATGCAAATAATGAGTTGATCAGTCTCGTGACCATGCGGAAATGTTGCTTCAACTTCATGTAATAGTTTCATTTCAAGTTTCTGAACGTAATCCACTGCCGCTTCCAAATCATTAAAAGGAGAACATGTTCTAGCGATTTCATTTTCCAGTTTTTGTTTCGCAGCTAACTTATCCTCGTTTGAAATACCAGATGATTTACTCAGGCCTTTCTGTGCTGTAGTAACAACTGCTAAGGCTGCTTGTCCGATACCACTACCTCCAGGCAACAATCCTTCACCAGGCTTTAAGGTAGAAGTGCTGACTTCGCATCGTCGAATCATCACCTCGAGTAGAATTCGTCCAATCGCGTCAGAGCAAAAGTTAGTTGCAGCTGCAGCCGCTTGGGTGTGACCAGTTGCAAAAGCCCTGAGTGTAGATCGCTGAGCGGCGAAAAAAGATCCCTCTAGAAGGGAGGTTTGTAGCGCGCGACTTCCTATCAAGTGACAGCTATCTTTTGCATTCAATATGGTGAAATAAGAGCTCTCCTCCTGAGAAGATGCCTGAAAAGCTCGCTGCATAGTTCCAAAGAGTAATCCCCGTTCAAGCACTGAGTAGTAACCGCCGAGCTCGGTTACGACGTTGACAAGACGAGAGTTCTGTGCGAGAACCTGTCTCGGTATGCTCTCTTTATAAAGAATTTCCTCTTGGGCTTCGAACTTGCGCTCCTCATCAATGCTGAATTCCTTTCCATCCCGTTCCAATGATGAAATCAACTTTCGTCTGCGCTCCTCCTTCTTCTGTTTATAGCGTAGATTCCTGGCTTTGTTAATTTCATCCATGGCATGGTGTAGGAAACGGTTATATGATTCAGTGTACTGAAGTTTTAAGGCCATGTTTTCCACAAAAGTATCGATTTCACCTAAATTTCCTAGCAATTTGTGAAAACTGCAGTCATCCTCGATTCTATTTCTCTCCTCATCCCACTCTTCACCACTCGCGTAGCGTTCCTCCACATTCTTGACAAAGTGATTTGAGCCATCATGAAGATTGCTCAACCTTTTGTCTTTAAGAATGGTATTGAAAATTGGAATAGCTTCGTTCTCAACTTCACTGTGAACAAGTTGTATTAATGCGACATCCCCATCGGCATCTCCCAACAAGAATGCCACCATCGGTAAATGATGACGAACAGTGGTCACTGCAGGATTGTATATATTTGCTAACTTTGTTCCAAGATTATCATCCGTGCCATTTCCTTTGCTCATTGATTTCAATAGTAGAGATTTAATGAACCGAAGATACATCTCGACTCCTTTCTCAGTAAGTTGCAATACACTAACTAAAGGCGTAAGATCAGAAATCGCCTCAATATCTTCACTCTTCACAGCAGCTTCATATCTTTCTAGGACATCGCGTTGAAGTGCCTCTCGGGCATTATTGTAAGCCCTTATTGTCTGTGGTCCAGCCAAAGTCATGGCGTTTTCAGAAGCGTCTACAGAACGGTAATCTCTGACTGCATTCGCTGCATCAGAGTACCTCCTTGTCTCAAGAGCCTCCGAGGCGGCTGCCGCATATTGACGGAGAAGGAGTGCAGCCTCAATCTCTTGGGCTTCAATATCTGCAGAGCGGCGCTGTGACTCTAGTTCGCGAAGTTCGGAACTCGTTTGAGATCCACCAGTAGCAACCTTACCTATCGCTGCTAGAATCGATTCTGAACAAGCCAAGGATGATTCAATGATATCATCGAAGTACTGGGTACGGCACTGAAATTTAAGTTGCTGCTCTATCAGTTGCTTTGTAGAATCTTGCACTGAAATTATGGTTGAGTCTTCCAGTTGCTGTAGCTTTTCGACTTGGTATGTAGAAGGGATAGATTGCATTAATTGGTCCGCGAGTCGTTTCGCGACAGCTTTTGTATCAGCTGATATTATAAGAAGAGCCTCTTTTGGTGATTCGTGAGCAAGGACATCGACTATCATTATAACTGATGACATTGGACTAGAAATATTAATTATGTATCTTGTTGTGATTTCCTGATGATGTACTACTCTCTTTGTGATCTTACGTTGTTACGTACATTTAATTCACGCAGTCTTTATGTGCATACAGCATACACTGTATTACAATGGAAAAAGAAATATCACGGCATTATACGTTAAGAACCGTTATGACGTAGTTAGTGACGTCAGCACGCCCTTTCGCGTACAACACGCGCCGAAGGCGCGCTACGCCCCCGGCCCCGGATCCCGGATGGTGTTCGAGACGCACTCTGCAAAAAGCACTACATACATAAACACTAAACTGCCCATACAGAACTACCCCCCAGCAACTGTTGTCGTCATTAATCTTGTCATCTGCTGCTATCCTCATCTAGTAAAATACATTTTTCTCTGAAGATCCATTCTACGATGAAGTTTCTCGATCAAATAATCAATGAGATATCAGCTTCTTCTGATAGAATCATGCAAGTGATTAATGAAGGGACTTCCATTCTCTTGGAACCGAGTTCCATGACCACCAATTCTCCTATTTCTGATGACAAGCTTGAAATTCCATATTCTCCTTTGGGTGATATTGCTAATAGTTTTATGGATGAGGTTATGCAAGGGCAAGTAGGCCCCAAAAATACATGGGAAAACCTTCAAGCCTTCCGAGCAGCTATAAATTGGACAGAACCCTTTATACTGAGTCTATTATTCTTTCAAATCTTCACACTTTTCATATGCTATCATATTCGCAAATATGGAGGTACTACAAGTCGTCTTATTCTTTTAGCAGTCATTGCAATTATTGTTCGATCAATGGAGTGGATGAATAAGAAATGTCAAATACAATGGCATCGCTTTGCTACACAGAATTATTTTGATCCACAAGGAATATTCGTCAGTATATTCATTACTTGTCCATTAATGATATATGCATTAAGTATGTTAGTTTCGTACATCCTCGAAGCGAGGCAATTGATACGTGAATTACAGAAATTGAAACTACAAGGATACAAGACAAAGAATGCATCTAAAAATACAGTATTAAAGAAACCCCCACCAAAAGATGGTATAAAACATGAATAATTATCTCCACGTGTAATAAAAAATCTTCTTCCTTTCATTCGTTTCGTAAAGACTGGATCATATAATATCTAGATCCAAAGGTGAATTCAACGTTTTAATTTTCAACACGTAACGATGACGAAGGCAACTCATAAATTTTGATTAAGTTTCCTCCTCTTCCAAATCGGAATATACCGTACAATGAACCTAATGTAGACAGTAAAAGGAATGAAATCCAATTTACCCTTGATCCATGAAACAAGAATAGCGAAATATTTGCTCATGAATCTAATCGTACTGAATTTTATTTTATCCATGAAATATGTAACTTCAAACATATAGCTATTGGACACTTACCATGTTCTTTGATCAGTCAATTGCGCACGTAATACTGCTATAGATTGTAAAGCGTAACAAACGCAAAGGGCTTCACAAATGGACCGACGGAATAAACCATCATCAACATTACGAACATGATGTAAAATCCAACCCATGGCTATACGTAAGGATCCATATAATCTAGAATAAAGATCATGCAAGCATTATGAAAATTAGGGATGGAATGGTATGGAGACTATAATGGGATAGAGAGAAAAAGTAAAAGTGTACCTTAATGCTTCGTGTGCTGAGTGATTGTATTTTCCCCCAGCTAAAAAGGTAATGACACCATGCGGTATTAATAAAGACAGGGCGCCAAATATGATTGACGCATATGCATCTACAAGTAAAATATTGTCCAACTGTTTCCTATGGCGTTTAGCGTCCATATCTTCCATTTCCAAAACGTGATAATACCGGTACCACGGTTTGTAGTTCTAAACACATGCTGGTCATCCTCCAGTCCGCCGTCCCACGTACGTATCTTAGTACACTGGACTGTAATACAGTATAGTCTCCATCATCAAGCCATGCACCGTATACCTGTACAATTTAATAAAGTATAAGTGGTTACGATCATCAACAACCATAATTACTTAATTACTGCCTGACAACTGAACATCTTCCTTGGCCTGTTTTCATTAAAACTTGAAATATGAATGATGAGGAATGGCAGTGTATAACGAATCAAAAGACGCGGAAAGGTGTTGTTGATAATCAGCAAAAGATTTTGAAACAACAACAAGATACGATCAAAAATAAGAATAGCTATAACAACAGCTTTGGTCGTCGCGGATGGTCCAAGCCATCAATCCCGCGAACAAATACAACAAAAATATTAGTAGATACAGAAGCAACGAAAAATGAGAATCATACGTTGAGTCAGTTCCATGATAAATGTAATCAACCATTGACAAACTTGTTAGCGGATTATGGTGAACAAGATCCCGATTATGAAAAATTCAAGGTTGCCGACACGGAAGAGGATACAATTAGAAGCAATGCCAGAAGCATGTTGTCTTCTCGTGATAAGGCCCCGATTCGTATCAAACTACTTTCATTTGGTTTTACGTATAATGCCCCGAAACAAAGTCGAGAAGGCTTAGGTTATTCCAATCCTATCCCTGTTATTGATTGTCGGGATTTCCTTCCATGTATACCACCGTACTTGGAACGATCCAATGGACTATCCTTTCAAGTGAAGCGCAGTATCCTACAATCTTGCAATCATGATGATAATTCGAGGATCATAGGTCAAGAAGAGGAAGACGATGGTACTACAACGAACCATGACAATCATTCTTCCGCTGATGCAAATATAAATGAAAAGAATCCCAATATCCTACGAAAAAAGGTGAATACGAGCAGTGCTATTATTTTCCAATCCTTACATGACGCGATTTCTACTGGTGGACATGGTTATGCCTTGCCATTAGAAATGACTATTTATATAGGTAGTGAATGTGGATGCCATCGAAGTGTCGTTTATGCGGAACTCTTAGGTCAGAGCTTAAGAGCAACCTTACGATCAAATAAAGATGGAAAAATCACTCAACCAGTGAGTGTAGAAACGATGCATAGAGATATCGATAAGAGACGGATTTTCCTTAAGAATAAATATGATGAGGATCCCAATGATCGTAAGAGGAATTATAGAATGGATCCATCGCTTGAAGATTGGTAAAATTATAACGATGTTTGATCGGTAATATCCTACTATAAATCAATCGTATCTTCGAGTTCTAGTGTTTCCATATTCTCCTCATATTCGTTGCTCTTGTCATTGGCCCATGGATCTATCCAAGTCGAAATTTCATCCCAGATGTTGCTTATTAATGAATATAACACAGAATCGTACAGTTTTAGTTGCCCCCGGGTGAAAGGGAAACACTTGTTGCAATGTCCACACAACCCTGTTGTATCCATGGGATTTAAATGTTCAATATTATCATCCATAAAGGGTGGAGAACTATTCAATGATAGGCAATCGTTGTGAAATAAATCCAATTCTGGGTAACCTGTGCATAAGAATGAGACAGACATTTCAGCAAAACATTCTTTGACATCCACTGTTGCATATGCTACGTCTGATGTAGATGTGAGTTCCATCCAATCACGTCTTGTATGATACAATAGTATAATTGTTATTTCGTTTAACGTGGTAATTCAAACAACATGTATGGCATAAAAGCATAGACCTACCTTAAAACGTTGTTATATTTTCCACATGTAACTACATGGTTGTATGCCTGTCGAGCTTGTTCATTTTCTAATCCTTCAACCAATACCATTTGATGGATTAGATGACATACTTCATGAAGAAGTAAACCGCAACCATTCCAATATCGCCGCAATTTGATGTACTCCGAAACATTGTAAATCTCAATTCCAAAAGTCTTGTCAGGATTGTCTAGATTCCTAAAATGCAACGTAATATGACATTCTTGGCATAAGAAACTATGTGAGTGGAATACCAATAAAGGAAGATCATAATATTCTCACTTGATCAACCATGATTCGTGGTGATGAGTTGTTGGGTTTTTCAGATATTGTGGAGATTGATTTGAGCCATAAATGTAGTTAACATTTACCCATATTTTCGTTCGTCGCATCAATTCATGCACTGATGATGGTAATACCTGTAGACAGCCAATTACATCAATATCCAATAAATAGATAACCTTTTAAAAGGGGGGACTTCAAAGAATGAGCAAAAGTCATGTCGTTGGTAGACAAGAGCACTCGTATAGGAACGTACTTGGGGATATTGAGATAGAACAGATGGCTGGCAACGAAGAGTAATTCCACAAGAAAGAGTAATAGGTTGGTAAATGTTGCAGCGATTGTTTATATAAGTCCCGCCCATGGTCCATGGTTCCACAAATGCAGTTGCTTAATTCACTTCAAATTCGCTTCGCCTGCTATTTATGATGCGCGCAGGCGTTGTATTGAATTATTTCAAAACGAAAATTTTTCACGTTTATTAATGACTGTTACGTTGAAGATGTGTCTCACAGAGTTTCCTATGACATAAGGGGGCAGAAATAAGACCACTGCATCGCAATATATTGCGATTTTCAGGCTAGCTCTAACGATACCTGGTTCCTGAATATAAACCATTACATTTTTTGTCGTTAATTATAAATTTATCACTTTTCCAATCATCTTGTTATTGCATCAAAAATTGCGTCCCTAATCCGTTTCAGCCCTCGATTGAGTTTTGCGCCATCAGCTACTCTCACTAAAGCTTTCAATTCTTTAGCCTCGTTCACAAAATCTAAAAGATGGAGAAATAATTCGTCGATTGTGCAGCAGTGATTCTCCTCGTCCATATTTTTATTCACGTGGTGAACGTGACCATACTGCGAGCTTTTTCTATTCAAACAAATAAGAAGGTAGTCAAATTCAGAGAAAGCCATACAGCAGATCCATCCAGGTAATGCACAAGACTGGGCAGACGGTCCTTTCCCATTAGAGAGCCTCAAATTCGCCCCAAGACTCCAAATTTTCCTCTCAGAAGGCCCACCGAACACCATATCTGTTACTTCTTCTAACCAAGCAGGTGCCCAAATATTGAAGCCATACACATCACAGTGATCTATGTAACGGATAAGATTCCATCTGATTGTGATAATTGTTATCCATTACAAATATATCACCTTACCTGACGGAAGTAAGTGCCACTCTTCAGATTTACTCCACATAATTTCCAGCATAGGGTGTAAATGACGATCTACTCTGTCGAAATTTGCTGGAATCGACGAGCAAAAGAAGTGAGAGCTAAGAAGTTCAACTACTTCCTCGCGGATATGATGCAACTCAGCCTCGTCAGATGATGGACGATAATCGTTGATACAGCAGGTTCCATCACCAATCACAAACTGTAAATATTTTTCTCTATCTCTATAAGACTGTTCTTCCTCATACGAATCTCCACATGTTTTTGTAGTATCGTTTCGAAGACTGACCATCGCACCCTCTCCTTGCATATTCTGTATCAATTCTGTAATGATATTTTAGAGATAGACGCAACCAGAATAAGACAATTTGTTTTTTAATATGCTTCCCCGAGACAGTAATACTATGTACGGTAAATAATAAGAGATGTGAGCTTTGCCCTTGAACGCTCATAAAATATAAGACTAATTTCTATGAGTAACGCATCGTAGACATTTTGAGTTTTGCTATTTTAGTTTGATGTTTTTTTCAAAGTATTTGCACCGTCCGTTCCCTCGACGTTGAGAGGCTTACATACAAATAAGCTACAGTAAACTAGGTGAGAGTTTTTATTTAGAGAATTTTAATAATGATTAGGGTTAATATCCTGTTCAGTACAGTACGTAGACATTTTTTTTTGGGGTACCTCTGTACCTACTACTTTTTAAAAGTCTGCCATTCCGACTCTCTTACAGTCTACGTAGACATACTGTGCAGTGTGCGTGCGCGTGTGCTACGTATGATTGTGGCTTTGTAGATTGTATGTAGACGCTGCTTGGCCTGCTGCTTGGCCTACCTATGTACAGTACTGCTTGGCCCTTTGACCTCTATCATGAAAAATGAAAATATCATGAATCAGAAGTAGAAGTGATCTATCTGCCTAAATACTCCACACCATACGAATCGTCATCCTTGGTTCTCATATTTTTAATTGTGATTGACGAAGCGAAATGGGTAACGACGAGGGCCAACCGTCTCCTATAGAAACTAAGCCTCAAACGTGGCGATTACCGCAAGGAATTGAGGATCACATTGAATCTGGCATCATCAAAACTTTATCGGGTGCAGTAATAGGAGGGCTAGTAGGGGTTGTAATGTTTAAATCAGGACGTGGATCGAGAGCTGCAAGTGCTGCGTTGGGAATAGGTGTGGCCTGTGGATCCATCCTTGAGAGAGCGTTAGGTGATCATCGTTTGACGAAGAATTAGATTGTAGTTACATTTGGATTTCAATGCACTGATGTACTTCAATACTTCGAAAAAATGGTAATATTAAAATTATTTTATCTTTGAAACCTTAGCTTCAAGTTCAAGGATTCGCTTCTCTAATGCATTCATTCTAGATGAAATCACATTCTCCATGTATTTTCCCAGAACATCTACTTCAAGATTTACCAAGTCGCCTACATTTTTACTTGTGACGATAATTTTTTTCTGTGTGTACTCAACGAGCATGAAAGTAAACCATTCTTGACCCAACGTTGAATTCACATCACAAACCGTGAGACTCGTGCCATCGACCGCAATAAAACCCTTGGTTACGATATACTTTAATAAGTCAGCTGCGGTCTTCACTTTGAAGTATAATGAATCTCCATCGATCCATTTGTCTACTATTGTACCTGTTCCATCTACATGCCCCTGAACGAAATGACCACTATTTCTTCCACCTATTTCTGAAGCGCGTTCAAGATTAACCTTATGACCTGCTTTTAATTGCCCTAAATATGTTCTTCGGAGCGTTTCTGGTGAGATTCCCACTTTGAAAACGTTCCCATTAAGTTCCGAAGCTGTTAGACAAACGCCCGAGACGCATATGCTACATCCAAGATATGCCCCTTGCAAAACTATATCACCCTGTATGTCCATCTCCGTCCCCTTTCCTTTGGAACCATCCCAAAGTGTCATGTCGTCACGATCATGGACAGCCATAACAGTACCCATTTCTTCAACAATTCCAGTAAACATATAATGTTGATTCCAACTCTTGTGTGAATGGATTGGGTTCTTGGAGATGCTAAGAAAACCAGAAGATAGCGCTAGCATCAACAACAAGCACATTATCTGTAATGAGTAGAAGCTGAAAAATTTCATAATGGATTGGAGTATGTATTTAAGAGTAAAATTCTTTGATAAGTAAAGCTGTGATCAAAAGGCCGTGTGGGGGTGTTGCCACAGTGATTATGACGATGACACACACTATTCCATCTCGAGATCCCGAGCATATGGATCTGTAACTAGTTATTACACTACTGAGGAAGCGTTTGTGTTCGTAACGTCATTCGGACCATAGATAAAGTAGACGTTGACTGGTCGGGGGTCGGGGGGGTCAGGGTCAGGGGTCAGGTGGATGCGAGACGCGAGACACTCTGTATGTAAAAAAAGTAGGTCCTACAGCGTGATCGGATTCATCTCTCAGCATTCAGCATCATTGCATCATTGTATTATCTAGCTCAGATCGCCCTTCACATGCAATTTAAAAAATCAACAGTGTGAATGGAGACAATAGAGCTTCTCGACTCAGATTCTGATTTCGATGAGGGCGATTTCGATCCATATTCATCGAGAACTTCTGCGCGTGGAACGAGTTCGTCATCTGTTCCAACGGAAAAAGCATATCATTATGGCAGAAATGATCCCTCTGCGTTGTCTGACAGTACTATCACACGCGAAACTCAAGAATCGACTAACGCAGTTGGTGTCCACGTTAAAGGTCTCAACCACCCTCAAGTGGACGTTGAGATAACTATATGCGATAGTGACTCATCTATCAATATCAATAATTATGATACTCCTTCGATAAAAAATTTACCGTCAACAAGTAACGACACTGCAAAGGCTTATTTTGAGTTGTACTCGGAAACTGACGCGTCATTGTCGCCATTAATAGGCACATCACAGGCACGACAAGACAAGTCAAAGGGCGCTAACATTAACAATTTACAATCGGACTCTGAATCATCGTCTCCATTGAAGTCATTGAAATTACCGTCCAGGCAGATCAAACGTAAGAATATTTCAACAAGTGATCATGTTAAGCTGGAATCAAAATCTGTAGCGTCGTCGTGGAAGCCACTGACGAAGTCTGTCAAGAAAAATTATATTAACAATCATGAATCGCGTGATGACAAGAAGTTGAAATCACAACTATCACAACATCATTACTCGGAGACTGAAGCGTCATTGTCGCCAATGCATGCACCGTCACATGCACGATTAGGGAAAACGAAGGGCTCTAATATCGATGATTTACAATCAGACTCGGAATCATCATCTAAACCAGAGGCGTTCAAATTACCGTCCAACTCCAAGCAGAGCAGACGCAAGACTATTGCAACGATTGATTATGCTGAGCTGGATTCGGAATCTGAAGTGTCGTCATGGGAGCCACCCCTTAAGACGAAGTCTGTCATGAAAAAGAAATCACAGTTATCCAAACACCATTTACAGCATAATGCAGGAAGCGATGCTAAACAGGATCACTTCAACCTTGACTTAAGATTGGAATCTTCCTCGACACCGCGACCCCTCGTCAGCCTTAAACATGAAAGAGACAAGGCAATCTATAATTTACATACAGATATAGACTCAGAGGTAGAATGCCTCTCCTCGCTCAAACCAACTGCAACGTTGATCGATAAAAAGAGCTTTGGAAACCTGGACTCGGAGTCGGATACAAGCTCCTTCGACTTAAAGTTGAATTCCAAATCGGCAAACCAAACTGGACATCAAAAGACAGGAATAGATCTTAAAATTTCCACATTCAAACCTGAAACTCAATCAGAAAATTCATCTTTGCAGTCTTTACCAACAAAGTGCTCCATTAAGTGTCCAGGTCATGACCAGCGAATAGCTTCCAATGAAAACGACAACCGCGATGACATGAAACCCTCGAAAAACGACGCCATGTATCTTCATCAAAATCAGATACTGAGAAAAGCTACGGCAGCTTCGACGAAATCAACAAGTAAGGGAAATAAAATCGGATCGTCCACGGATTCTGATAATTCACTAATTATGCTCGACTCGACAACGGATGAAGAAATGGAATTATCTTCAAAACATCAATATTCAAAACCATCGTCGAAAACAAATTCATATGCATCACCCCAATCTTCAAACCCTGGGACAAAGAAACGTCCTCGAAAATCAAACAGCTCCAAGGACTCAATGGACGCATTTAGTTCTAGCGATTCTTCCGATGATTCTCTTTTCCAATATCGTCCTTTTTCAAGGCTTAAATCCTGCGGAACTGTTACATTACAAACAAATTGTGCTGCTGTACCTAACGCAAAGACGACTCAAGTGACTGTTGAATTGGCCTCGTCACAAGATACGGTTAATAACTCCAAGGTTGGCTTGAGTAAAGCTGTGAAATCCGCAGTAAATCTAAAGATGACTGACTTGTATGATTCGGATAGTATTTTTACTCAAGATCCATCCTCAGACAAGTCCAAGGGATTAGAACTTCGGCATAATCCATATAAAAAGATGGATCTGAGTACATCAACGACAACTAACAGTCCAGCAAATTTGTTGCAGCAAGCGAAGTCTGCAAAAGATGATGTACCGACTCCAGCCTTACCGTCAGTGAAGGAAATAGGTGGGAGACTTTATCCCGACCTTCGTCATCAATGTATTAAAGCCCTCATCAGTCACGCCAAGCTGCTTCGTCGAGCTATACATCAGCGAGGTGCGTTGGACGCTAGTATCCGGGCTATACTCGTATTTTCTTTCCATCCTTATCCAATTCGAAGTCCAGAAGCAGCTGCTAATTTAAAAGGTATCGGGTCTGAGCTCTTAGAGGTTTTCAAGAACATGTTAAAATCATGCTCGAAGGAGAAATCAAAGCCGTACTATCCTCCAAGAGGAAAGTTTAGCTCAGTTGCCGCGGCAAGTCTCGTAGTTTTAGATGATTATGAACGCGAGGGAAAAGGAAATACTCTGTGTAGTATGGAAGAGCTTATTACTCGAGTCAATGTAATATGTCATAATCCTACAGCTGCCACGCATATTCTTGATAGGGACGTAGAATATTATTTAAATAAAGAAAACATTGACCCTGGCTGGTTACAGGTAAGTATTGTATGCTGGAAAAAATGCATGTTCGTCAGTTGAGTGACTTTGACTTGCCAATTGATCCGCCCCATAGATTCGAAAACTCGGTAGTGGTAATGAACCATTTATCAAGGAGAGGAGGAAAAAGGCGTCATGCCCATCAGGAATTAGGTTTGAACTTACAGAACAGGGTAGAGCTCAGGCGCAAAGATTAAGACAAATAGCGAGTCATGAACCAGTTCAGCCCGGTCCTCTAAGACAACTAGCTTCATTCTTTGTAGATAAGGCATATGGTTCTGTGACAATGAGTATGGACTTTAGAGAAGGTGGAGGGAACACTAAAAGTCTTCATAAACTATGCGATCTCCTTGATGAATATAGAGTTCCTTATGTTGTTCGATCTCTCAAAATCAGTGATTATGGTAAGCTTAAGTGTATTGTGTTTTCGACTGATTGTGTAAATACTGTGATCACGCCTAGTTTCATTCGCTATCTAGTATACTTTGTTGGTAATAAAATGGCACCGATTCTAATAGAGCGCAAGTCGATCGATGACCTCGCAGGCAGTTTAGTCGATGGTCGCTGGGAAAATCAACAGCGTAATATGAGGAAAGCACAGTTTGTATTAGGAAAAGGAGAGCAAAGAAGATGTCAAATTTGTTACATTATAGAAGGTGAAGCAGGTAAACGTGTAGTACACGGTGGTGTAGTAGCCAGAACATCTTGGGACGTTGTACGTTGTTTATTATTTACATATATTTAAACAATTACCATTATTTCAGACACTGAATTCGAAAGGCCCTTGTTTAAACTTTGGCTCGTAGAGTCTTGAACAAGTTGAAAATGCTATTGCATCCTTACCTCAATTAGGATTTAGTGTCATGAAATCCAAGTCTCACATGGGCACGATGAATATCCTATCTCAAATCGCGCGTGACATTTGCTGGAAGTATCGGAACGGAAGTATTGATTGCTTAATGACGTACGAAGAATTTAATCGGGAAATGGCACGTTGCCCGGATATTCATGGTGATCCTCCAACAAGACCTGAGCACATGAATCCAATACCTCCCGTAGTTGACGCGGTAACTGGTCCTTTACAAGAATCACGAGATGCTCATGTTAATCATGATGTCGATCCCCGCCTATTAATGAGAGTTCCGTCCTCCCCATCATCGGACCAAAGCTTTGACGGTACTGTCGACCGTAATAAGGAGAGGTCATCAGAGCTTGAAAAGCTCAGTTTGGCAGAGTTGAGGGAGCTATGCACTGAACGTGACGAAAAGGTCTCCGGTACAAAGAAGGATCTTATTGAACGATTGCTTCAAGAGCGAAAGCCTGAGATCCTTCTAACCCGTGCCCGCAGAAATCAATACGTTCCGAGACTTCCAAGTAGCAATGCAGCACTCCTAGTCGCCCTTCATCTTAATCACATACCTGGAACTGAAGGTCTTACAAAAGAGCGTCTCATGCTTTTGGCAGATGAAACTGGTGTTTCGAAAGATCCGATGGGAGGAAAATGCGGATGGTATGACGGCTGGAGCGGCATGAAAGAAATGGTTAGTGGCGACCCGCCTTTAGTTTCTGTTGTTAAGAGAAAGTACAGCCTTACAACGCAACCGAGTGGTAGCGCTGGTATCGATGTCGCGAAGGCATTGCATACTTTGTCGCATAAGAAAAATTTATGTCGATGTGGATCGTTCAAAGTTTAATTTTTACGATCGTTTAATTAACGTTGTGTACTGTTTTTACTTTTATCCAAGCATCCGCATGTTTTAGCGTATCTTATTTCCTTAGTCTCAGAGACAATAAGTTCATAGATATCTCGCCAAGGTAGGAATTCGAATCGTTGTTTTAGATCTTCACTCTACGCGTGAATATTCTTACCCTATGCACATGAACAGGCGTGGTTTATACTACAAACCCTCTAGCTAGCTCTAGAGTAGCTCTCTAGCTAGCTAGTGTTAGACACAGGCGTGAAATACAAGTAGTGTCAATTGTCAATTATACTTAACCTGATGTTGTATCCCCAGTATTGGCGAATGACCCTGCTTTCATAGTGACCCTCAATAAGCTAGCGTATACGCAGGACAACAACGCCGTATTCCATTAGGTATAATAGATAAATTGAAATACAAATTGGAATCAAAATGGTGCTATGGACTGTATTTTTATTATGCTACTTGTCATATTTCCCATCAATGCTGTGACTTGCAGTTCTTCCGCATGAAGGCATAACCTTGGTGTGCATCTTTGTATATGAGAAGACTGACTGTGAAGGCGATCACCTAATATCGGGTGTCCAATCGCCGCAAGATGCAGTCTCAGTTGATGACCCCGCCCAGTTTTGGGCTTCAGTATTATCCGTGTATATTTAGCAGTAACATTTGATTGTTGTAAGGCGAAAACTGGTATCGAGAAACGATTTGCAACAAAAAATTCCGTCTCTGCCTCTCGGATACTACCATTTATAAAATCAGATAACGCAGGTCCATTACAACCTGTATAACATGCAAATTCATTATAATCTCCTCTTGTACAATGAACTTTCCCGATAGGATATGAAATGATACCACTGTCTTTTGAGACGTGTCCAGCCACTAATGCGATATAAGTCTTCGAAACATGTCGTTGTTCAAAGAGGAACGAAGTTTTCCTATGTGACTCAGGTGTAAGACCCATGATAATTACACCACTTGTATCAAAGTCTAATCGATGACACGGTCGAACTAGATATCGGTTTGTTAAGGCATTATTATTCTTTGTCGGTAATTTTTTATTACCTTGAAATTTCTTTTTCTTTGTTGATGGTATTGTTTGTAAAGACTTGGTTGCAAACGACATGACTTTTGAGCCTTCTTTACTGCCATAGAGCCAAGCATTCACCTCTGATGCTAAGCACTTTTCTTTCTCTTTTCCTATACCTGGTAAAGTTAACATTTTTGCAGGTTTATTCACAAAGAGAAGTTCATCCATGAATGGATATAAAGTGGGATCCGTTTCTACCATCACAGTTGAGCAAGTCCCCTCCACAGGATGAGCTAGAATAACAGACCAGGTATCCTCTCGGACATTCTTTGGATATCCAGAGGTATTATAGTCAGAAGACAGATCAAGAGATGGCGACGATGGAGAATCCAAAAGAAGATGATGTTCCGTGGATGAACATTCCCATAGCACCAGAGCCTTTAAATCAATTGGCATAAGCACACCATCATACGCAATAAACCCACCCTGATGTTCCATTAAATGAGACCATGTTGAGCCTGTTGTCTGGATAAAATCATCATTCAGCGGGTTGAATATAAGATATTCTTCCATATCCTGCTGTACATGCTCATGGATCGATGATGAGGTACCTAATCTCTTGCACCGACTGTCATCGGCCAGCAGGTGTTTATGAAGATGTGGAATAAAGGATCGGACATTACTGATCTCATGAATAAAGCAGAAGTACGTACACCAAAGTATAATACACAGCAATAACCTCATTGAATGAACATTCCAAACAGTTTGTATCGAGAGTTACTGAATGATGGAAGGACTCAACAAACACATCAAACATCAAATATATCTCTGTGTATCTGTTTTTTATACTACATGTTTGTTTGATTCGTTTTTACGCGGGTTTGAGAACAAGAAAGACTGTTACGAATTATACGCACACATCAAAGCATCAAAGGGTGGTGCAATAAGTTCTACTTCCTTGATCGTATTAATCTTCTTATACTACCGTGAAATAGATTCATGATGTTTCACATTTCATTTGTTTCATAAGTATTGGCTGAACGGAAATACAACTCCGATTTTGTTGAAACTTCAGTTAAGGTCGTGGATCTCTCTAGATGCGTTTTCAAATTACATTACACGGTTAGAGAAACACTGTCTTAAATTTTAAAAATGCCGTTACAAAATGTGATTTCATCAAGACCTTATTTTATAATTAGACATTGAATAACTCATCTTGCCGAGTCATTATCAATCCAGTTAAAATTTGGTTTTACAACAACAAATATTGATAAGCACCTTGATTTTACATATTTCTTTCACTCCCAAGTTTTTTCCCATAGGTTGTTTCTATATTCTCTACACTCTACATAAATCATAGTTTTCCAGACATATCCTCCACTGCCTGCTACAGTAGGATCCTCAATGATTGTTTCGTGTGTTACATTTGATGTTGTTGACCGTAACCAGGAATACGTTCAATCTTTGCATAATCCCATTCCTTGTTACAAAGTGGACATACACTACGAGTTCTCAACCATCTTTGAATACAATCCTACAATATTGATGATAATGAAAGTGTGTGTGAGAGATAACAAAATGAGGTTCATCCAACATATCTATTGTATATGTAAAAATGTGAATAATGCCGTGAGTGTATCAACATACCAAATGGAAAACATGTCCACAATTTCCAAAAGCAATAGATAAACCACTTTCATTAGCTGCACTAGGATTTGCTTGGTATTCAATGGATGGTTCATTCAAGGAATTTCGACAAATAGCACACTATTGTTCAGTACGATGTATTGATTAGGTTCATAAAAGTGAATGTGAATGTAGGAAACAGGGTCCATAGATTATTATTTTTCCAGCATTTGATGTCCATAGATTGAAGAAAATGAAAGTGGATAGGAAAAAAGAAAGGATACAATAAATTGGGTAAAAACATTTGGTAGTTCTTTGTGACAAATGGGGTTCTTCTCACTCTGTCTCTCTCTTACCGTATCTGCACAAATATCCCAACTCCACATAGCAACAGCATTCCACTTTTTAATTTCAAATCGTGGTGGTTGAGATACTGTACTACCACCTTTTGAAACACCTTTTTCCTATAAACAAGAATAAGAATTTCCCATGGAGGAGGGAAAAGGTAGGGTTAGGATATATGGAATGATTACACCTTATTCATGTAAATATACCAAGCGTACATAAACACATACCTCTTCGTCTCCTTGATTTGGAGCTACATCCATATCTGCATCATCACTCATTTTCCTTTTGATTCTTTTTCTTCTTTACAAATTTTGGTCGTCGTCTTTTTTTGTTATGGAGACAGAGAAATTGTTATGGTGGGCTTGTTGTTTCAAGAAACTGCTTTACGTACGGAGTACAGCAATTCACCAGCCAGCAGCCCTACTCGTACTAACGTAGGTCCTAGGTCCTACTGTAACAAAACTCGTCACTCGGTCCGGTCTCTTTTCTCTCTTGCTCGTCATCGTGGGCTCTAGTAGCGCTCTACATAGCGTGAGCTGCCCGGGCAAGTACAACAACAGCCCGCTCCCACTTTTTATTACTACAAACGTACCGGGGTAATACCCACTAAAACACTCTTTAAACTTTAAACTCTTCTTTCATGTTATTCCAATCGTTTCCAAAAGTTATCCAAACTTAAACATTTACTTTGAAATCGATAGAGACCTATTTTCCGTTTAATTTTATTCTTCCAGTCAGTTCATTCAATACCCCTACATGCAACAACAGTTTATTTATAACAAAAGAATATCACCCATCACTTTCTTCGAACATTTTGTTAATAAACATTTTTAACATGGCTCCATCCTCTTTACTCACTAAACAATTTACCGATTCATTTCGTCGTGTGGAAGAGTTTTTTAGTACAGACGTAGGTCTGCAGCCGACGAATATTCCTCCTGGCCTTGATTTACATTATATTACAGATCAGATTCTATGTGTAGCTTCATCGTCATTCATAGATAAGACTGGACAACAGCAACAAAAGCCATCATCATCCTCGTCGTCTTTATGCGATGGTAAAAATTTGATGGGAGATGATAGTGACAGTGATTCCATGAGTCATACGACTCAAAAATCACATTCCTCTCTGTATGGAAATGGTGTTGGTCCTCTCCATCTTCGTAGAGATCTGTCTGCTGGATTAGCATCATTAGCATCTACACGATCTTCACCTCCATCACCGATACAATCGGGTAGACGAGGACGAGATTCTCTTGATACATCATTATTATCATCACAACAGCAACAACAACAGATTACTGCTTCTGTTCATCTAAAGAAACAAGCGAGTGATCAATCCATGGATAAACTACTACTGCAAAGACGAAAACAGAAACATCGACCGATACAAAGTAATCGTGAACAACTCTTTTCATACCTCTCAAGGCATCATCCTTCAAATTATATATTATTAAATTTATCTGGTATCGCTTCTTCATCTGAAATGATACATTTATTTCCAAAAGGACGTGTGATTGATTTACCCTGGATATGTCCTGGTCTTAAAGCAGATACAAATACCTCTTCTACATCAATATCGGCAACAATACCTACTCTTTCATGTTTGCTGAATATATGTTATGCCATGGATTCTTATTTACAATTACATCCTAAGCATACCCTTGTACTTTGTTGTTCAAATGGTATTTCAAGATCGAGTATAGCTATCGCAGCTTATTTACGTTATACAAAACAAGTATTGACAACCTTTGAGGGGTATCAAAGATTCTGGTCCAAGAGATTTTCAACTACAAGTTCATCTACAGGACAAAATCTGGAACAGCGTACTAACTCAACCACAAAGGAAGCAACGATTACACCACTATTACAAACACTTTTTCAAAACTTTGATTCTTTATTAGATTTCGGTTGTAATGTTCGACAAGAACCAATGATATTAAGAGCTATTACACTTCAAGGTATACCCGTAGAATCTTTACCACGTTTAGATCTTTGGGATACACAAGGTTGTATATTTTCAAGTCATAAACCTTCCAAGTATCATATGGATGTGTCCTTACCACAACAATCACAACAGTCCCACACGGTAAATCAGAATGATTCTACTCCTTGTCTTGATGAGGAAAAAGAAAGAAAAGGAGATCCTAAAGACGAAGACATATCCATGCCATTGGAAAGAATCATTATATCCAAAGAACAACAAGATGCAAATCCATGGAATATTTCGACTAGACGACGTTCGATTTTATCTGAATCATCATCCATGATGGTGATTGATGAACTAGATCATCACATGTTGGAAAGGGACATTCGAATGGAAAAAATAAATAAACATATTTGGGCAGATGAGGAAGGATTTTATAGAGTCAATGCTACTATTCAGGGTGATTTTTTCTTATTATGTCGATTTGGATTACCACATACCGAAGATGAAGTACAAGATCCTAGTATGACATTATTCCGGTATGCGAATTCCACTGCATTTATGTTTCCTGGACCATGGAACTTACCCAAGTCGAAGGTGGATATTATGCAAATATATGCAGATTCTTTTGATTCGCAGGAATTCGCAGTGACATTGGTTTTTGATCCCATGGATGAACCCATAGAGTATGACCAAGACTTGGACTCGTGTTATCCGTCCTTCCATGGAAATAAGACGTACGAGAAAAAGTGTTTTAAAGTACTCCATGGTTTTGATGCCTTGCTGAAGGGGGTTGAACTACTACGTGGGTATCATAACCGTCACAGAACGCATCTAAATCCCCTATCCAATACAACATCGCATCATTATGATGGAAAGGACGATCACGAACAATCATATAGACGCTTGAGTGATTGTTTTATCCCATCATCGCTGGATTTTGATGATGCAATAGCATGGCTTTCGCTCATTGTAAATCGTGATAACATGGATGAAGCCAAAAGGAAATTTTCAAGATTCATGAAAATCGATCCCTCATTCGGGAATAAATGTACGATAAAGTCTAGCTCTGTGAATACGTCATTTCAGAATGATGGAGACGAATTGTGGAGAGAAATGGACAGCTGTTCAGAAGAGCTCCTCGATCTCATCCGTGACATACAACTCGATATTGATGTCCAAAACAAATGTCCATATGTGTCATATATCCACGAGCCAATCGGCCTCCTCCCTATAGGAATATCACCTTCACATGCAGTTCTTTATCGACCCAATATTGTTGCTAGAAAGGGAGATATTGTAAGAGCCTTTATGCCTGATTACGATGATTATGACCAAAACGAATTATCCATGAGAAAAATGTCTTCGAACGACTGGCATAACACAATAAGTCCCCCCATTCCTTCCCATCGCAAATCATTTCCGATGAATGAGGAAAACACATCTTTAGTATGGAATCATCTCTCGACCAGGTCGGTATCTAGTGCTAAGGCGGTGGGTGGCTCATGGGAGTCCCTTGGAGAGATTAAAGTTGATCATCCAACTGCATCTAACAATGTAATACCCCAAACAATAACCGTTAAACAAGGAAAAAATGATGAGATCAAAGATTCATTGAAAAATAATGCATTTCATCGAGGAAAAGAAGATTTTCTAAGCAATCGGTTCAGTGACCGGAGTTCACCAACAAATTTTAAAGCCGTTTATACTAAAGAAGGAGGCGTAAAGTCGAATGAACCTGAAACAAAACGAACAAGCGGTCCTCATTATGGCGCTCTACACAAAGGTAGTGGCAATCATCATCAAAACGCTGTCGTACATGATTCTACCAGAGATAATAATATGAATAAAGCAGATAAAGTGATCAATGAGTACGAAGCTGGAACTCCCATTCCTATCGTTGTTAATGGTACTAACAGCACTTCGGGTAAGATCATCGGACGCAATTCTGGGTATTACACAGTTCAAATACCAGTGCACATGCTCTCTGATGGAAAGATAGTTATCGCGGAGAAATCGGAAGCAGCCGCAGCTGCGGATGCAGCTGCATTAGTCAATACATTGAACCGAGATGGCAATAGTTTTATACCGGTCAGCTCTTATACAAAGAAGCCGAAAGGTCGATATCTCAACGGACATATGGCTGCGACAGCTGCAGCGATTATTGCTCAATCTAAGATATCCAAGGCAGAAACTAGAGACGAGGTGCGACCTGCTCTCAAAGAGGACCCTGAATATTCAAAGTACTTTCGCATGCTCAAAATGGGTTTGTCTCGAGAAGCTGTGAGGCATGCGTTGAAGAAGGATGGTAAAGATCCAGATGTCATGGAACAAGATCACTCATTGCCTGCACCGATTCTCTTTCCTCTGCGAGAGGAGCCTGAGTATAAGACTTACTTCACAATGATTGCTGATGGAAATGATAAAGGGGAAATTAAACAACGCATGGCTGCTGATGGCAAGAATCCTATGATTTTGGACCTAGACCCCGATGTACCTTTATCGCTTCAGTTCGCTAGAGCATCATCATCCGATGAACCAGGTGATTTGCCCTTAATGGATGATCCGATGTATGCCAAGTATTTTAAGATGGTGAAGCTAGGAATGGCTAAGGAAATAGCCAAGCATGCTCTAGCTAGGGACGGAAAAGATCCTCGAATAATAGACCTTGATCCTGAGAAACCGATCTCGACTCAGAGTTTGAATGAAAATGAGCATAAGGATGCTCTCGGGAATTCTGTAGGCTTTTCGTTAAAAGAATTTCGGAAACGAAGAGTTGTCATTCCAAGCACATTTGCTGATCCGAAAGGCGAAGATGACATCCGCGTGGGTCTATTCAAGGCGATAAGAAAACGTTCACATATAAAAGAAAATATTGATCCAGAGACAGAATCGCTGGGTGAGGAAAGGCATGCACCACCACTATCTGTAACTCATAACGAAGATGTGCGACTGAGGGACTCACCCGAGTACGCCAAATATTTCAAGATGATGAAGATGGGTCTACCGAAAGACGCGGTGAAGAACGCTCTTCGGAGAGACGGGAAAGATCCAGCTATAGCCGATCTCGACCCGGAGAAGTCGCTTACGAATCAGCAGTCGGGCCAAGATAAAAAAGATACAACTACGAGTGATGAGGTAGCGCTGAAGGACTCACCCGAGTACGCCAAATATTTCAAGATGATGAAACTGGGTCTACCGAAAGATGCGGTGAAGAACGCTCTTCGGAGAGACGGGAAAGATCCAGCTATAGCCGATCTCGACCCGGAGAAACCATATACGCCAGCAGTAAACGTCGAAA
>Ga0169931_10003479_pt1 | contig 24929 bp, 18 predicted proteins | sample Kivu_15m_20L_FD_129675 | JGI IMG/M metagenome (GOLD analysis project Ga0169931, IMG submission 129675) | Freshwater microbial communities from Lake Kivu, Western Province, Rwanda to study Microbial Dark Matter (Phase II) - Kivu_15m_20L... | ecosystem: Environmental > Aquatic > Freshwater > Lake...
CTTTTTTGCGGCGGGCTTTTTTGTTGCGGGGGCGCTCGTCTTTTTGCCGGCAGTCGGCTTCGCCGGTTTCTGGGGTGCTGCGGTCTCGCCCGGTTTTGGGCGGTCAGTCTTCGCGGGCTTTTCGGCAATCGGCTTACGCGCAGTGGGCTTGCGTTTGACGGGTGCCTTGCTGCGACGAAATGCGGCAACTACCGATGCAAGTGGCAGCTGTTTTTCTCCCCAGATGTCTTCGAGCCGGTAATACTCTCGGATGGCGGGTTGCAGAATATGCACCACGGCATCGCCACAGTCGACCAAGACCCACTCCCCGGTGTCTTCGCCTTCTGATCCGAAGACTTCTCCCCCGCCTTTTTTCACCTTGTCGTGCACATTCTTGGCTAGCGCCCGTGTCTGACGGTTGGAGGTACCCGTCGCGAGAATGACCCGGTCAAAGAGGTCGGTGAGTCCGGTGGTGTCGCAGACGAGAATGTTTTGGCCCTTCATGTCCTCAAGGGCATCGACGATGAGGTACTGCAGCGTTTCGATATTCAGGGTGAACCTCCGGGCGGGTGAAGATAGATCTGATGGTCGTGAATATACCGTGCGACCGCGGGGCTCACTGTCTCACCGAGGGGCTGCCCGTCACGCAGGCGTTGGCGGATGTCGGTGGATGACACCGTATCGGGGCGGAGAACAATGGGGCAGAGTCTGGCCCCTACGGCCAGCAGCGCCTGCTCCGACGCCGTGGCGGCGGCCCCTGGGCGCCGACAGACCGCCAGGGTGACCGACTGAACAAGCCATTGCCATTGCCGCCACTGGGTAAAGGAGGCAAGCTGGTCTTCGCCGAGAATCCAGACCAGCGGCCTGCCAGGGTATTCCGCCTGAAACGAGGCAACCGTGGCGTAGCTGGCGCTTTCCTTGCCCTGTTGGGCGGCCCTGACCTCCCGGTCATCAAGCACCATACGGGGATCGTGCAGCGCCTCAAGCGCCAGTCGTGTCATGGCCAGTCGATGGTCTGCAGAGGCACTGGCGGCCTTGTGTACGGGCTGGCCCGTGACAAGCCAGCGCACCTCGTGAAGTCCGAGTTGGTCTGCTGCCGCCTGCGCAATGGCGGTGTGTCCGCGGTGTACAGGATCAAACCGCCCACCGAAAAGCCCCAAGGCAAAGGGCGGAGGGGCCGCATCGGCGCGAGGGGGGGGCAGAGGCTGATCCATACCCTGGCCTAGGGCAGACCAAGTGCGCTGGCAACGACTCCCAGAGAGATACAAATCAACATAGTGATCACCATGCCCATCCGAAACTGCAGCATCAAAATGATCGCCAGGCTTGCGATGAGCCCGGCCACCAGATCCAGCATCCGGATGGAACCCCAGTCTCCCGTGGGTGTGGGCCATAGGATGTAGCGGGCGAAGATTAGGCTTAGGTCGATCATGACTGCCACGACTGCCGCACTGATGGCCGTGAGTGGTACCGACCAGGCGGGTATCTTTCTGCTCGTCTCAATCCAGGGGGCACCGGCCAAGATGAAGACAAAGGACGGAAAAAAGGTGCAGATGGCAACGACCGCCGCGCCAAGACAGCCCGCGGCCAAGATGGGCAAGGCGGTCAGGCTGGTGTGTTGGGCAGCGGCGACAAACCCCAGAAAGACATTCACCATCGACAGTGGGCCGGGCGTCGTCTCTGCGAGGGCGATGCTGTCGATGAGTTGGCCAGTGGTAACCCACTGCTTCTCATTGACGAGCGTGTCGAAGACATAGGGCATTACCGAGTAGGCGCCGCTAAATGTGAGCAGGCTTGCCTTGATGAAAAACCCCGCCATTTCAGACAACATGCCGGGGAAATAGAGCTTTAGCGCGCCATAGAAGATACTGAATAGGGCGACCGCAATGGCGAGGGCGCCCGCCACATAGCGAAGGTCGAAATGGCTGGTCTCTGGCGGGGGCGTCTCGTCATCAATGGCATACCCTTTTTCCTCTGTGCCGAAACTCTGCCCTTTTCTGGTGAGTGCGCTCACTGCAAATTGGGAGGCTTCTTTCGCGAGATGAGAGGGCATGAGCCCCATGGGCAGGTTGTTGAGGGGACGGGTTGAAAAGAGATGCAATACCCAGCCCGCGAGCCCCGCAAGCAATACCACTGTGATGAAGGACGCTCCGATCTGCAGAAGAAAAAACGTTGTCAGCGCAATGCCCCACCAGAGTCTTCCGACCAGAACCCGTTGGGCCAGACGCACGCTGGCAGTCAGAACGATGGCGAGCACGGCGGGCTTTAGGCCGTAGAGTAGCGCCTGTACCTCCGCCACCTGGCCGTAATGTACGTAGAGGCCCGCCATCGCCATCATGATGGCCAGCGAGGGGAGGATGACGAGAAGGCCCGCGGAAAGGGCGCCCCAGGCTCCATGCAGGAGCCATCCGATATACGTGGCGAGTTGCTGAGATTCCGGGCCCGGCAGCACCATGCAAAAATTCAAGGCGTGCATGAAACGCTTGGGTGAGATCCAGCGACGTTTCACCACCAATTCTTGGTGCATCAACGCCAGCTGTGCTGTTGGGCTCCCGAAAGAGATCCAGCCAAGAACGAACCAGAGGCGAAGCGCCTGAAAAAACGAGATGGGATGTCGTGCGGCGGCCCTCTCAGATTCAGTGCCCCTCTCGGGGGGCAAGAGCGCTTCAGCGGTCAAGGAGTTGTCCGACATCTTGGGCAAGCTTTTCTGCGGTGATGTCGTGAGGCGCCACAAGCCGCAGTCTTCCCTCGGGATCAAAGACGTAGGCAAAGGTGGTGTGGTCTATGGTGTAGGCAAGCGGGTCTTGTGGATTCGATGAGGAGGGCACTTTCTTGAAGTAGACCCGAAAATCTTTTGCGACCGCCTGGGTCTGCTCGACACTGCCGCGCAGCCCAACAAATTTCGGATCGAATGCGGCCAGAAATTTCTGGAGTGACTCCGGCTCGTCACGCTCGGGATCTACCGTAACAAAAACGACCGCGAGGTCTTCTGCCTTCGGGCCGAGTTGTTTCTTGACCTCCAACATTTTGGTGAGATGGGTAGGGCAGGCATCTGGGCAGTACAGAAACCCGAAAAAGACGGCCACCGCCTTGCCCTTGAAGTCCGAAATCGACGTTGATTTCCCCTGAAGATCGGGAAGCGTAAAGTCTTGTCCCCACTGCGCCCCCGTAACATCCATGCTCTGAAACTGCGGAGGTTTCGGCGCGCAGGCGGCTAAGGAGAAGAGCACACAGAGGGCGAGAAGTCGCCGGGAGGGTAGGAGGCGCGAGAATTTCATAAATGGCGTTATTTTACGGTCCTATGTCCTTAATTCGCCAAAAGCCACGGCCTCTGGGCGGCTCTACCCCTTCCCCTACCCCTCCGCAGCAGCCTGAGCCTCAGACCCAGCCCCCTCGGGTGCGAGTCCGTTCTGTGGCCGTGATTGGCGGGGGACTGGCGGGGGCCTGTGTCGCACGCGCGTTGGCGCGCGCCGCGATTCAGACAGGGGTCGTCAATCTTGCCGTCACCCTTTTTGAGGCGTCGGCCGGCATCGCGACGGGGGCCTCAGCCGTCCCCGCGGCCGTGCTACACCCCTTGGACTCTCGCGACCACAATCTTGCCAGCCAGTTCTTTGCCCTGGGGGTGGAGACCACGATCAACTGGGCCCGCGCGCTTGGAGGCGAGACCTCTGGTTGGGCTGATTTGTCGGGCGTAGATCAGTACCTGATGCCTGGCATGAGTGCACCCATCCGTCAGCGGGGAGGGTGGATACGGCCGACAGCGTTTATTGATGCCTGCTTGGAGGATGTCAATGCCTGTCTGGGGAGCAGGTTCCATCTGGCCTTGGGAAAAGGGGTGGTGACGGCCCAATGGCAGGATCTTCTGCGTGAGTTTGATGCCGTAGTGGTCTGTTCTGCCCAGGATGCGCTTCTTGCACAGGCGGGCCTTGCCTTGCAGCCTTTAGCGGGTCAACTCTCATCGAGCGCAATTGCCCCCGAGTACCTAGCTGCGGTTCGGCGACGATTTCCTCGCGTGACATGTGGCCGGGGATTTGTCACCCCGGTCATTGACGGCCAGATGTTCTTCGGTGCTACCTTTCATCGTGGCTGTCGCCAGGCGCGCGTGACCGACGAAGATCACCGTAGCAATCTCCATCAGCTCGATGGGCTCTGGCCTGAGGCCGACAGGCCGTTTGTGCTTGCGCCGGAGCGGCTGGAAGGATGGGCAGGGGTGCGCTTCGCGACGCGGGATCGGCTTCCGCATATCGGTCAGCCCGTTGCGGCCTCGGTCTACCGCGGCGCTCTTCCGTCCTGGCGGCTGGCCCGCTCGGTCTCTCAGCTTCATCAGTTACCGCGAGACCCTGGGGTCTACGTCTTACTTGGTCTAGGCGCACGGGGACTGTCGACCGCACCGCTTGGCGCGACCGCGCTGGCTGCCGATATGCTGGGATTGGCCCCTGTGCTGAGTCCTCGTGTCCGGAATGCGGTGGATCCCGGGCGATTTGTTTTACGAGAACACGCACGGGCCGAAGGAGGCGGTAGACTGGTCGGGCCATGAACCTACAGCAACTGCGCGTTTTACGGGAAACCGTCCGTAATGGCTTTAACCTGAGCGAGACAGCCCTTGCTCTCATGGGCTCTCAGTCGGGGATCAGTAAGGCTATTAAAGAGCTTGAGGATGAGCTCGGCCTGGTCATTTTTGAGCGCAAGGGAAAGCGCATCCTCGGGCTGACGGTGCCTGGCCGTGCAATTCTCGCGCACGCGGAGCGCGCACTCGAAGAGGTAGAGAATATGCGTCGGGTGGCCCAGAGGCTGGATCAGGCCGACGAGGGCCGACTGGTCTTGGCCACGACCCATACCCAGGCGCGTTATTCCCTGCCCGAAATCGTGCGTGCCTTTCGTGCCCAATTTCCAAAGGTGCAGCTCGCCCTGCGTCAGGCAAGCCCTCCGGAGATTGCAGGACTTCTCGAGACGGGCGATGCAGATATTGCAATCGCCACCGAATCGCTCAAGACCAACAGCCTTTTTGTCACCTTTCCTTTTTTCAAGTGGTATCACGGGGTCATTGTTCCCAAGGGGCATCCCCTGGCGATACAGGCATCCCGTGGCCTTCCTCTGTCGCTGAAGGATCTTGCCGCGCAGCCGATCATCACCTATCACGAGGGATTTACCGGCCGCGGCATGATCGATGCCACCTTCGCGCGGGCAGGGCTTCGGCCAGAGGTTGTGATGGAGGCCCTGGATGCCGATGTGATTAAGGCCTATGTGGCCCTTGGCATGGGTGTGGGCATTGTTGCCTCGGTGGCCTATGATGAGGAGTCCGATCGCGAGTTGTCGCTGATCGATGGCAGTGAGGTGTTTACCGAAAACACCACTGTATTGGCAGTACGTCGCGGAAGGCTACTGCCCGGGTATGCCACGCGATTTATACAACTCTGTGTCCGTGGCCTGACCGAAGAGGCCTTGCAGCAGGCGGTGCAGTCCCGCGATGTGATTCCTGAGGGTCCTAGCGTCGCTTAGCGTTCTTGCTTTTTATTTGGAAGGAAGTCGGTATGGCAGATTCCCTGGGTAGCCCCCCTTCGACAAATACGGCTGGATCGTCAGAGTCTCTTTATGGGGCCGTAACCGACCGCAAGCCTTTTTCAATCCTCAGTCTCCGGTCTGCTCGGGAGCAGGGCCGCCGAATTGCCATGGTGACCTGCTATGACGCCTCCTTTGCCCATGTCCTGAGTGAGGCAGGCGTGGACATGATTCTCATTGGAGACTCCCTTGGCATGGTGGTACAGGGGCATGAATCGACCCTGCCGGTGACTGTTGCCGATATCGCCTATCACACGGGCTGCGTGGCCCGAGCCCGACCGCGTTCGATGGTCGTGGCCGATATGCCATACGGGAGTTACCACGAGAGCCCTGAACAGGCCTATCGCAATGCGGCGTTGCTCATGCAGTCCGGTGCCCAGATGGTCAAGATCGAGGGAGGGCTCTGGGTTGCCCCGACTGTGCATTTTCTGGTTCAACGCGGCATCCCGGTCTGTGCCCATCTTGGCCTCACGCCACAGTCGGTACATGCCTTGGGAGGCTATCGGGTACAAGGCCGGGGGGCTGCGGGCGCCCAGATGATCGATGAGGCCCGGGCATTAGAGTCCGCCGGGGCGTCGGTCGTGCTTGTTGAATTGATCCCCTCGCCTCTGGGCCATGCGCTCTCTGCCGCGCTCTCGGTACCTACCATTGGCATTGGCGCAGGCCCCGGCACCACCGGGCAGGTGCTCGTCTTGCACGATCTGCTTGATGTCACCCCCGGCCGGAAGGCGCGGTTTGTGAAAAATTACATGGCCCTTGGGGGCTCAGTGCAGCGGGCCGTGTCTTTGTTTGTGGAAGAGGTGAGGTCTGGTGCCTACCCTGGCCCGGAACACGGGTTTGCTGACTAGGCCCGGAGAAATCGATAGTGGCCGTTTTCGAACGACCGATGGACGATCTTGCGATGCCAGAGGTGGTTCATGTGCGCGATCGTCTCACCCATAGCAAAGGTGAACTGGTGAAAGTCCAACGCTCTGGGGAAAAGTAGCGGTAGAACCTCGGCACAACTTCGCGGCTCTGCGCAGTGAGAGAGAATTTTTTCGAGCCGTTCTTCATGATGGTCGTGCAGTTGTTGCAGTCGCGTGTGTAGACCGCCTGCAAAGCCATGTTCGCGCACACGATGGGCTGCTACGGGGGAGTCGCCCCCTACTGCCACCGACGATGTCGTCGATGAAGAGGCGCGCATGCCGGTTCCGCCAAACGGCTTGCCGTGAGAGGGGAGTACCAGTACCTCATCAGCGAGCGGTTCGAAGTAGGTTAACGACTGCAGATACATGCCCAGGGGGTCTGCATCGGGTTCATGGGCCCAGACAGACATGTTCGTTGAGATGCGGGGTAGCACCATATCGCCCGAGATGAGCACCTGCAGGGCCTCGCAGTAGAGCGCCGCATGCTCCGGCGAGTGACCATAGCCCGGAATAACTGTCCAGGACTGCCCCCCCATCAGGAATGTCTGGTGGGGAAGGAGTCGTTGGTAGCGCGAGGGGACACGCGGCACCAGCGACGGAAAATGGCTTTTGCGTTTTTTGGCCTTGTCGTAGTCTTCCTCCGCAGTCATGCCATGGCGTCGAAAGTGCTCGGCCATGGTGGCGATTTCTCCATCGGGTGCTGTCTCCGATTCCTGGGCCATGGCTTTAGAAGAGAAAATCCGACCGGTGGTAAATTCCCCCAGAGTCATCCAGAGCGGGGCATGCCAGGCCCCAGCCGACCGACCTTCTTCGGGCAGGCCCTCGCAGAGCCAGTAGGCGAGCCCAAGATGGTCTGGGTGCATATGGGTGCAGACGACACGCACAATGGGCTGCCCGTTGAATTTCTTCTTAATCAGCCCCTGCCAATGAGCACGTGTCTCGGGTGTGGAAACCCCCGTATCAACGACGGTAAAACCCGCCTTCCCCTCGAATACATCTTCGATCAACCAGAGATTGATATGGTCGAGTGCGAAAGGCAGGGGCATACGAATCCACCAGATACCTGGTGCGACGGCCTGCCACTCCTCGGGGCCGGGGATATCGAGGGCCGCGTAATGGATCTGGGATTCTGCGTGGTTCATAAAATAGGCGCTTTTGTTAGACAGAGTTTATGATTCTAGAGGACGTACCAGAGAAACACAGGGAGGGGTTTCATGAAAGTAATGGTGACCGTAAAGCGGGTTGTGGACTACAACGTCAAGGTCCGGGTGAAACCCGATGGCTCCGATGTCGATATCGCCAATGTCAAAATGAGCATGAATCCTTTTGATGAGATCGCGGTTGAAGAAGCGGTTCGGCTCAAAGAAAAAGGCCTGGCCTCAGAAATTGTGGTGGTGACCTGTGGTACCGCGGCCAGCCAGGATGTGCTTCGCACCGCCTTTGCCATGGGTGCCGACCGCGGCGTGTTGGTGGAGTGTGCTCATGCCCTGCAGCCGCTTGCGGTCGCGAAGGTGCTTCATGCCCTCTTTCAGAAGGAGCAGCCCGGGCTCATCATTATGGGCAAGCAGGCCATTGACGACGACAGTAATCAGACGGGTCAGATGTTTGCTGCGCTTGCGGGGCTGCCGCAGGCCACGTTTGCCTCTAAGCTCGACATTCAGGCTGGTCAGGCCCAGGTGACGCGTGAGGTGGATGGAGGCTTGCAGACCATATCCGTGCAACTGCCAGCCGTGGTGACGACCGACCTGCGGCTAAACGAGCCGCGGTATGTCACCCTTCCCAACATCATGAAGGCCAAGAAGAAAGAGATTGAGACCATTGCGGCGGAGAGCCTCGGTCTCAATCTTGCACCCCGCCTGCGCCTCGTAAAAGTTGCCGATCCCCCGGGGCGGTCCGCAGGCATTAAGGTCGACTCCGTCGACACGCTCATTACAAAGCTGAAGAACGACGCAAAGGTGATCTAAATGCAGACTCTCGTGATTGCAGAACATGACAACCAGTCGCTCAACCCGGCAACCCGCACAGCAGTCGCTGCCGCCCAGGCCATACTGACGGCGGGCGGCGGTGGTCAGATCCATCTGCTGGTGGCGGGCGAGGGCTGTGGCGGGGTAGCACAGGCCGCCTCAACACTGGCAGGCGTCACGGAGGTCATACAGGCCGAGGGCCCCTCCTTGAAAGAGGGCCTGGCGGAGGATCTGGTTGACCAGATTCTCGCCGAGGTGCGTTCCCAGAGTTATCGGGCCGTTGTTTTTCCTGCCACCACCAGCGGAAAAAACCTCGCCCCACGTCTAGCCGCTTTGCTCGATGTTGCGGCGATTTCAGATGTGACTCGCGTGGTGGATACCAAGACCTTTGAGCGGCCCATCTATGCGGGCAATGTGATTGCCACGGTGGAGTCTTCCGATCCCATACTGGTATTGACAGCGAGAACCACCGCCTTTGCCCCGGTCGGTGACGGCAGTACGGCTGCCCCCATCAGAGCCATCGCCGCGCCACCGGCATCATCGCGGTCTGCCTTTGTCAGCCAGGCCCTCTCTAAATCCGACCGTCCAGAACTGGCCTCCGCCAAAGTGGTGGTCTCCGGGGGTCGGGCGCTGGGCTCGGCCGAAAAGTATCGTGAACTTCTCGAGCCTCTGGCCGATCGCCTGGGAGCCGCCTTGGGGGCTTCTCGTGCGGCCGTTGATGCGGGCTATGCCCCGAATGATTTTCAGGTGGGGCAGACGGGCAAAGTGGTCGCGCCCCAGCTCTATATCGCCATTGGGATGTCGGGTGCGATTCAGCATCTGGCTGGAATGAAGGATTCCAAGGTGATTGTGGCGATCAATAAAGACCCCGATGCGCCCATCTTTCAGGTCGCAGACTATGGCCTGGTTGCAGACCTCTTTGAGGCGGTTCCTGAATTGACCGCCAAACTCTAAAACAGAAGGCGCGTTGCGCCAGCGAAGGAGTACGCCATGCCCGTTGAATATCAGGCCCCGACCCGGGATATGCAGTTTGTCATTGAAGAATTGGCGCCTTTTCAGCGGGTGGCGCAGCTTCCTGGCTGTGAGGAGTTCTCCGTCGATTTGGTGCAGGCGGTCTTGGAAGAGGCCGGTAAGTTTGCCCAGGGTGTCTTGTCGCCGATGAACTGGCCGAGCGATCGGCAGGGCGCGAAACTACTCGAGGGCAACCGTGTGCAGACCTCGCCGGGCTACAGCGATGCCTATCTGCAGTTTGTGGGGGCCGGGTGGCATGGTCTCTCGGGCAGCACCACCTTCGGCGGGCAGGGTCTGCCCGAATTATTGGCGACGGCGATCAGTGAAATGTGGCAGTCGGCCTGTATGTCCTTTGCACTCTGCCCAATGCTGACTGCAGGCGCAATCCATGCTATCGAGAGCCACGGCTCCGAAGAACATAAGCTTCGCTACCTGGAGAAGATGGTTTCAGGCCAGTGGACCGGCACAATGAACCTCACTGAGCCGCAGGCAGGCTCAGACCTTGCTGCGGTAACTACGAAGGCCGTGCCGGTATCAGGCCCCCATGGTGATCACTATCGGATCAGCGGCACCAAGATCTACATCACCTACGGAGAGCACGACCTCGCGGAGAACATCATCCATTTGGTGCTTGCCCGTCTTCCCGACGCGCCGGCGGGCGTCAAGGGCATCTCTCTCTTTATTGTTCCCAAATATCTGGTGCAGAGCGATGGATCTTTGGGGGATCGCAACGATGTGCGTTGTATATCGCTCGAACACAAACTCGGCATCCATGGCAGCCCCACCTGCGTAATGAGTTATGGAGAGAAGGAGGGGGCCATCGGCTATCTGGTGGGAGAGGCCAATCGCGGGCTGGAGTACATGTTCACCATGATGAACCATGCACGACTGCAGGTGGGCGTACAGGGAATCTCGATTTCCGATCGGGCCTACCAGCAGGCGCTCTGGTACGCCTACGACCGTGTGCAGGGGAAGGTTCATGGGTTTGGCGATGAGACCCGGCCGATTGCTGACCATCCGGATGTACGTCGCATGCTTGCGAGCATGAAGGCGCGCACCGAAGCCATGCGGGCGTTAGGCTATGAGGCGGCCGCCTATCTCGATCTCGCCGCGCGTACCGAAGACCCCGCCCAGGCCAAGGCCGCCCAGGCCCGCGTGGATTTTCTCATTCCGGTGGTGAAGGCCTGGTGTACAGAGCAGTCTATCGACATCAGTTCGCTGGGCGTGCAGGTCCATGGGGGAATGGGCTACATCGAGGAGACAGGTGCCGCTCAGCATTTTCGCGATGCACGAATTACCACCATCTATGAGGGCACCACAGCTATTCAGGCAAACGACTTCCTTGGGCGAAAGCTTCTTAAAGACAAGGGGGCCGAACTCACGCGCCTGGTGCAGGAGATCGAGCAGACCGCTCAGTTTTTACGATCTGCCGATCACCCGGGCTGTAAGCGCTTTGGAGAGATTCTTGCACGCGCAGCAAAGGTCTGGGCCGAGGCGTCTCAGGCGGCGATTGCGGCGTACGCCAGCAGTCCCGCGGCAAGTTTTTTCGGTTCGGTGCCGCTACTCATGCTCTCGGGCTATGTACTGGGCGGGCAGATGATGGGGCGTGCAGCGCTGATCGCGCTTCCTAAGCAGCAGCAAGAGCCTTTTTATGCCCAGAAATTGGCGTCGGCCTGTTTTTACGCAAGTCATGTACTCGCACCTGCCTTGGGGCTGGCGGAGGCCGCCTATGCCTCAGCCACTGGCCTCGATGAGGCCCAGCGATTTACCCAGATGCAGTAAGAACTCTTACTGCAGCCCGTCTAGAGGTCGAAGGACACCCCTTGGGCCAGGGGTAGATCTTTGCCGTAGTTGATGGTGTTGGTCGTCCTACGCATGTAACTCTTCCAGGCGTCCGACCCCGATTCGCGCCCGCCCCCGGTCTTTTTTTCGCCACCAAAGGCACCGCCGATTTCAGCGCCAGAGGTGCCTAGGTTGACGTTGGCAATGCCACAGTCAGACCCAATCACAGACAGAAACTGCTCGGCCTCCTGCAGGTCGCGTGTAAAGAGCGCGGAGGACAGTCCCTGTTCTACGCTGTTGTTCATTGCAATCGCCGAGGCGAAGTCATCGTAGGCCATCACATACAAAATGGGCGCAAAGGTCTCTTCGCAGACCACTGCGGTCTGGCTAGGCATGACGACGAGTGCGGGTTCTGCATACCAGGCGTCGGGGTAGTGATCTGCCAAGACACGTGATCCGCCGTAGACGATGCCGCCTTCGGTCCGGGCCTGGGTCAGGCTGCGCTGCATGGCGTTGAAGGCCGCCTGATCGATTAATGGCCCCACGAGGGTGCCATGGTCGAGTGGGTTTCCAATCCGCAGGCTCCTTCGTGCCTGTTCGATAGAGCGCACAAACGCGTCGTGGATAGACCGATGCACGATGAGTCGCCGGGTGGTGGTGCAGCGCTGCCCGGCGGTTCCCCATGCACCAAAGACCACCCCACGCAAGGCCAGACTGAGGTCTGCCGTGGGGGCTACGATCACTGCGTTATTACCGCCGAGTTCCAAGAGGCTGCGGCCCAAACGGGCGGCGACTCGGGGCGCGAGATCTTGCCCCATACGGCAACTCCCGGTGGCGGATACCAGCCGCACGCGCCGGTCCTCGGCGAGGCAACGCCCGATATCCGCGCGGCCGATCACCACGGAGAGCAATCCGGGCAGGGTGCGGGCCTGTGGATGTTGGGCGCAGGCCTGACGAAAGAGTGCCTCGGTCGCAAGGGCGGTGAGGGGTGTCTTTTCTGAGGGCTTCCAGACAATCGTATTCCCGCAGACCAGGGCAAGCGCTGCATTCCATGCCCAGACCGCCACCGGAAAGTTAAAGGCGGTGATCACACCGACCACGCCAAGTGGTAGCCACTGTTCCATCATGCGGTGTTCTGGGCGTTCGGAGGCGATCGTGAGTCCATAGAGTTGGCGCGATAATCCGACTGCAAAATCACAGATATCAATCATCTCCTGTACTTCGCCGCGGGCCTCACTAGGGATCTTTCCCGCCTCAAGGCTTACAAGCTGGGCAAGATCATCCTTGTGGGTGCGGAGTGTCTCGCCAAGTAGTCGAATGAGTTCGCCTCTCTGTGGGGCGGGAGTCTGTGCCCAGCCGGCAAAGGCCTCCGCAGCCTGGCCCACTCGTCGGTCGAGATCCTCTCTCTGGTGTAGACGAAGAAGTGCAAGGAGGCGGCCATCAATCGGACTGCGTACTGTGAGTGGCGGGCCTCCCTCGGTGTCGGTGTTGCTCGGGGGCAGTGACAGGCCGAGTCGGAGGCATAAGGCAGATAAGTCTTGCATAGGCGCAGGTGTATGTTTATCCAACGAGCATTTTTAGGGCGAACCCGATAAAGCATAGGCTCACAATCACGATACCAGTGGAAGACCATCGCGGATGTGTCTCAAAGACAGACTGTAGACGCAGTCCTGCGAAGATCAGCAGGGTGAGATAGGTGAGGCTGACGATCTGCACCACCACGCCGAGGGTGAGATACGCCAGAGCGGGCGTGGTGGCATCCGCGCGGACAAACTGGGTGAAGAAGGCGAGAAAAAACAAGATGGCTTTGGGGTTGGTCAGCGACAGACCCAGGGCCTTAAGATAGGGCAGTCGAAGACCCGTGCTGCCCGCCCGAGGGTGTTCCTCCTGGGGGTTCGGGGAGCCGGGTTCTTGCGTCACAACCACGGGCCTGTCGTCCGGTGCGCCCGGATGCGGCCAACGCCGCCACCCCTCCTTAAGAAGTTGCAGGCCGATCCACGCCAGGTACAGGGCACCGACTGCTTTAAATAGTTCAAAGCCGCGGGGAAAGAGGCTCATGAGCGAGGCCGCTCCGGAGGCCGTGGCAATCATAAGAAGCGTATCGCCCGAAAAAATTCCGAAGGCGGCCGCCCATCCGCTACGGTGGCCCAGTTGGGCCGAAGCCGTGAGCACATAGAGGGAGTTTGGACCCGGCAGCAGCACGATAAAGATCGTGCCCAAGACGAATTCAAAGAAGTTTTGTATTCCGAGTTCTTGCATGGCCCCTAGGATGCTAGGGGTGCGAGTCGCGCCAGTGTGAGCCCTTCGGTCACGATATCTCCCTCTTTACAGAGTAATTCTTCAACGACGCCATCACGCGGGGCGGAGACGAGGAACTCCATTTTCATGGCAGAGATCACCAGGAGTGCCTCTCCCTTTTGTACGGTGGCGCCTGGCGCCACATGCACACGCATGACCTGCCCAGGCATAGGCGCTGTCAGAGAGGCCTCTGCATCCTCGTCGAGTTGCCCTGTCGCATAGGGGTCGCCCCAGTGCAGCAGGACATCATCGTCTTCACTCCAGAGATGCAGGCGGATGGTCGGCTGCATCTCCCAGTCGGCCCAGCCGCGCAGAACCCGCCCCCGCCAGGCCACCGCAAGCTGCCGAGGCGACTCGGTGGGGAGAATGTCGAGTGGCTCTAGCGTGTCGCCCAGTGCGACTGCCAGTGGCGCAAACTGCACACTGACCGACCAGTGCTCGGCATCACGCGAGAGCTGTAAGCTGCGCTGCGCAGGGGCCGTCAGACGAAATGCAGTGGGCTGCCTCCAGGGGTCTGCGCGGTTGTGTGGGGTGTCGTGGGCTGTTTGGGTATCTGGCCCCGTAGTGGCCCATGGCCCTGATCGCAGGGCGGCAGCCACTGCCAGCACGCGGTGGTCGTCTGAAAGAGGGCGCGGCGCGGTGAGTGTGGTCTGGTGTGTCGCAATGACCGCGGTAGAGAGCTGGGCTGTCTGAAAGGCTGGCAGAGCGAGCAGTCGGGAGAGAAACCGCAGGTTGGTGGCAGGGCCTGCAAGCTGCGTCTGTGCGAGGGCCTGTCGCGCCCGCGCAATGGCCGTCGGCCGATCTTCCCCCCAGCAGATAAGCTTAGCGATCATGGAGTCGTAATAGGGGCTGACGGTATCGCCTTCTCGAAGCCCGCTATCGACACGGATCTGGCCGGGGACTTCCGGTGCCATGGCATAGCGTGTCATCGTTCCGGTCGAGGGCATAAAGTCGCGGGAGGGGTCTTCGGCGCAGAGCCGCAGTTCAATCGCGTGGCCATGGCAACGAATCTGGTCTTGCGAGCAGGGTAGGGGCTCGCCTCGCGCAACGCGGATCTGCCATTCCACGAGATCGAGGCCGGTGATCATTTCGGTGACGGGATGCTCGACCTGCAGGCGAGTATTCATCTCCATGAAATAACAGGCGCCCGCACGGCCATCGGGAAGGGCCTCGGCAATAAACTCTACGGTACCTGCGCCGGTATACCCAATGGCCTGGGCGGCCCGTACGGCAATCTCCCCGAGCGAGGCCCGTTGCTCGGTGTTTAAGAGCGGCGCGGGGGCTTCTTCGATGACCTTCTGGTGTCGCCGCTGCATGGAGCAGTCACGCTCAAAGAGATGGACCACCTGGCCATGCGTGTCACCAAAGACCTGCACTTCAATATGCCGTGCAGAGGACAGGTACCGCTCTAGTAAGACATGATCATTTCCAAAGCTCGCCAGGGACTCTCGCTTGCAGGACGACAATGCGGCGGTGAACTCCTCGGCGGCCCGTACGATGCGAATACCTCTACCACCGCCCCCGGCCGACGCCTTTATCAGCAGTGGGAAGCCGATCTGCAGCGCCTGCGTAAGAAGGCCCTCGGCCGACTGGTCTTCTCCGTTGTATCCGGGGACCAGAGGCACACCTGCCTTCTGCATGATCTCCTTAGCGGCCGACTTAGAGCCCATGGCCTCAATCGCCTGGGCGCTCGGCCCGATAAATACGATGCCCGCCGATTCACAGGCCTGCGCAAACGCCGGGTTCTCAGAGAGAAAGCCGTAGCCGGGGTGAATCGCCTGGGCTCCGGTGGATGTTGCCGCAGCGATGAGAACCGGAATGTTGAGATAACTGGCCTTGGGTTCGGAGGCCCCAATGCCGATCGCCTCATCCGCCAGTTGCACATGCTGGGCATGACGATCGGCCTCCGAATAGACCGCCACACTTCGGATACCCATCTTGCGGCAGGTTGCAATGACCCGACAGGCAATTTCGCCGCGATTGGCAATGAGAATCTTGGTGAGGGGGCGAAGAGTTTCGATCGTCATGGCGCCGTCTTACATTCGGAAGAGCCCAAACCGGGTGTCTGGAATGGGGGCATGTAGGCTTGCGGCAATCCCAAGCGCCAAGACCTGGCGGGTATCGACGGGGTCGATAATGCCATCGTCCCAGAGTCGCGCTGAGGCATAGTACGGGTGCCCCTCACGCTCATATTTTTCACGAATGGGGGCCTTAAATGCCGCCTCTTCTTCGGCAGACCAGGACTCTCCCTGCGACTGCAGGTTGTCGCGCCGCAGGGTGGCTAAGACGCTGGCCGCCTGCTCGCCCCCCATCACGGAGATGCGGGCGTTGGGCCACATCCACAACAACCGAGGGCTAAAGGCACGACCACACATGCCGTAATTCCCCGCGCCAAACGAGCCCCCGATAATGACGGTGAACTTCGGGACAGCCGCGGTGGCCACGGCAGTCACAAGCTTGGCGCCGTTTTTGGCAATACCTTCGTTTTCGTACTTCCGCCCGACCATAAACCCTGTGATGTTTTGCAAGAACACCAGAGGAATCTTGCGCTGGCAGCAGAGTTCAATAAAGTGCGCCCCCTTCTGGGCACTTTCCGAAAATAGGATACCGTTGTTGGCCACGATGCCAACGGGCATGCCATGCAGATAGGCAAACCCTGTTACGAGTGTGGTGCCAAACCGCGCCTTAAATTCCTCAAGGTCGGAGTCGTCGACGATGCGGGCAATAATCTCGCGCACATCAAATGGCTGCCGCGCATCGGTTGGGATGATGCCGTAGAGTTCCCGCGGATCGTATCGCGGGGGGCGCGGAGGCAGGGCATGAGAGAAGTCGGGTTTGGCGCGATTGAACTTCGCCACAATATCGCGGGCGATGCGGAGGCTATGTCCATCATTGGTGGCATAGTGGTCTGCAACGCCGGAGAGTCTCGTGTGCACGTCGGCCCCCCCAAGGTCTTCGGCTGTCACCACTTCGCCGGTTGCCGCCTTCACCAGGGGCGGACCGCCAAGAAAAATGGTGCCCTGGTCTTTCACGATAATCGACTCATCACTCATGGCCGGAACATAGGCACCGCCTGCGGTGCATGAACCCATCACGACCGCGATTTGGGGAATCGACTTGGCCGACATGGTGGCCTGGTTGAAAAAAATCCGACCAAAATGGTCGCGATCCGGAAATACCTCGTCTTGGTTCGGAAGATTGGCCCCCCCCGAGTCTACGAGGTAGATGCAAGGCAGATTATTCTGTTCTGCGATTTCTTGGGCGCGCAGATGTTTCTTCACCGTTAACGGGTAGTAGGTACCGCCCTTCACGGTGGCATCGTTGCATACAATGACGCAGAGTTCGCCACTGATGCGCCCCATTCCGGTAATGATTCCGGCCCCGGGCGCGGCATCGGCGCCGTCCTTTTCAAGATAGACCCCATGGGCGGCCAGCGGGGAGAACTCCAAAAAGGGGCTGCCCGGGTCTAAAAGCAGTTCAATACGATCCCGGGGGAGCAACTTTCCGCGCGCGAGATGCTTTTTTCGTGGGCCGTCGCCCCCGCCTAACGCTGCCGCAGCCAACTTTCTTTTTAGATCGTCGACCAGCGCCTGCATGGCGCGCGCGTTTGTCTGAAACGCTTCGCTGCGAGGGTTAGTCTGGCTTTGTAGATTCGGCATAGCGCCTACTGCGTCTCGGCAAAGAGTTCGCGACCGATGAGCATGCGTCGTATTTCACTGGTGCCTGCGCCAATCTCATAGAGTTTGGCATCACGCCAGAGGCGACCCGTGGGGTACTCGTTCACATAGCCGTTGCCCCCGAGTACCTGGATGGCTTCACCGGCCATCCAGGTGGCCTTCTCCGCGCAATAGAGAATGACGCCGGCGGCATCTTTGCGAACAGCCCGATGATGCCCGTGCTCGGCATCGAGCCGGTCGAGGCGTTGGCCAACGGCATAACAGTATGCGCGGCAGGCTGACAGCGTGGTGTACATGTCTGCGATCTTGCCCTGCATGAGTTGGAACTGCCCGATGGGCTGCCCAAACTGCTTGCGGTCGTGAATGTAAGGAACCACCACATCCATACATGCCGCCATAATGCCCAGGGGGCCAGCAGCCAGTACTGCCCGTTCATAGTCGAGGCCACTCATCAGTACTTTGACGCCCCCGTTGTATGTGCCCAGAATATTTTCCTTGGGCACCGCAACATCTTGGAATACGAGTTCGCCCGTGTGTGACCCGCGCATTCCCAGCTTGTCGAGCTTCTGGGCCACCGAGAATCCTTTCATGCCTTTTTCCACCAGAAAGGCGGTGATGCCCATGGCGTGCTTGTCAGGCTCGGTCTTGGCATAGACCACGAGTACATCGGCATCGGGCCCGTTGGTAATCCACATCTTCGTGCCATTTAAACGATAGTGGCTGCCCTCGTCGACTGCACGCAGAGCCATGCTGACCACATCAGAGCCTGCCTGAGGCTCGCTCATGGCGAGGGCACCGACAGCGTCTCCTGAAATGAGTGCGGGAAGATACTTCGCCCGCTGCGCTGGCGTGCCGTTTCGCATGATCTGGTTCACGCAGAGATTAGAGTGGGCGCCATACGAGAGCCCGACGGAGGCAGAGGCGCGCGAGATCTCTTCCATGACGATCATATGCGCCAGGTAGCCCATGTCGGCTCCGCCGTAGTCGGCAGAGGCGGTGACCCCTAGCAGACCCAGGCTGCCCATCTTCTTCCAGAGGTCCATGGGGAACTGGTCGGTTCTGTCGATCTCGGCCGCGCGGGGCGCAATCTCTTTTTGAGCAAAGTCGGCAACCGCTTCGCGCAGGGCATTTATCTCCTCGGGAAGTCCAAAGTCGAAGTCCTGAAGCTGGGCCACGGTGATGCCTTTCTGCGATGGTTTTCTTAACGTTAACGTTAACGTTAACCTTGCGGGTCGTCAAGCAATCAGGTCAGAATAACCAATACACGCTTGCCATTGCAGGGTCGTTGGTTGTCTGCAAGAGGCCGAAAAGAACAAAAGAAGAGAAAAAGGCGTCCAGAAGAAGAAAGCGGAGGAGCTCTGCCATGACCGATGAACCCATTCACCATCCCGACGCAGAGCTCGTGCTGCGGGTGGTGCCCATGCCTGCCGATGCCAACGCCAATGGCGATATTTTTGGTGGCTGGGTGATGGCGCAGGTTGATATCGCCGGCAGCGTACCCGCGGTGCGCCTGGCCAAGGGACGTGTCGCCACGGTGGCGGTCAATAGCTTTCATTTTAAGCAGCCCGTTTCGGTCGGTGACCTGCTTTCGTTCTGGGCACGAGTGGTGAAAGTGGGAGTGAGTTCGGTCACGGTACATGTCGAGGTGTCCGCCGAGCGCCACCCTGAAGATCCTATTTTGGTAAAGGTCACCGATGCCATCCTGACCTATGTAGCGATCGACCCCTCTGGGCAGAAGCGTCCCCTCCCCATTCCGTTGCAATAGTGCGCAGTCTGGCCACCACCGCAATCACTCATCATTCAAGAAGGAGAACTGATGGCTGTTCAAATTAATCCTGGACAGGTCTCTGTGACCATTCCTGACCCTAAGAGTGTCGATCTCGCGATTCAGTCGCGTTTCTCGGCCCGCGCGTTTCTCTCAAAACCTGTGGAGCGCGGACTCATTGAAGAGATTCTTTCGGTCTCTGCGCGGGCACCCTCCGGAGTGAATACCCAGCCATGGAAGGTCTACGTGTTGCAGGGCGCCGCGCTGCAGAGACTCGTGGACCGAGTTTGTGCAGCGCATGATCTCATTTATCAAGCGCCTGAGCGGGCCAAAGACTTTCCCCGGGACTATGACTACTACCCCTTGCAGTGGCCCCCCCGCTATCTTGAGCGCCGACGAGAAAACGGCTGGGGACTCTACGGCCTTTTAGGAATTGGCAAGGGTGACAAAGACAAGATGCATGCCCAGCACCAGAAAAACTATCGTTTTTTTGGTGCGCCGGTCGGACTCATGTTTACGGTCGATCGGGCCTTGGCCGCGGGTTCTTTGGTGGATTACGGCATGTTTTTGCAATGCATCATGATTGCTGCGCGGGCCCGCGGGCTGCACACCTGTCCGCAGGCGGCCTGGAATGATTTCGCGCCGTTGGTGCGGGAATCGATCGGCGCCGGTGAGAATGAGTCGGTGGTCTGTGGCATGGCGTTGGGATACCTCGACCCGAGCGACCCTGTGAATAGTTTTGATGCGGGCCGCGTGGCTGCGGTCGAGTTTACGCAGTGGCTGTCTGCCTGAGGCAGGGTCATCACTAGGCTGATAGTCTGTAGCGCCTGTGTTACCTTCTTTCAATGTTTTTAGCCATGACGACTATTGCCGAATGACAGACCACTCCATTCAGGGGTCACTACCTGTTGTGGGTGCCTCGTTTTCTCCCCTTCGATTCGTCACGGCCGCCTCTCTTTTCGATGGCCACGACGCCTCCATCAGCATTGTTCGGCGCATCCTGCAAGACCAGGGTTGCGAGGTGATTCACCTGGGACATAACCGGTCCGTTGCAGAAATTGTGGATGCCGCGATTCAAGAAGATGCGCACGGCATCGCGGTCTCGAGTTACCAGGGGGGGCACGTAGAGTTCTTTAAGTTCATGGTCGACTTGCTGCGGTCTCGCGGCGCAGGTCATGTACGGGTCTTTGGCGGTGGCGGTGGCGTAATCGTTCCGGCCGAACGAGAAGATTTAATGGCCTATGGTGTCGAGTGCATCTACAGTCCTGAAGATGGTCAGCGTCTCGGGCTTGCGGGCATGATCACCGACATGATGGAACGGGCGCGTCGGGCGGCCCGACCCCCTCGCTCAGCCGCATCCTTGATGGAAACACTTGCTGCCGCGGGGCGCTATGAGGCCTCGGTTGCGCCTGCGTTGTCCGAACTCATCAGTCAGGCCGAGAACGCCCTCCTCTCTGCCTCGGAGCGCGCTGCCTTATCGCAGCGTGCAGCGCAGCGCACCATGCCAGTCCTTGGTGTCACGGGCACGGGGGGTGCTGGCAAGTCTTCCCTGACCGACGAACTCGTACTGCGTTTTCGTATCGACAGCGGTGACAGCCTTCGCGTGGCAGTCATCTCGATCGACCCGTCACGAAGAAAGTCGATGGGTGCACTTCTCGGAGATCGCATTCGTATGAATGCCATCAATTCCGAGAGCCTATTTATGCGCTCGATGGCGACCCGTGATGCAGGCAGCGAGATCTCCAAGGCCTTGCCGCTTGCTCTGGATTGTTGCCGGTTGGCAGGGTTCGATCTTGCGATTGTGGAGACCTCGGGTATTGGCCAAGGCGATGCTGCCGTCGTGCCATTTGTTGACAAGACCCTCTATGTGATGACCCCAGAATTTGGGGCGGCCAGTCAGTTAGAGAAGATCGACATGCTCGATTTTGCTGACTTCGTGGCGATCAACAAATTCGATCGGCGAGGCGGTCAAGACGCGCTGCGCGATGTCTCCAAACAGTTTCAGCGCAATAAGCAGCTCTGGTCTGAGTCGCTCGATTCCTTGCCCGTATTTGGTACCCAGGCCTCACGATTTAACGACGACGGCGTTTTGGCTCTCTACCATCGCGTACGCGAGGCACTTGCCCCCCTGGGCCTGCAGGCCGCCGCGGGGGTCTTGTCTCAGCCTGCCGGCCGTGCTTCTACTGCGCGCGATGCCATCATTCCTGCGGCGAGGGCGCGGTACCTTTCTGAAATCGCAGAGGTGGTGCGCCGATTGCATCGCGACGCTGAGTCCCAGGCGGTGCTTGCCCGGGAGATCCAGGCCCTAATTTCTGCCGCATCGATTGCGCAGGCGGCAGGCCAGCCAGTCGATTTTTCGGGCCTCATCGCGGCCCGACGTGCCGCCCAAGATCCGCGCGCAGTGCAGCTCATCAATGCCTGGCCCGACATGGCGCAGGCCTATCGGCAAGAGGCCTTTACCATTCAGATCCGTGACCGTGCCCAGGTCCATCCGTTGTATATCGATACGCTGTCGGGCACCCACATGCCGCGTATTGGGCTGCCCCGTTTTCACGACCATGGCGATTTACTCAAATGGCGCATGCGAGAAAACCTCCCTGGCGAGTTTCCTTTCACAGGGGGCGTTTTTCCCTTTAAGCGGCATGACGAAGACCCTACGCGCATGTTCGCTGGCGAAGGAGACCCCTTCCGTACGAATCGTCGATTCAAGCTCCTGTCGGATGGCATGCCAGCCAAGCGGCTGTCAACCGCCTTTGACTCAGTCACCCTCTATGGCCAAGACCCAGGGCTGCGTCCCGATATCTATGGCAAGGTCGGGAACTCTGGGGTATCCATTGCAACCCTGGATGACATGAAGGTGCTCTATTCGGGCTTTGATCTCTGTGATCCGGCCACCTCAGTGAGCATGACCATCAATGGCCCGGCGCCCACCATCTTGGCGATGTTCTTTAACGCGGCTATCGATCAGAAGGAAGAGGCACTGGCGCAGCAAAAAGGCCGACCGCTCACCGCCTCAGAGAAGGAAGAGTCGCGCGCCTGGGTGTTACAAAACATCCGGGGAACGGTGCAGGCCGATATTCTCAAAGAAGACCAGGGGCAGAACACCTGTATCTTCTCGACAGAATTCAGTCTCAAGGTCATGGGCGATATTCAGGCCTATTTCGTTGACAACAAGGTCCGTAATTTCTATTCGGTATCGATCTCGGGTTACCACATTGCCGAGGCTGGGGCCAACCCCATCTCTCAGCTGGCCTTCACACTCGCCAATGCCTTTACTTACGTGGAGAGTTATCTGGCGCGTGGCATGAAGATCGATGACTTTGCGCCCAACCTCTCGTTCTTCTTCAGTAACGGCATGGACCCGGAGTACGCGGTGCTCGGCCGGGTCGCCCGTCGCATCTGGGCGGTGGCCATGCGCGATCGCTATGGTGCAAATACCCGCAGCCAAAAATTGAAGTATCACATTCAAACGTCAGGCCGGAGTCTGCACGCTCAAGAGATCGATTTCAACGATATTCGCACCACGCTGCAGGCCCTCATCGCAATCTACGACAACTGCAACTCGCTGCACACCAACGCCTATGACGAGGCAATCACCACGCCCACCGAAGAAAGCGTTCGGCGGGCGATGGCCATTCAGCTCATCATTAATCGTGAGTGGGGCCTGGCGAAGTCGGACAATCCCAATCAGGGCTCTTTCATCCTCGAAGAACTCACCGATCTGGTGGAAGAGGCCGTGCTGCAGGAGTTCGATCGCATCTCCGATCGGGGGGGCGTCTTAGGGGCTATGGAGACCGGCTACCAGCGCGGCAAGATTCAAGACGAGTCGATGCATTACGAGCACCTGAAGCACACGGGTGACCTTCCCATTATCGGCGTGAATAGCTTCTTAAAGCCTGGTGGTAATCCGCCGGTGGAAGACATTGTTCTTGCCCGGTCAACCGAAGAGGAAAAACGCAGCCAGCTTGCGCGCCTCAATGGGTTTCATCAGCAGCACGCCCATGAAGCTCCCGCGGCGCTCGACGCATTACGCAAGACCGTCATTCAAGGCGGCAACGTCTTTGACGCGCTGATGCACACCGTCCGCCATTGTTCGCTGGGCCAGATTACCGACGCTCTCTTCGCGGTGGGCGGTCAGTACCGCCGAAACATGTAGCCACGCATTTGCCGATTCGAACCCTCCTTCACGCCTATGTCGACAGTCACTGAAACCACCTTCCCCCGGGTCCTCATGCAGCATGCCCAACAGCGGCCCCACAGACCCGCCTACCGGGAAAAGTATCTGGGGATTTGGCAGACCGATACCTGGCAAGAGGCCGCCCAGAAAGTTCGGCTTATCGCCTGTGGCCTTGCGAGTCTTGGGTTTCAGCGGGGCATGAGCCTTGCCATTATTGGGGACAATCGGCCGCAGCTGTATCAGGCTATGCTCGCGGCCCAGGCCCTTGGGGGCATCGTGGTGCCCCTTTATCAAGATGCCGTAGCCGTTGAGATGGTCTATGTACTGCAAGATGCCGAGGTGCAGTTCGCATTTGCCGAAGACCAAGAGCAGGTAGACAAACTGCTTGAAGTTAGTGACCAGGTAACGAACCTCCACAACGTCTTCTATCTCGACCCGCGTGGCCTGCGCAATTATGACCATGGGCACCTCAAGCCCATAGAGGAGCTCATGGCGCTGGGTAAGGCCTTCGACGAGGCGCACCCAGGTTATTTTGACGCTGAGGTTGCTAAGGGCCAGACAACCGATGTCTGCGTGATTCTCTACACCTCGGGTACAACGGGAAAGCCTAAGGGGGTCTGCCAGACCCACGCCTCGATGCTGGGGGCGGGACGTGGCGCCTGCGAGGTCGACAGTCTCAACGACAGAGACGACATGATGGCCTACCTTCCCATGGCCTGGGTAGGCGACTTTCTCTTCTCGATGGCCCAGTGCATGGCGTCAGGCTTTACCGTGAACTGCCCCGAGTCGCGCGATACCGTGAGCGCTGACATGAAAGAAATTGGGCCCAGCTATTACTTCGCGCCCCCGCGGGTCTACGAGGGCCTGCTGACCTCGGTCACGATCCGTATGGAAGACGCGGGCCTGATTAAGAAAAAGATGTTTGACTACTTTATGTCGGTGGCGGCGCGCTGCGGAGCGGATATTCTCGACCGACGGTCTGTCGGCCTCGGTGATCGTCTTCTTTATAGCTTGGGGCGACTGTTTGTTTACGGGCCGTTGCGAAACACCCTGGGTATGTCACGTATTCGGGTGGCCTATACCGCGGGGGAGGCGATCGGCCCCGATCTCTTCAAGTTTTACCGGTCTATCGGCGTGAATCTGAAGCAGCTCTACGGCCAGACCGAGAGCTGCGCCTATGCCTGTATTCAGCGAGACGGCGAAGTGAAGTACGACTCGGTGGGCACACCGTCTCCGGGTGTGGAGATCAAGATTGCAGAAAACAGTGAGGTATTAGTGCGCGGAGTGTCACTGCTCAAAGAGTATTACAAGCGTCCGGATGCCACTGCCGAGGCCATTGATGCCGAGGGCTACTTTCATACGGGTGATGCGGGCGTGTTAGACAACGATGGCCACCTACGCATCATTGACCGTGCCAAAGATGTGTCGAAAATGGCCTCTGGAAAGGTCTTTGCGCCGAAGTACATCGAAAACAAGCTGAAGTTCTTTAGTTACATTAAGGAGGCCGTTGTCTTTGGTGCCGACCGCGACTTCATTGGGGCCTTTATCAATATCGACTTCGAGGCGGTGGGTAACTGGGCAGAGCGCCGAAACATTGCCTACAGCGGTTACATTGATCTGGCTGGTAATCCGGCAGTGTCCAAGCTTATTGCAGACTGTATTGAAAAGATGAATCGGGAACTCTCGAAAGAAAAGATGCTGGGTCATGCCCAGATCTCTCGATTCCTTGTTCTGCATAAAGAGCTCGATCCGGATGACGACGAGCTTACCCGCACCCGTAAGGTACGACGCGGGTTTGTCGAGGAGAAGTAC
>Ga0169931_10003480_pt1 | contig 24927 bp, 30 predicted proteins | sample Kivu_15m_20L_FD_129675 | JGI IMG/M metagenome (GOLD analysis project Ga0169931, IMG submission 129675) | Freshwater microbial communities from Lake Kivu, Western Province, Rwanda to study Microbial Dark Matter (Phase II) - Kivu_15m_20L... | ecosystem: Environmental > Aquatic > Freshwater > Lake...
ACTCAAAATCTGCTGTCCGCGAGGACGTGCTGGTTCAAGTCCGGCGTGGGGCACCAGGCGGCGCGCCATGCGCTTGCGCGGCATCGGCGCGGACCCCATGGTGGCGCCCCGCGCGGCGCCGTCCGCCGCGCGCGACCTGCCAGGGAGAGCGCGCATGCCCGTCATCGGTGGCATCGACCATGTCGTGATCATCGTGCGCGACCTCGACGCGGCGCGACGGCGCATCGGGCGCCTCGGCTTCGCGCCGACGCCGCGCGGCGGGCACCCGGTGCTCGGCACCGGCAACCACACGGTGATGTTCCGCGAGCCCACCTATTTCGAGACGATGGGGATCGAGCGGCCCGGCCCGCATACCGCGCGCTACGCCGAGTTCCTTGCGCGGCGCGAAGGCATCGGCGCGCTGGCGCTGAAGACCGACGACGCGCGGCGCGTGCATGCCGAGCATGGCGGCGCGCCGCTGCATGCCTCGCCGGTGGTGGATTTCGCGCGGCCCGTCGACCTGCCGTCGGGTCGCGTCGAGGCGCGCTTCACGCTGTCGCAGTTCGATGCGGCGGCGACGCCCGGCGTCTCCGCCTTCGCGTGCCAGCACCACACGCCGGGCGTCGTGTGGCGGCAGGACATGCTCGACCATCCCAACGGCGCGGTCGGCCTCGCCTTCGCGACGATCGTCGTCGAGGACCCGCGCGCCGCCGCGGCGGCCTACGCTTGGCTCTGGCCCGGCCCGGCCCGCCACGAGGACGGCCTCTGCGAGATCGACACGGGGACGTGCCCGCTGCGCCTGGTCTCGCCCGCGCGCTTCGCGGCGGAGAACCCCGGGGATCCGCTGCTGGCGCAGTCCGCGCCGTTCTGCGCGGAGATCGGCGTGCGCGTGCGCGACCGCGACGCGGCCGCCGCGCTGCTCGCCGGCGCGGGCGTGGCGCATCGGCGCGCCACCGACGGTTGCGTCGCGCTCCCGTCGAGCGAGGGCTGCGGGGCGATCTTCAAGTTTTGCTGAGGCATGTCCACAGGACTTGCCGGGTTGCCAATGCCTGACGACGCGATGCTATGGTCTGAGCCCGGTCAACGGAAACTTCCACAAGGAGTGTCGCAATGAAGCGCTTGCTCTCCGCCCTCGTCGCCTCCGCGGCGGTCGCGCTCGGCGCCGCCGAGGCGATGGCGCAGAACTACCGCTGGAAGATGGTCGTCATCTCCAACGAGAATTCCGTCTACACGACGGTCTTCGCCAAGCCCTACGCGGACAAGGTCGCCGAACTCACCAACGGCCGCGTTCAGATCGAGGTCGTGCCCTCGGGCGTGATCGCGCCGCCCTTCCAGGAATACGCCGCGGTGAGCGACGGGCTCGCGGACCTCGCCAACGTGCCCTCGATCTACATCTACAACCGCGACCCGACGAACGGGATCCTCGCGCTGCCCGGCGGCATGCCGCCGGTCGCGCTTCTGCAGTGGCTCTACGAGGGCGGCGGCCAGGACCTGTGGAAGCAGTACCGCCGCGACTCCCTCAAGATGCACTCGATCATCGCCGGCGTCGGGCCGACCGAGATCGTCCACGCGCACAAGCCGATCCGGACCGCCGACGACCTCAAGGGCGTCAAGTTCCGCACCGCCGGCATGTGGGCGAGCATCCTCAAGGACAAGTTCGGCGCCGCCCCCACGGTCGCGCCGGTCGGCGAGATCTACACCCAGCTCGAGCGCAAGGTGCTCGACGCCGCCGAGTTCTCGACGCCGTCGGAGAACCTGATCCTCGGCCTGCAGCGCGCCGCCAAGTACATCATGGTGCCCGGCAGCCACGTCACCAGCTTCCCCTTCGAGACCGTGATGAAGCAGGAGCGCTTCGACGCGCTGCCGGCCGACATCAAGAGGGCGATGGAGACGGCAGGTCGCCTCGTGAGCTTCGAGTCGCTCCTGAAGTGGCAGGCGCTGGACATGAAGGCGATGGAGACGCTGCGCGCCGGCGGCAACGAGATCGTCGAGTATTCGCCCGAGCTGCAGAAGGCGATCCGCGACCGCACGCGCGAGTGGGTCTACGAGGAGGTCAAGCGCCAGGAGGAGAAGAAGAACCCCTGGCTCAAGCGCCTCGCGGATTCCTACTACGGCTACCTCGACTACTGGGACAAGACCTCGGTCTTCATCGCCAAGTGACCTGAAAGGACGGCCGGCCGGGGGCGCTATGCCCGCCGGCCGGTCCGCTTCGCCGCATGATCGACCGCGTCGCCACGGCCATCGACCGCATCTCCGGGCTGCTCTGCTGGATCGCCATCGCCGCCTTGCTCGGGCTGATCGCGGTGACGCTCTTCGAGGTCTTCGTGCGCTACGCGCTCAACGCGCCGACCCTTTGGAGCTCCGACATCGGCTACATGCTCAACGGCGCGCTCTTCCTCCTGGCGACCGCCTACACGCTGCGCACGGGAGGGCATATCCGCGTCGACTTCTTCTCCGCGCGCTTCCGGCCGCGCACGCAGGACGCGATCAACGCGACCTTCTTCGCTGTGGTCCTGCTGCCGGCCCTGGCCTGGCTCTCCTGGGTCGCGGCCCGGCGAGCGTGGCGCGCCTACGAGAGCGGCGAGCTCGACCCGATGAGCTCCTGGGCCCCGCTGATCTGGCCCTTCTACCTCGTGCTCGCCACCGGCTTCGTCTCCTTCGCCCTCCAGGTCCTCGCCGAGACGATCCGGCACGCGCGCGGCACCTCGACGCTCATCCGACGGGATTGACGACGCCATGAGCGCCTTCGCCGCCTACGCGCCGGCCCTGATGTTCCCGGCGCTCTTCGCGCTGGTCTTCATGGGCGTCCCCGTCGCCGCCGCGCTGATCGGCATCGCCTTCGCCTTCGGCTTCTGGGCCAGCGGCGACCTGATCGGCCTGCAGCTCTTCCGCTTCACATGGTCGGTGACGTCGAACTACATCCTCGTCGCGATCCCGCTCTTCGTCTTCATGGGCTCGATGCTGGAACGCTCGGGCATCGCGGAGAAGCTCTTCGAGGCGATGCGCGTGTGGCTGGGCCGGTTCCGCGGCGGGCTCGCGCTGGCGACGATCACGATGTGCTCGATCTTCGCCGCGGGCACGGGGATCGTCGGCGCGGTCGAGGTGCTGGTCGGGCTCATGGCGATGCCCGCGATGCTCAAGTACCGCTACCACCCGGCGCTGATCTCCGGGACGATCTGCGCCGGCGGCTCGCTGGGCACGATGATCCCGCCCTCGATCGTCGTCGTCATCTACGCCGCGCAGGCACGCATCCCGATCGGCGACCTCCTCGTCGGCGTGCTGGTGCCCGGCGGAATCATGGTGGCGCTGTTCCTCGGGTACATCATCCTGCACACGCAGATCCGGCCGCAGGACGGCCCGCCGGTCCCGGACGACGAGATCGCCATGACGACGGCGCAGAAGCTGAAGCTGCTCGCGACGGCCCTCGTGCCGGCGACGCTCCTGATCCTGTCCGTCGTGGGCTCGATCACCGCCGGCATCGCCTCGCCGACCGAGGCGGCGGGCGTCGGCGCGCTCGGCACGATCCTGCTGACGATGCTCTACGGGCGCTTCACCTGGAAGCTGCTCTTCGACGCGTTGCGCACCACGCTGACGATCAACGCGATGATCATGATGATCGTGCTCGGCGGCACGATGTTCACCTCGATCTTCCTGACCACCGGCGGCTCGCGCATGGTCAACGGCCTGGTCGACATGTGGTCGCTCGGCGCGGCGGGCGTGACGGCGCTCTACCTGTTCCTCATCTTCCTCGGCGGCTTCATCCTCGACTGGGTGTCGATCGTGCTGGTGACGGCGCCGATCTTCGAGCCGCTGCTCAACAAGTTCGGCGTCGACAAGCTCTGGGTCGGCGTGATGGCCGTGGTGGTCATCCAGACCTCGTACCTGACCCCGCCGATGGCGCCCTCGATCTTCTACCTGCGCGGGATCGCGCCGCCCGAGGTGACGTACAGGGACATGTATCTCGGCATCGTGCCCTTCGTGGCGTGCCAGGTCTTGACCCTGCTCGTCGTGCTGGCGATGCCGTGGACGGCCACCTGGCTGCCGACGGTCACCCGCGCCTTCTGACACCAGCGAACCCGGGGAGCGGGCCATGAAAGCCGTCGTCTACAGGGCCCATGGCGGGCCGGAGAACATCGCCCTCGCCACGCTCGACGATCCCATCCCGCCGCCGGGCGACGTGCTGGTGCGCGTGCGCGCCGTCGCGCTCAACGGCTTCGACCCGATGATCCTCGCCGGCATCCCCGGCCTGAAGACGCCGATGCCGCACGTGCCGGGCGGCGACATCGCGGGCGAGGTCGCGGGCTTCGGCGAGGGCGCCGAGGGCGGCCTCTGGAAGAAGGGCCAGCGCGTGCTGGTCAACCCCTACATCGTCGGCCGCGGCATGATGGGCGAGACCGCGCGCGGCGGCGCCTGCGAGCTGGTGAGCGTCCCGTCGACGCACCTGCTGCGCGTCCCCGACGAGGTCTCCTTCGAGGAGGCCGCGGCGCTGCCCGTGGCCTACGGCACGGCGCTGCGCATGATGGTGACGCGCGGGCGCGTGCGCCGCGGCGAGAGCGTGCTGGTGCTCGGCGCGACCGGCGGCGTCGGCACGTGCTGCGTGCAGCTCGCCAAGCTGCTGGGCTGCCGCGTCGTCGCGGTGACGTCCTCCGCCGCGAAGGCCGAGAAGCTGCGCGGCATCGGCGCGGACGACGTGATCGTCTCGGCCGGGGGCGACTGGGCGAAGCAGGCCGTCGAGCGCTACGGCAAGCCGCGCGTCCATGGCGAGAGCGGCGGCGTCGACGTGGTCGTCAACTTCGTCGGCGGCGAGGACTGGACCAGGGCCTATCGCGTGCTCAAGCGCGGCGGGCGCATGCTGACCTGTGGCGCGACCAACGGCTACGCGCCGCCCGAGGACATCCGCTACCTATGGTCCTTCGAGTACGAGATCGTCGGCTCCAACGGCTGGTCGATGGAGGACCTCGGCACGCTGCTCGCGATGGCGAGCGACGGGCGCATGAAGCCGATCATCGACTCGGTGCGGCCGCTCGAGCGCTTCGTGGAGAGCTACTCCGACCTCGTCGAGCGGCGCGTCTTCGGCAAGGCCGTGCTCACCACCTGACGCCGACGCGCGGCTTCAGAGCAGCAGCCGGCCGCCATCGACGAAGAGCGTCTGCCCCGTCGTCATCGCCGAGGCGTCGGAGGCCAGCAGCATGAACGGGCCGACGAGCTCGTCGGTCGTCGCCCATCGCCCCTGCGGTATCTGCGCGATCACCTGCGCGCGGCGCGCGGGATCGTCCCAGCTCGGCCGCGACAGGTCCGTCAGCACCTGCGCCGGGCCGATCGCGTTGGCCGTGACGCCGGTGCCCGCCCATTCCAGCGCCATGCCGCGCGTCAGCATCTCGAGCGCCGCCTTGGAGATGGCGTAGGCGTTGAGGTTCCGGCAGGGCACGCGGGCATAGACCGAGGAGACGTTGACCACGCGGCCCCAGCGCCGCGCGATCATCCCCGGCACGACGGCCTGGGCCGCGGCCGCGCAGGCGACGACGTTGATCGCGAGCAGGCGATGGAAGGCCGCGAGGTCGAGCGCGAGCACCTCGCCGCGCACGGCGGAGCCCGCGTTGTTCACGAGCACGTCGATGCCGCCGAATTCCGTCTCCGCCGCGGCGATCGCGGCGGCGAAGGCCGCGGGGTCGGCGGCATCGGCGGCGTGGCAGGAAACGCGGCCGCCATGCGCCGCGAGCTCGGCGGCGACCGGCTCCAGCTTCGCGACGCTGGTGGCGAAGAGCGCGACGTCCGCGCCCGCGCGCGCCGACGCCTCGGCGAGCGCGCGCCCGATGCCGCGGCTGGCGCCGGTGACGAGCACGCGCCTGCCGGCGAGCCAGCCCGCCCAGCGGCCCCAGTCCACCGGGGCCTCCGGCGCGACGCGCTCCGCGGTCATGGCGTGGCCGTCAGGTAGACGCCGCGGCCGGATGCGATCAGCGTGCCGTCGGCGCGATGGATCGTCGCCTCCGCCGTCGCCAGCGTGCGCCCCATGCGGATGATCCGGCCGCGCCCGACCAGCGCCTCGCCGGAGAGCGCGGCGCGGTGGTAGTCGACGCGCATGTCGACCGTCGGCACGCCGCGGCCGAGCTTGGCCGCGACGGCGAAGTCGGCCGTCAGGTCGATCAGCGCCGCGAGGATGCCGCCATGCGTGTAGCCGATCGCCGGGTCGGCGACGAACTCCTCGCGCCACGGCATCGCGATCTCGACGCCATCCTCGTCCAGCGAGGAAAGGCGCAGGCCGAGCCAGCGGTGGAAGGGCGCGGCGAGGAGGATGGCCTCGAGGGCGGCGGCGTCTACGGCATTGGCTGGCATGGATCCCGTCCGTGGCAAGCGACGGCAGCCAGACTACAATCCCCGGCGCTGGCTTGTACCATCGGCCGCGCAGCGCAGCAGGAGGACAGTGATGCCCCAGTTCATGATCGTCGCCCATGACGGCTCCGACGCCGACGCCCCCGCCCGCAGGCTCGCGGCGCGGCCAGCGCATTTCGAGGGGATCAAGGACCTCGTCGCGAAGGGCAACCTCGTCTGCGGCGGCGCCCGGCTCGACGACGAGGGCCGCATGGTCGGCTCCTTCGCCATCTGCGACTTCCCCTCGCGCGCCGATCTGGACGCCTGGCTGGCGCGGGACGCCTACGCGAAGCAGGGCGTCTGGAAGCGCATCGACGTGACGCCGATCCGCATCGCCGTGCGCGACGCCCGCATCATGCCCTGACCGGGACAGGCGCGGTCGCGCGCCCTATCATCGTTCGAGGCAAGGCAACCAAGGGAGGCAGGGGTGAGGATCGCGGTGCTCGGGGGCGGGATCGTGGGGGTTACGTCGGCCTATGCGCTCGCGCAGGACGGGCACGAGGTCGTGGTCGTGGATCGCCAGCCGCTGGCGGCGAACGAGACCAGCTTCTCGAACGCGGGCATGGTCGCGCCGGGCCACGCCTATACCTGGGCGAGCCCGCGCGCGCCGAAGATCCTCCTGAAGTCGCTCTGGCGCGACGACACCTCGCTGCGCTTCCGCTTCTCCACCGACCCGCGGCTCTACGCGTGGTCGCTGCGCTTCCTGCGCGAGTGCAACGCGGCCTCCGCCGCGCGCAACACCGCGAACAAGCTGCGGCTGTGCCTGTTCTCGCAGGCGCAGCTGCAGGAGACCGTCTCGCGCACCGGCATCGAGTTCGATCGCGTCACGGGCGGCGCGGTCTATCTCTACCGCGACCCCGCGCTGTTCGAGGCCGGCGTGCGCAACACGCGGGTGCTCACCGACCTCGGGCTCGAGCTGCGCGCGCTCGACCCGCAGCGCGCGGCGGAGGTCGAGCCCGCGCTCGACTCCGTGAAGGGGCAGCTCGCGGGCGCGATCTACTCGCCGAGCGACGAGTCCGGCGACTGCCACGTCTTCGCGAACAAGCTCGCGGCGATCGCCGCGGGAATGGGCGTCGAGTTCCGCTGGAGCACGACGATCCTGCGCATCGAGGCGTCGGGCGACCGCATCGAGAAGGTATTGACCGACAAGGGCGAGGTGGCGGCCGACGCCTATGTCATGGCGCTCGGCAGCTACGCGCCGATCGAGGCGCGCAAGCTCGGCGTCAACCTGCCGATCTACCCGGTGAAGGGCTACGCGCTGACGCTGGACGTCGAGGGGCGCAACGGCGCGCCGATGCTCTCCGGCGTCGACGAGCAGAACCTCGTCGCCTGGTCGCGCCTCGGCCGGCGCCTGCGCCTGACCGCGACGGCCGAGTTCGCGGGCTACGACACCAGCCACGAGCCGTCCGACTTCGCGCACATGCTGAAGGTGGCGCGCCAGCTCTTCCCGGAGGCCGCGGACTTCGACCGGCCGTCCTACTGGGCCGGCCTGCGGCCGATGACCCCGAAGGGCACGCCGATCCTGGGACAGGCGCGCCACCGGAACCTCTGGTTCAACACCGGCCTCGGCCACATGGGCTGGACCATGAGCCACGGCACGGCGCGCGTCACCGCGGACATGATCGCCGGGCGCAAGCCGGAGGTCGACCTGAAGGGCCTGACCTTCGCCGACGCCTGAGCGCGCCGGTCAGAGCTCGAACAGCCGGCCCCAGCCCCTCACGGGATCGCGGTAGCCCGCGAGCCGCAGCGCGTGCCACGCCATCGCGTGGTTCGACGCGGTGGCTGGCTTGCCCGTCGCCTGCTCCAGCCGCTCGATGATGCCCGCGGCGCGGAAGCTCGAGCAGCTGATGAACACGCCGTCGACCTCCCTGGCGCGGCCGAGGCGGGTCGCCGCCTCGAGCAGCGTGTCGGGCGAGATCGTCGCGGCGACGAGGTCGTCGGGGTTGTTGAACGAGCCGAGCGCGGGCACCTCGATGCCGCGCGCCTCGACATGGGCGCGCATGCGGTCGTTGATCGCCTGCATGTAGGGCGTGAGCAGCGCCACGCGCCGCAGGCCGAGCGCCTTCAGCGCCTCGATGCCGGCCAGCATGGGCGAGGTGACCGGGATGCCCGGGCGGTGGCGATGCACCTCGCGCTCGACATGCTCGTCGCCGAGGACCATCGCGCCGGAGGTGCAGGCGAAGGCGACGGAATCGAGCCGCTCGTCGTTGGGCAGGATCAGGCGCGTGGCCGGCGCGATCTCCTCGCCGAGCGCGGCGAGCGTGTCGGGCGTGATCTGCGCGTCGTTCCATATGCGCGCGACGAAGAAGGCGACGCCGTCGATGGCGAGCATCTCGCGCCACTCCGCCTCCATCGTGTGGTCGGTGGCCAGCACGATCGCGCCGATCCGCGCGCGCGCGCCGGCGCCGCGATCCGTTCGGTACGGAAGGTTCTGCAGGTCGATTGCGAGGGGGTGATTGCCGTCCATGTCGTTCTCCTTGCCGTTCAGCCGCCGAGCTTCGCGTCGCCGATGACGTCGTGCATCATGCGCGCCACCAGCTTGCGGTCGATCTTGCCCGGCCCGTTGAGTGGCAGGGCGTCGACGAAATGGATGCGCCTGGGATGCGCGTAGGCCGGGCCGTTGGCCAGGCAGAAGGCCTTGAGCTCGTCCTCGCCCGCGTCGTGGCCCGCGGCGCGCACGACCATCGCCACCGGCACCTCGCCCTTGATGGCATGGGGGAAGGGCACGACGGACACCTCGGCTACCGCGGGGTGCTTGAGGAGGATGTTCTCCACCTCCAGCGGATACACGTTCTCGCCGCCGGAGTTGAACATGTCGTCGACGCGGCCGCGGAAGTAGTAGAAGCCCTCGGTGTCGAGGCTGAACAGGTCGCCGGTGCGCAGCCAGCCATCGACAAGGCGCTCGCGGTTGACCTCCGGCAGGTTGTAGTAGCCGGGCGTGACGCCGGGATTGCGGACCCAGAGCTCGCCATAGGAGGGGTCGTCGCGCCCGTCGGCGCCGACGAGCCTGCACTCGCCCTCGGGCCAGATCACGCCGCAGGAGCCGTGCGGCGCGCGCCGTCCGTCGAGCGGCGGGCCGATCATCACCGGGCCGCCCTCGGTGAGGCCGTAGCTCTCGCCCACCGGCACGCCGAAAGCTGCCTCGACCGCGTCGAGGAGCTCCTTGGGCGTCGGGGCCGAGCCGATCTTCAGGACCTTGAGCGCCGACCAGTCGAGGCTGGCGATGAGGTCCTTCTGCTGGAGCAGCAGCGTGAAGACCGCGGGCACGCCGCCCGCGACCGTGCATCGGTAGCCGGAGAGCACCTCGAGGAAGCGGCGCGGCTCGAAGCCCGGGAGGATGACGACCGAGCCGCCGCAATGGAGCAGCGGCTTGATCGCGCCCGCCATCGCGTTCTTGTGGAAGAGAGGCACGGCCGCGAGCGCGCGGTCGCCGGGCCCGGACGGCCAGTGCTTCTGCAGCGTGCGGATCCACCAGAGCTGGCCGGCATGGGTCAGCACCACGCCCTTCGGCCTGCCCGTCGAGCCGGAGGTGTAGGGCAGGAAGGACATGTGGCCCGGCGCCAGCGCCGGCGGCTCGAAGGCGGCAGGCGAGGCCTGGAGGGAGGATTCGTAGTCGCGCCATCCCGGGGGCGCGGCATCGAGCGCGAATCTCGCGCGCAGCTTCGCGGCATCGCACGCGGCGACGATGCGCGGGTTCGCTGCGGGGTCGACGACCGCGGCCACCGAGCCGGAATCCGCGAGCACGTAGGCGAGCGTGTCGGCGCCGAGCTTGGTGTTCATGGGCACGGGCACCACGCCGGCGCGCATCGCGCCGAACATGACCTCGACGAACTCGAAGCGGTTGCCGATCGCCATCGCCATGCGGTCCCCGGGACGCAGGCCGGCCGCGACGACCATGGCGGCGAAGCGGTCGAGTCGTTCCTCGAGCTCGCGATACGCCACCTCGCGCGGCGACGCGCGGCTGAGGTCGACAAGCGCTATGCGCGAGGGATGGGCGCGCGCCGCCTCGTGGCACCAGTATCCGAGATTGTCCGTACGCCGATCCGTCACGCCGCAACTCCCACCGCCCGCGAGGCCGCGAGCAAAGCAAAGGCGCCGCCCGCGCTCAAGGGCGACGCTCTCCGGCCGGTGCGCGCGCGACCACCACCTCGGGTCCCCCGGCGCCGGAGATCTCGCGCATCAGCTTGTTGCGGATCGCGAAGGCGAAGCTGTCGAAGTTCTCGGCGACCATCAGGAACGCGCCCGGGCCGCCGATCACCCTGTCGCGATAGTGCTGGTCGAGCGGCTCGCTCGGCATTCTGCGCCAGCCGCCCGGGCCCGGACGGTCGTTGATGATGGCGAGGCCGTTGATCGTGATGCCCATCGCGACCGCCTCGTCGCGCGCCTGCTGCACGGGGCGTCCGTTGTTGTTCACGCCGTCGCCCGAGACGTCGATCACGCGCCGCGCGCCGCGCAGGCCGCCGGCCCCGAACAGCGTGCGCGAGAAGTCGATCGCGCCGGAGATCGAGGTCCAGTTCGCGCTCGCCTTCTGCGTCGCGAGTATGCCGGCGGCGAAGCGCTCGGCGGCCTCGGGTCCGTCGACGATCGTCCAGGGCACGATGACCTTCTGGTGGTGCGCGCCGGCCCACTCGACCATGGTGACGGCGATCCGGCCGAGCGCGCCCCCGCGTATCGCGGAGGCGATGGCGGGGTGGGCGAAGGCGCCGGCATAGCCCTCGCGCTGCAGCTCGAGCTCCTCGTCGTCCATGCTGCGCGAGATGTCGATCGCGAGCACGAGCTCGAGGTCGACGTCGGCCGCCCGCGCGAAACCCGGGACGTGCGACGCGAGCAGGGCCGCGGCGAGCGTCGCTGCTATGAAACCGGGCCGGCGCATGGGCAGGCTCCCTTCGCCCGTCTAGTCGGGGCGCGCGATCCTAGCAGGTCCGCGGCGGGGCGCTCACCGCCTGCGCGGCGCCTGTTGCTGCGCGCGGGCCGCGATCTCGACGATGCCGTCGACGGCGCCGTCGGCGATCGCGCCCGCGATCTCCGGCCAGCCGCGCTGCAGCGCCGCCCCGGGGATCTCGTTGCGCTGGCGCAGCTGGCCGATCTCCTTGCCGTCGGTGCCGAAGACCTTCCAGAGGATGTCGAGCGCGACATGGTCGCGCGGCCGCTCGGCGAAGTCCACGCTGCCCGCGAGCACCACGTCCCGCTCGCCCGGCGCATCGGTGACCGTCATGCGTGCGCGCCGGAGCGCCCCCGCCATCGCCCGCTCGAGGATCGACGCCTGCGCCGCTGGGAGGCCGGCGATCCGCGCGACCGCCATCGCCGGCATGGGCGCCGCGGGTCCGCCGGCGGGGTTCAGCTGGGCGACCACCGTCTCGGCGATGCGCTGCAGCACGATGCGGCGGCGCGGGGCGCCTGGCGCGAGGTCGCGCTCGAGCACGTTCGCCTCGAACGTGCCGATGTCGCTCCCGTCCGGCCCGGAGAGCCATAGCACGATCACCGCGCCCGCGCCGGGCTTGCGCTCGAGGAAGCTCGAGAGCACGAGGCTGGACCGGCTCCCCGCGCCGTTATGCGCGATCACGTCGGCGTCGCGCAGCGCCTTGGCGAGGGCCGAGGCGAATTCCTGCGAGGCATCGTCGTCCTCGATGCCGGCAAGCGGCATGACGACGATGCCGGCCCTGTCGCCGAGCACGAGCAGCGGGTTCTCCACCGACTTGTCGTCGGGCTGGAAGGGCCGCGGCAGGTCCCCGCAGGCCGAGACGAGAAGCGCGACGAGGAAGGCGAGGATTGTCCTAGAGGACGGCACAGGCGAAGACCGTGAGCAGGACGGCTGCCAGGGCGATGATGAAGAGATGGGGCATCGCGCGCTCACTCCTCGACCAGTATCGCGGAGAGCTGGCGCCCGTAGTCGGGCTCGCCCCTCAGGCACGCGCGGCGGTAGCTGAAGAAGCGGCGGTTCTCCATGCGCGTGTCGTTCGGCAGAACCGCGACATCGGAGAGGCCGGCCGCAGCGAGCCGCGCCGCGGCGTAGCCCTTGAGGTCGAAGAGGTGTCGGCCCGGCGTCTCGGCGGGGAAGAAGAACGCGGAATTCGACGCGTCCTGCGCGAGGAAGGGTGCCGGGAATTCCGGCCCGACCTCGTAGGAGGTGCGGCCGATCGCCGGGCCGATGGCGGCGACGATGCGCCCCGGCGAGGCGCCCATCCGGCACATCGCCGCGACGGTCGCCTCCAGCACGCCGGAGAGCGCGCCGCGCCAGCCCGCATGGGCGGCGCCGACGACGCGCGCCTCGGCGTCAGCGAACAGCACGGGCGCGCAATCCGCGGTCAGGATGCCGAGCACGATCCCGGGAACCCGCGTGACCATCGCGTCGGCGCGCGGCGCGTCCCCGCGCCGCCATGGCGCAGCCACCTCGACGACGTCGGCGGAATGCACCTGCGAGAGCGTCACGAGCTTCGCGGGATCGGCGTCGATGCGGCGCATCGCCCGCGCCCGGTTCTCCGCGACCGCCGCGGCGGCGTCGCGCGAACCGAAGCCGCAATTGCTGCTGGCGTAGATGCCCTGGCTGACGCCGCCATTGCGCGTGAAGAAGGCGTGGCGCACGCCCTCGATGCGGTTCAGCAATCCCGTGGTCAGCCTGGGCATGCGTGGTTCATCCCGATGGGGGCGTCGCGTCGAAGCCGGCCGGGACGGGCAGTCCCGGCGCGCCGATGGCCATCGCCTTGAACAGGCTGCCCATCTCCGCGTCGCCGATCAACCTCGCGCATGCGACCCGCAGCGCCTCGCGCTGGGCAGGCGTGGCGCCGCGGGCGAGGGCCGCGGCGCGCGCGTGCAGGCCGAGGCGGGAGAGGAAGGCTCCCTGCGGCACTGGCCCCCAGGCCTGCGCGCCTGCGCGCCGCGCGGCGCGTGCCATCGCCGCAAGGTCGACATGCACGGTGAGGTCGGTCTCGCCGGGCCATGACAGCGGGTCCGCGCTCTCGTGGCGGCGAAGGCCCTGCAGCGTGTCGCCGATGCCGCTCGCCATCGGCCCGTAGTCGATGAAGAGCGCCGCGCCGCCTTGGCGCGCGATCCGGTCGGCGATGGCGGCGACCATGCCGCGCGCGGCCTCGGGGACCTCGACCACGTCGCCCTCGCGCGGATCCTCCTGGCCGGGCTCGAGCGCGGGCGCGCCGATGGCCGGGCCGTGCCGGAAGGCGAAGCGGCCCGCTTCGTCGAGCCCGACCATGCGCTCGCGCCATGCGCCGTCGCGGAACACCAGCTGGCGCGCGGGCAGCGCGTCGAGGAACTCGTTTGCGATGAAGATCGCAGGCCCCGCCGGCAGCGTGTCGATGGAATCGTGCCAGGTCGCGGCGCGGCCAATGGCGCGGGCCTGCGCCGCGCGCAGCGCGGGGTTGACCTCGACGAGATGGATGTCGATGGCGCGGTGGAAGCCGGGCGCGGGCCGCGTGGTGGCGCGCAGCGCGTCCGCCATCAGCGTGCCGCGTCCCGGACCGAGCTCCACGAGGCGCAGCGGCGAGGGGCTGCCCGCGAGCCCCCAGGTCGCGGCGGCCCAGGCGCCCAGCAATTCGCCGAAGACCTGGCTGACCTCCGGCGCGGTGACGAAGTCGCCGGCGGCGCCGATCGGGACGGCGTCGCCGCGCGCGCCGGCGTAGTAGCCATGGCGCGGGTCGCCGAGGCAGGCGGCCATCCACGCATCGACGCCGATCGGGCCATGCGCGCGGATCCGCGCGGCGAGCCAGTCGGCGAGCGGCGCGTCCTCCCCCGGCGCGGGGACCGCGTTCATGCCCGGAGCGGCGGCGCGCGCCTCGCCCGCGCGACCAGCGCGACGCCCGCGGCCAGCATGGGAAGGCAGAGCAGCTGGCCCATCGTCGCGCCGGCGTGGAGGAAGCCCAGGTGCGCATCGGGCTCGCGGAAGAACTCGCAGGCGATGCGCGCCAGCGAATAGCCGACCAGGAAGGCGCCCGACAGCATGCCCGGGCGCAGGCGCGCGTCGCTGCGCCAGGCCAGCAGGGCGAGCACCGCGAAGAGCGCCGCACCCTCGAGCGCCGCCTCATAGAGCTGGCTGGGATGGCGCGGCAGCTGGAGCGGGTCGGTGGGGAAGACCATCGCCCAGCCGACGTCGCTGGCGCGCCCATAGAGCTCGGCGTTGATGAAGTTCGCGATGCGCCCGAAGAACAGGCCGACCGGCGCCGCGAGCGCGACGACGTCGCCGAGCGCGAGCAGCGGCACGCCGCGCCGCCTCGCGAAGAGCAGCGTCGCGCCGATCACGCCGAGCATGCCGCCGTGGAAGGACATGCCGCCGCGCCACAGCGCGAGGATCTCGCCGGGGTTCGCCGCGTAGTAGCCCGGCTTGTAGAACAGGACGTAGCCGAGCCGCCCGCCGAGGATGATGCCAAGCGTCGCCCAGGACACGAAGTCGTCGACCTGCGCGCGCGCGACGAGGCGCGGCGGCGCGTCGGCGGCGCGCAGGGCGAGGCGCCAGCCGATGACGATGCCGGCGATGTAGGCGAGCGCGTACCAGCGCAGGGCGAAGGGCCCGACGCGCAGGATCTCGGGGTCGATGGCCGGGAAGGCCATCACCAGCGGCGTCATGCGTTCTGGTCCGCGGCCAGCAGGAAGCCGCGCACGTAGCGCGCCACGCCGTCCTCGAGCGTGGTGAAGGGGTGCGCGTAGCCCGCCGCGCGCAGGCGGTCGAGCCTTGCCTCGGTGAAGTACTGGTAGTGCGTACGCAGTTCCTCGGGCATGTCGCGGAAGGAGATGTCCGCGTCGCGGCCATTGGCGGCGTAGACGGCACGCGCGAGGTCGAGGAAGCTGCGCGCCCTGCCCGAGCCGACGTTGAACAGGCCGCTCGCGGACGGCGTGTCGAGCAGCCACAGCGCCACCTCGACGCAGTCGCCGACCCAGACGAAGTCGCGCAGCTGGCCGCCATCCGCGTAGTCGGGACGGTGCGACTTGAAGAGCTGGAACGCCTCGCCGCGCATCGCGACGGGATGCACCTGGTGCACGACCGAGCGCTGCGGGCCCTTGTGGTACTCGTTCGGCCCGTAGACGTTGAAGAACTTGAGGCCGGCCCATTGCGGCGGCCTCGGGCGCCCGGCGGCGGCCTCCCCGGCCGCGAAGCGGTCGAAGAGGTGCTTCGACCAGCCATAGGGGTTCATCGGCCGCAGCCGCGCGAGGGCGTCGGAAGACGCGTCGTCGTCGAAGCCCGCGCCGCCGTCGCCATAGGTCGCCGCCGAGGACGCGTAGACCAGTTGCGCCTGGTTGCGCGCGCACCACTCCCAGAGCATGCGGCTGAAGGTGAAGTTCTGCGCCAGCACGAGATCGACGTCGCGCGCCGTCGTGTCGCTGATCGCGCCCATGTGGAAGATGGCGCGCACGTCGCGGCCCTCGGCGGAGGCGAGCCAGGACTCGAGCCGCGACGGGGGCAGCACGTCGTGGAGGCGTCGCTTCGCGACGTTCCTCCACTTGGCGCCGCCGCCGAAGGCGTCGCAGCAGACCAACCGCGCGCCGCCGCGCGCCTCGAGGCCCGCCAGGATGTTCGAGCCGATGAAGCCGGCGCCGCCGGTCACGACGATGATGTCCCTCATGGCGAGGCTTATAGGAGCGTGGCTTGCGCGCTTGCAACCCGCCGCTCCGCTGCGGTAGCGCTAGGCGCATGCAGAGCCAGAACCGCATCCTCGACGACCTCGCCCGCGCCGCGAACGGCGCGCTGGGCGCCCTTGGCGGCCTGAAGGCCGAGATCGACCAGCAGGTGGCGGCCATGGTCGAGCGGGTGCTGCGCAGCCAGGACCTCGTCACGCGCGAGGAATTCGAGGCCGTGAAGGAGATGGCGGCCAGGGCGCGCGAGGAGAACGAACTCCTCCGCGCGAGGCTCGACCGCCTCGAGGGCGGCGCGGGCCGCGAAGGGCAGGACCGGCCCGACTAGCGCCGGACGCGCCCTGCCGATCGCGTTTTCCACGCCGCGGGGTATTTTTCTTGCGGCGCGGAATCGCGTTTCTGTACCCTACGGATAGCGTATCGATTCGGATTCGGTCCCAAGATGCTGGGGTCCGGGAAAGTTCGGGTCGGACGCCAAACGGATCCGGAAGGCGCGCGCCGCTCGATGCAAGGCTGGACTGACGAGGCCCGCTCCACCACCTCCAACCCCCTCGACCTGCTCGAGGAAATGGCCTCCGCCCATGAGTGGGCGTTCGACCGGCCGGGCGAGGAGGACCTCGTGGCCGAGATCGCGGGTCGCTGGGGCAACTACCGGCTGCATTTCTCCTGGAGCCACGACAGCAGCGCCCTGCAGCTCGCCTGCGGCCTCGACCTGCGCGTGCCGCGCCATCGCCGCGCCGTGGTGAACGACCTGCTGATGCTCGCCAATGCGAGGATGTGGCTCGGCCATTTCAGCCTGCCCGAGGACGACGACATGCCGATCTTCCGGCATACCGTGCCTCTGCGCGGAATACGCGGCGCGTCGGTGGAACTGCTCGAGGACCTCATCGAGGGTGCGGTCAACGAGTGCGAGCGCTACCATCCTGCCGTCCAGTTCGTGGTCTGGGGCGGCAAGACGGCCAGCGAGGCGGTCGGGGCGGCGCTGCTGGACATCCAGGGCGAGGCCTGAGGCCACGCGACTTTTCTAGATCTCGGGAGGGCCGGGGATGCAGGCCGGGGGATTGCTGCTTGTCGGATGCGGCAAGATGGGAAGCGCCATGCTCGCGGGCTGGATGGCGGCGGGCAGCGCGCCCGCGCCCGTCTTGTTGGTCGAGCCGAGCCCCGCGCCTGGCGCGGTGCCGGCGGGCGCGGCCTGCGTCGCCTCGGTCGATGCCCTGCCGCCGGGCTTCTCCCCCGCGGTCGTCGTCCTCGCCACCAAGCCGCAGGTGATGGACGCGGTCGTGCCGGCCTATGCGCGCTTCGCCGCGTCCGGCGCGCTCTTCGTCTCGGTCGCCGCGGGACGGACGCTCGCCTATTTCGCGCGCCATCTCGGCGCCTCCGCCGCGATCGTCCGGACCATGCCCAACACCCCGGCGCAGGTCGGGCGCGGCATCACCGCGTGCTGCGCCAACGCCGCCGTCTCGGACGCGCAGCGCGCGCTCGCCGACCGGCTGATGGCCGCGGTGGGCGAGGTCGGCTGGGTCGACGACGAGGCGATGATCGACGCCGTGACGGCCGTGTCCGGCAGCGGCCCCGCCTATGCGTTCCTGCTGGCGGAGTGCATGGCCGAGGCCGGCCGTCGCGCCGGCCTGCCCGAGGACCTGGCGGAGCGCCTCGCGCGCGCGACCGTCGCCGGCGCGGGCGAACTCCTCCATCGCTCGCCCGAGAGCGCGGCGCAGCTCCGCCGCAACGTGACCTCGCCCAACGGCACGACGGCCGCCGCCCTCGAGGTGCTGATGGCAGCCGACGGGATGCAGCCGCTCCTCGACCGCGCCGTCGCCGCCGCCGCGCGCCGCTCGCGCGAACTCGCGGGCTGAGCGCGCATGGCGGCCTCGCCGTCGATCGCCCGGGTCCAGGAGGCGCTGCGCGCGGCTGGCCTCTCGAACGAGGTGCGCGAGCTGCCCGATTCGACGCGCAGCTCGGCGGAGGCGGCCTCGGCGCTCGGATGCGCGGTGGCGCAGATCGCCAAGTCGGTCGTCTTCCGCAGCGGCTCCGGCCGCCCGGTCCTGGTCGTCGCCTCCGGCGCCAACCGCGTCGACGAGCGCAAGGTGGAGGCGCTGCTCGGCGACCGGCTGCTGCGGGCCGACGCCGACTACGTGCGGGAGCGCACGGGCTTCGCGATCGGCGGCGTCGCGCCGATCGCCCATGCCACGCCGCCGCACGTCTTCCTCGACGAGGACCTCTTCGCCTTCGAGCGGGTCTATGCCGCGGCTGGGACGCCCTTCGCGATCTTCGCGCTGTCGCCGGCCGAGCTCGAGTCCCTGACCGGCGGCAGGCGCGCCGACCTGCGCGAGGCGTGACGCGGCTTTGACCCGCGCCGCCGCGCCCTAGGTTCCCGGGCTGGAAGCCCACAGGAGGATCGCATGGCCGAGGAAGATTCAGCCGCCACGGGGCGGGCCCCGGGAGCGCAGGGGCACGGGGCCGTCGTAGACGCCGCGATGGCGCTCTTCGCCGCGCGCGGCTGGGCCGCGACCTCGCGGCGCGACGTCGCCGAGGCCGCTGGCATCTCCTTCGCGGAACTCCATGCCGCGTTCCCGACCAAGGTCGCGCTGCTCCTGCGCTTCGTCGACGGCATCGACCGCGCCGTCCTCGCCGCGCCGCCCGAGGCCGGGGCCTCGGTGCGCGAGGCGCTGTTCGAGGTCTTCATGCGCCGCTTCGACGCGCTGCAGCCCCACCGCGAGGCGATGGCGCGGCTGGCGCGCGAGGTTCCTATGGACCCCTCGGCGGCATGCCGCGTCGCCATGCGCGCGACGCGATCGATCGCCGCGATGGCGGAACTCGCCGGCGTCGACGTCTCCGGGCCGCTCGGCGCGCTGCGCGCCAGGGCGCTGGCGGGCCTCCATGGCTGGGTGCTTCGCGCCTGGCTCGCCGACGACACGCAGGACATGGCGCGCACGATGAAGGCCCTCGACCAGGGCCTCGCGCGCCTCGAGACCCTCGCGCGCAGCCTTCCCGGCGCCAGGCGCGACAGGGCCGCGTGACGCGGCGACGAAAGGAAGAGGAGATCGACATGGTCAATCCGGCAAGCCCGTTCGGCGCCTTCGACCCGCAGAACATGTTCGACCCCGAGAAGATCGCCGCCGCGATGCGGGGCCAGGCCGTCGGGACGGTCGACATGGGCGCGATGGTCGAGGCGCAGAGGCGCAACCTCGAGGCGCTGGCGCAGGCCAACCAGCTGGCCGCCGACGGAATGCGCGCGCTCGCCCAGCGCCAGGCGGAGATCCTGCGCCAGGGCATGGAGCAGGCAGCTTCGGCGATGAGGACGATGCTTTCCCCGGGCAGCCCGGAGGACAAGGCGGCGCGCCAGGCCGAGATCGCCAGGGGTGCCTTCGAGCGCGCCATCGCCAACGCCCGCGAGCTGGCGGAGATGACGACGCGCGCGCAGAACGAGGCGAGCGACGTGATCGCGCGACGCATGGCCGCGAGCATGGAGGAGCTGAAGGCCATGGTCGACAAGGCGCAAGGGCGCTGACGGGGAGGCTGGGGACCGGGACGATGGCGATCAGCTACGACGACTTCGCGAAGGTGGACATCCGCGTCGGCACGATCGTGGGCGTGGATCCGTTCCCCGAGGCGCGCAAGCCCGCCTTCAAGCTGCGGGTGGATTTCGGGCCCGAGGTCGGGGTCAAGCGCAGCTCGGCGCAGGTCACGGTCCACTACCGCCCGGAGGACCTGCTCGGCCGCCAGGTCGCCGCGGTCGTGAACTTCCCGCCGCGCCAGATCGGCCCGTTCATGTCGGAGGTGCTGGTGCTGGGGTTCCCCGACGAGGCGGGCGCGGTCGTGCTGGTCGCGCCGTCGCGCGCGGTACCGAATGGCGGCAAGCTGTTCTGAGCCGGCGGCGGGCGGCCCTCAGACCGGCAGCTTTATCCGCGCGCGCAGGCCGCCGAGCGGGGAGTCCTCTAGCCAGATGTCGCCGCCATGCGCGCGCACCACATCGCGCGCGATGGTGAGGCCGAGGCCGACGCCGCCGGTCGTCGGGTTGCGCGAGGAGTCGAGCCGGAAGAAGGGCTTGAACACGTCCTCGCGCGAGCCTGACGGGATGCCGGGGCCGTCGTCGTCGATCAGGATCTTGACCGAGCGCTCGCGGCGCTTGGCGCGCAGCTCGATGCGCGCGCCGTGGCGCGTCGCGTTGGCGAGCAGGTTGCGGATCGAGCGCGTGATCGCCTGCGGGCGCAGCGGCACCACGAGGTCGCCCTCGGTCACGAGGCGGACCGGATGGCCCTCGCGCTGCTCGCCGGAGACGAGGTCGGCGAGGATGCGGCCGAGATCCGTCGGCACGGCCTGCTCCTCGCCGTCGCCGCGCACGAAGGCGAGGTAGCTCTCGACCATGCGCTCCATGTCGGTGACGTCGGCGCGCAGCCCGGCGACGGAAGGGCTCTCGTCGAGCAGCGCGAGCTCGAGCTTCATGCGGGTGAGCGGCGTGCGCAGGTCGTGGCTGATGCCGGCCAGCATCTCGGTCCGCTGCAGCATGAAGCGGCGCAGGCGCTCGCGCATGACGACGAAGGCGGCTCCGGCCTGTCGCACCTCGCTGGCGCCCGATGGCCGGTAGTCCTCGACGTCGCGCCCCTTGCCGAACGCCTCCGAGGCCTCGGCGAGCTGGCGGATCGGCTTGACCTGGTTGCGCATGAACAGGAAGGCGATGGCGAAGAACAGGATCGAGGACCCGACCATCCACAGGATCATCACGTAGGCCGTCGTGGTGAAGACCCGCTCGCGCGGGAAGGAGATGGCCATCACGCCGTCGTCGACCTCGACCTCGACCTCGACGTTTCGGGGATGGCTCCAGACGTCGAGTGCGAAGGGCCTGCCCACGCGTTCGCGCATCGCGTCGACCAGGCGGCGCTCGAGTATGCCGCCGCCATCCTCGGTCATCGGCTGGTCGATCCGCGTCGCGATCCTGAATTCCGACGCGAGCCCGAGGCGGGCGGCGGAGGCCGCGAGCGCGGCCGCGCGGCCGTCGGCGTCGGGTGCGCGCTGCCACGCGTCGATCGTGAGGCTGATCTCCCCCGCGACCGCCTGCGTGAGGCGCCGCGTCACGGTCTCCCAGACGCGGTCGTAGAAGACGAAGATCGCCACTGCCTGCACCAGAACGAGCGGCAGCACGATGATGAAGACCGCGCGTCCGAAGAGGGAGCGCGGCAGGAGCGGCTTCAGGGAGGCGGGCATGTCAGCCGGTCCTCAGCACGTAGCCCGCGCCGCGCACGGTCTGGAGCCAGCGCGGGTTGCGCGGGTCGTCCTCGATCTTGCGGCGCAGCCGCGTGACCTGGACGTCGATCGTGCGCTCGCCGCCGTCGACATGGGCGCGCGCGATCAGCTCCTCGCGCGACACGGCGCTGTCGGCCTTCTCGGCGAGGGTGTGGAGGAGCGCCGCCTCGGCCGTCGTCAGCCGCACATGCGCGCCGTCGCGCGTCAGTTCGTTGCGCGCGAGGTTGAAGGTGAAGGGGCCGAAGGCGATCCGCGCCGGCGCGACGGGCGGCGGCGGCGCGCGGCGCAGGATGGCGCGGATGCGCAGCAGCAGCTCGTCCGGCTCGAAGGGCTTGGCCAGGTAATCGTCCGCGCCGGAGCTGAGGCCGGCGATGCGGTCCGCGGGCTCGGCGCGCGCGGTGAGCAGCAGCACCGGGAGCCGCGTCGCCGCGCGCAGGTGGCGCGTCAGGTCGAGGCCGGACTCGCCGGGCATCATCACGTCGATCACGGCGATGTCGAAGGCGAAGGAGGCAAGGCGCGCGCGCGCCTCCGCGGCATCGGCGGCGGTCGTCACGGTGAAGCCGTGCCGCGCGAGGAACTGGCGCAGCAGCTCGCGAAGGCGCGCGTCGTCGTCGACGACCAGGACATGCGCGCCCTCGCTCACGGCGCGGCCCCGCGGCGCGGGCGTGCGGCTGTGCCGGGGCGATGTCGGGTCGGCTGCTTGGCGGCAGTCATGGCGCTCATGGATGCCGCGCCATCGTGGCGCGGTCGTGGCGGGAGGCTGGTCCTGTATCGCCCAGCCCGGGCCGCGCCGCAATGGGCGGCCCGGTCAGCGCGGGGCATCCCAGCGGGCGGCGGCGTCGTCGTCGCTGGCGCGCGCCTCGACCCAGCGCTCGCCGGCATCCGTCGCCTCGAGCTTCCAGAACGGGGCGCGCGTCTTCAGGAAGTCGATGAGGAACGCGCAGGCGTCGAAGGCGGCCTGGCGATGGGCCGACGCGGCGGCGCAGAGCACGATGCGGTCGCCCGGCTCCAGGCGGCCGAAGCGATGGACGACCAGCGTGGCCTCGAGCGGCCAGCGGGCATGGGCCTCGGCGCTGATGCGCCCGAGCTCGCGCTCGGTCATGCCCGGGAAATGCTCCAGCGTCATCGCGCCGACGCGGGCATCGCCATGGATGTCGCGGACCAGCCCGAGGAAGCTCGTCATGCCGCCGACGCCAAGCCTGCCGCGTGTCAGGGCGTCGAGCTCGGCACCGACGTCGAAGTCCTCGCGCTGGACCTTGACCAGCATCCGCGGCGTTGGCGCGGACATGCCTAGCCCCCCGTGACTGGCGGGAAGAGGGCGACCTCGTCGCCGTCCCGCACGGGGTGGTGGAAGGGCACGTATTCCTGGTTCACCGCGACGCGCACGACGGAGAGGTCGCGCAGCGCCGCGGCATGGCCGGGCGAGCGCGCGCGCAGGAACTCCAGCAGCCCCGCCACGTCTGAAACCTCGGGCGGGAGCGTCACCTGCTCCTCGGTCTTGCCGACGCGGGTGCGGAACCAGGCGAACCAGAGGATCTTCATGTCAGCTCACGCGCCCAGTTCGCCGAAGGGGATGAAGTCGACCATCGCCCCTGCCGAGACGTCGGTCAAATCCTCGGGCAGCTCGAGCAGGCCGTGGCTGGCGACGAGGGAGGTCAGGATCCCCGCGCCATCGCGCGGGAACTTGCGCGCGACGGGCGCGCCGTCGGCGTCGCGCTCGATCGTCGCGCGCAGCCATTCGCGCCGCCCGCGCTTCTTCGAGAGGGCGGTCGCCGTCGGCACGCGGAAGGCGAGCGGCTGGCGCGGCGCGGCGCCGGCCATCGCGAGCAGCACCGGACGGGCGAAGCGCATGCAGGTGACCATCATGGCGACGGGGTTGCCGGGCAGGCCCACGAAGGCCTTGCCGCGCACCTGGCCGAGCGCGACCGGCCGTCCGGGCCGTATGGCGAGGCGCCAGAAATGCAGCGAGCCGAGGGTCCCGACCGCGGCGCGGACATGGTCCTCCTCGCCGGTCGACATGCCGCCCGAGGTGACGATCGCGTCGGCCTGGGCGCTCGCGCGCTCGAGCGCGTCGCGCACCGCGTCCAGCCGGTCCGGAACGATGCCGAGGTCGATCGCCTCGCAGCCGAACTGCTCGACCAGTGCCAGCAGCGCCGCGCGGTTGGCGTCGAAGACCTTGCCGGCGGACGGGGGCGCGCCCGGTTCCACCAGCTCGTCGCCGGTCGAGAAGACGGCGACGCGCAGGCGCCGGCGGACGCACAGCCGGGTGCGCCCGATCGATGCAGCCAGGCCAAGGTCCTGGGCGCGCAGCCACGCGCCGGAGGAAAGGATGGTCGCGCCCTCGGCGATGTCCTCGCCTCGCTTGCGGCGATTGGCGCCCCGGCGGATGCCCGGCGGAAGCACCACCGCGTCGCCGTCCTCGCGGGCGTCCTCCTGCATGAAGACGGTGTCCGTGCCGGCAGGCATCGGCGCGCCGGTGAAGATGCGCACCGCCGTGCCGGGCGCGGCGGCACCGGGCAGCGCCTGGCCGGCGGCGACGCGCGCCGAGACGGGCAGCCGCGTCGCGCCCTCCGCGGCGAGGTCCGCGAAGGCGACCGCGTAGCCGTCGACCGCGGCGTTGTCGTGGGGGGGCACGTCGCGCGGCGCGGCGACGTCCTCGGCGAGGATGCGCCCGCGCGCGAAGCGCAGGGCGACGTCCTCGATCCCCGCGACGCAGGAGACGCGCGCGGCGAGGATCGCGAGCGCCTCGTCGGCGCGCATCAGCTCGCCGCCGAAGGCGAAGCAGTCGTCGGAAAGCTGGGCCATCGCGCCGTCCTCAGGCGCCGCGGGCGGCGCCGAGGCCGCAGCGGCCGACGACGAAGCCGGCGATGGCCTCGACGTCGTCGAGCGGAAGCACCGGGACGGACAGCCCCTCGAGCCGCGCGTCGGAGGCGACCGCCACCACGCGCGGGTCGCTCGCCGCGAGCAGCGGCTTGCCGATCGTCGGGCGATGGACCTCCAGCTTGTCGTGGGCGTGGTGCTTGAAGCCTTCGATCAGGAGGAGGTCTACCGGCGACATGCGCGCGACGAGTTCCTCCACCGTCGGCTCCGGGGCGCCGCGCAGCTCGTGCATGAGCGCGAAGCGGTTGGCGGAGGACACCAGCACCTCTCGCGCCCCCGCCTCGCGATGCGCATGGGAATCCTTGCCCGGCCTGTCGACGTCGAAGCCGTGATGCGCGTGCTTGATCGTCGAGACGGAGATCCCGCGCGCAACGAGCGCGGGTATCAGCCGCACCAGGAGCGTGGTCTTTCCGCTTCCGCTCCAGCCCGCTAGGCCGAAGACCCTCATGTCGTCGAGGTCTGGCCCACCGCGGGCGGCTTGGACGGCGCGGCCTGGGGCTGGCCGGGCGCAGGGGCGGCCGGGCGCGTGCCGTGGGTCACCGGCCTCTCGTCGAGGTGCCGGAGTCCCTCGGCGAGGTAGTCGTATCCGGTGATCAGCGTCAGCACCGCCGCGCTCCAGAGCAGGACCTCGCCGATCGCGATGACGGGGAGGAAGGCCGTGGGCTCCGCGTCGCCGACGATCAGGAACCCGAGGGCCGTCATCTGGAAGCCGGTCTTCCACTTGGCAAGCCTGCTCACCGGCAGCTTGGCGCGCAGCTCGGCGAGGAACTCGCGAAGGCCCGAGACGAGCACCTCGCGGCAGAGGATGACGAGCGCGGCGAGCACGTCCAGGCCCGAGACGCGGCCGAAGGCCGCCAGCAGCAGGATCGTCGAGGCGAC
>Ga0169931_10003481_pt1 | contig 24914 bp, 17 predicted proteins | sample Kivu_15m_20L_FD_129675 | JGI IMG/M metagenome (GOLD analysis project Ga0169931, IMG submission 129675) | Freshwater microbial communities from Lake Kivu, Western Province, Rwanda to study Microbial Dark Matter (Phase II) - Kivu_15m_20L... | ecosystem: Environmental > Aquatic > Freshwater > Lake...
AATTGCTGATATGCGGCGACAGCAAGCTGATCGCATCGCTCATTTTCAACATGCCCACTGTGCCCCCGGACGTGATGGAATTGGACCTCGTGCCGGCCGACCAAAGTGTCGAGCGCCTGCCACAGTTCCACATTCTTCAGCGGCTTCAGACGCCCCCCCTCGCGACGCTGCCAATTATTTTTCTTCCAGAGCGCCAGCCAACTCTGCAGACCCTGACCGACATACTGGCTGTCGCTGTACAAAAATACAAGACATGTCCGGCGGAGCGCCTCGAGGCCTCGTATCACCGCCGTCAACTCCATCTGATTGTTGGTTGTCAGAGACGTCCCCCCACTGTTTTCTTTCTCAATTCCTGTCGACGGGTCGCGGAGCAGGTAAGCCCACCCCCCGGGGCCAGGATTCCCCGTGCACGCGCCATCGGTAAAGAGTTCGATTTTACGGATGCTTGCCATCTGTTTTCCGCGACTTTGCTGAGAACCGTTGTCGACGTCTATCGAAGAATTCTGACCCTTTTGGTGAGCAATGGAACGGGGCTTGTCGGACCAGTTCCTACGTTTCGCCGGCGACGAGCGAGCGATTCTCGTTCAATCGCAGTTCACCACCGAGCCCAGCGAGCGCTTCCCCTCCCTCTCCTAATCTCCATGGAAGCTGGACATAGAAGGTGCTTCCGCGACCGAGTTGGCTTTCAAAGCGGATCTCTCCCCCCAGTAACTTGCACAGTTCTTTGACGATCGAGAGTCCCAAACCAGTTCCCGAAAACTCGCGCGTCATTCCGTCCCCCGCCGTGACAGCGCGGCTTTGGCGAAATTTTTCGAAGATGACCCCCTGGTCCTCTATGGCAATGCCGATCCCGGTATCGGCGACTGCGATTTCAAACTGGCCCTCTTTCGAATCCCCTACCGAGACAGTGATCATTCCTCCCTCAGGAGTGAATTTCACTGCATTGCTCAGCAAATTCGTCAGGATCTGTCCAATTTTTCCCTGGTCCTGTTCGGCCAGCGGAAGGTCCTCTTGGGCTTCGATCGTCACGCTCAAGTTTTTATCGTCCGACAAGCTACGAATCATGTCGACTTGGTTGCGTACCAGCGCCACGAGGTTGAAGGTCGTCCGCCGGACTTCCATCTTCCCAGCTTCGACTTTTGCTAGATCGAGAATGTCGTTAATCATCTCCAGCAGCATCCGACCACTTCGCTGAATGTTTGCGGCATAACGCTTTTGTTTCTCACCGAGCGAATCGATCCCCTGCAAAACGTCCGAAAAGCCGATGATGCTATTGAGGGGTGTCCGCAATTCATGGCTCATGTTGGCAAGAAAGTCGCTCTTGAGCCGGTTCGCTTCGTAAAGCTGGAGGTTCAGCTGTGCTAATTGGTCGACGCGCTGATCGAGTTCACGGTTGACTTCGCGGAGCTGTTCCTGGGTTTCTGTCAAGTGTCGCAGCATGCGATTAAAAGCATCGGCGAGTTCGCGAAATTCGTCCTCTGTTTCAATTGTCGCTCGCAAGTGCGAATCGCCGTGGCTGATCGCATCGCTAACGTCGCGCAAATGATAGAGCGGATGCAAGACCAGGTACCGGACGATTGCATGAAGGACGAACAGACCGACGGCAATAATCATCATTGCGATGGCAATCAGCAGCGCACGGATCTGCGTATTCGTTTCGTACGTCTGTTCATACGGCATGCTGATCTTCAGAACGCGGTAGGGGTACGCTTGAGCGATCTGCACGGGAGTTCCCTCGCTAAAGGAAACGCGCGGCCGCCCTGGTACCGAGTGGCAGGCCATGCAACTCTCGCTGAAAGCAATCGGCTTATAGAGAAAATACCGATCGCCGACCGGCCAGCGCTCGTGAATAATCGTCTGCCAGGTATCCGCACCAGGGACAAACGAAGGGTCTTTTTCGCTCAACTGGCTCCCTTGGCTGAGCGTTTTGTCCGCGATAGCCCCTTCCAACCAGCGATCAAAGTTCTGCTTGAGCGACTCGAGGATCCCCCGCTCAATTGGATCGCTGACGATTGCATCGGGAGGTAAATTTTCGAACCCCGGTTCCCCCTCGAGCGCTAGCACCGTCGAGGTGCTCGTCTTGTTGGTCAGCACCAGGAGGAGGCTGTCGAGCACCTCTTCCGCCTTCGCCGCAGCCTCCGTTCCCATCTGCAAGCGATACTCCGCCCGCACATGCTTGATCGTTAGCTGGTTCTTCCCAAACTCCGTCGCCATCTGCCGCGTCTGGTGGATCACCAATCCGCTCGCCAGGACCTGAAGCACCCAAAAGGCACCAAACATCAGCAGCAGCAGCGCAGAGCCAAAAAAGAGCAAGCACTTTCGCTCCAGGCTCATCGACGCAAAGAAGTTTCTAAAAAAACGGAGCATGCTTCCTCCTTTCCCATCGCATTGTCGCTCGTTTCGACTTCGGAGACCAGAGAGTTTTTTCCCGACCGCGCAAGTCGCATTTTCCATCCAATCCGACTTCACTCCCTCCGATCCCTCACCTTCAGCTCGAAAGAATTCGCTGCGCCGCCCACTTTTCCTTGCGTTGGCAGTCACGCGGATTAAGTTGAATTTGTGCTGTTCTTTGCTTCTCGGTTTTCCGCAGCGAAGAACAATGTTCCCTTTTGGACCCGCATTCCCGACTTTTGACGCGATGCCATGAATTCCAAGCCGCGATTCGTTTTCCGCCTGGTTCTTGTTGTTTCCCTCTCCACTCTGATGACGCTGAACCCGGCCTCTGCCGGATGGATTTTTAAGCGTCTCGGCTGCAAAACGAAGAGTGTTTGCCCGCCACCCGCGTGCCCGCCGGTCGATTGTTTGCCCGTAGCCTGCTGCGGTGAAAGCGGCGATGTCACCCTGCGTCACGCCTTAGACCCTTGCTGCTCCGCAGTCGCCAGTGCAGTCGTTGCTCCGCCAGTGACGGCAAGTCCGGCAGCCGAGTCGACCCCGCCCGCTCCCGCTGAAGAACCCGCGCCTGCTGAAGAACCGGTCCCCGCTGAAGAGCCTGCTCCTGCTGAAGAACCGGTCCCTGCAGAAGAACCGGTCCCTGCTGAAGAACCGGTCCCCGCTGAAGAGCCGATCCCTGCTGAAGAACCGGTCCCCGCTGAAGAGCCGGTCCCTGCAGAAGAACCGGTCCCTGCAGAAGAACCGGTCCCCGCTGAAGAGCTGTTTCCAGCCGAACCGGCCCCGAAAGAAGAAGATCCGTTTGGTTTTTCCTCGGAACCCGATGCTCCTGCAGCAACCCCCGAAGCTCCGGCCGCTGCAGATGATGAATTAGATCTCTTTGGAGAGCCTACACCGTCGGAAACACCTGCTTTGAAAGAGGGGGAAGAGAAAGAAGGTACGAGCCAAGAAGGGGGAGAAGGGATTTTTGATGATCTCTTTGGTTCCAGTTCCGTTGAGCCAGCGATTGAGGAAGAGAGAGAGTTGATTGCCGAGCCGCTTGTTCCGGTACCCTCCTCGCCGGAGTCCGCTCCTTCCATCCCCACCACACCCAGCGAACTGGAAGAGGATCAGGAAGCGAAGGAGCCGAGCGAGAAAAAGCCGAGTATCTTTGACGAACTGTTCAGTCTTCTCCCGCAGATGCCTGCGACACTCGATGTTTCGCTCGTTCTTCCAGAAGCTCCCGCCCCCTCGCCTGCTCAGACGATTGTGGCGGTCAGTGCTCCAGCGCCACGAGTGCTTGAGCTTTCCACGAATCGGCTTTGGATTGATGATTCTGGGAGCTTTTCGACCGAAGGAAAACTGATCGAGATCACTTCGACGCATGTTCGTCTCCTCAAGACCAACGGCCGTACATGCACCGTCCCCCTTGATCGTTTGAGTGCTTCCGATGCACAGTATGTGGCTCAGGTGCGTGAGGCGATGGCTCTTTCGGGCGAGCTGTTTGCGAACTCGCGTTGAGGTCTTTTGAGGTTGCGTGCGAGGAATTCGATTCATGGAAGAAGATGGAATTCGATTGTCGCATTATGATCCGCGCTGGAAACAGGAATTCCAGCAGACTCGCTCGAGCCTCCTGACCAGCTGCGAAGGATGGGTCGTCGAGGTGCACCACATTGGCAGCACTTCGATATCTGGGATGATTGCCCGCCCGATTATCGATTGTCTGGCGATCCTCTCAGCACACGATAGCCTCTCCGCACATGAGGGGCCAGGATCGCCACACAGGGCGTCGAGCGATGATGCTTGGTCCTTGGCGACGACCGCGATCGAGGGGCTGAATTTTCGCTGTTGCCCGGCCCCTGATTGGTTTCCAACGAGTCGCCAATTGGTCAAGCCACGCGCGGGTCTGGCGACGCACCACGTCTATCTCTGCGAAAACGCCGATCCGCAGATTACGCGTATTCTTGCGTGGCGCGAGAGGATGCGCGAATCGCTCGAAGAAGCGATCGAGTTTGAGGAAAAAAAAGTTGCCTTCTGGAAAGACGCTGGCGGACAGCTCGAACTTTATCTGCAGCTCAAAGAATTGCTCTACTGAGCCTCTACGGATTGCGTCCGATTATTTTCAAGTTGTGAGAACTTTGTCATTTTCGAGACCACGAACAGCGTCAGAAACGACAGCGGAATGGTGACGATTCCGGGCTGAGTGAAGGGAGCGGGTGCGAGCTGGGGGTCGATACCATAGACCTGTTTGAAGGTGTCACTGCTCAGGAGTATCCAACCAAGGGAACTGATCATGCCGACCAGCACACTCGCGATGACTCCCTGCTTGGTCGTTCCTTTCCAGAACAGCAGCATCACGAGTGCCGGAAGGTTCGCGCTCGCGGCGACGCTGAAGGCCCACCCCACAAGGTAGTTCACGTTCATTTTTTGAAACAGGATTCCGAGGCCAATCGCCAGAGTACCGACGACAACTGCCGCGATCTTAGCGACGTGAACCTGCTGGGCATCGTTGATTTGCAGCCGCAGGAAACCGCGGAGGAGATCATGGGCGACGGCACCACTGGAGGCGAGGATCAGACCGCTGACCGTTCCGAGGACCGTTGTAAAAGCAATCGCCGAAACAATCGCAAACAGTAGCTCGCTGATGCTTCGCGCCAGAAGTGGAGCCGACATGTTGCTGTCGGTCACATCGAGCGAGCCACTGACCATCGCTCCGAGGCCCAAATAGAGCGTGAGGACATAAAACGCTCCGATACTGGCAATTCCGACGATCGTGCTCTTTCTCGCCGCTGCACCATCTTTCACCGTATAGTAGCGAATCAGGATATGGGGCAATGAAGCGGTACCGCAGAAAAGGGCCATCATTAGCGAGAGAAAATTGATTCGATCGCGAACCAGTTTATCAGTGCTGGTCGCGTCCCCTCCGCGGATGCCGGCAAAGACAGGGTGTTCCCCCGGCCGCAAAACTCCACTCCCGGGACTCGACTTTTGATAATAGACCGTCGTCGCGCCATTCTCATGCACGACCGTTGCCTCGCGCCACAAAAGGACACGACTTTCCTGCAGCACTTGCAGATACTCGAGCGGACCGAGCGGCCCGGTCATCGATTGGCCGCTGGGCAGTTCTTCCACATGCCCGACCGGTTTCAGGACGCGCTGTCCATTTCCTTTTCCACGGGGGAGACCACCAATCAAGATTGCTCCTTGACGCTTGGTGACAGCCTGGGCTTCGCGGAGCATGAACGTACCGTCGCCGAGTGGTTCACGTGAAAAAGGTGTAAAGCCACCATCCGGGTCTGCCAATCGAACAAATGGGTGCTTTTCCCAGCCCTCGCTCGGGGCGATCACCGCGCGTCCATCAATGGGTCCCGTAGCGACTTGCGATTCAGCAACTGGTCCAAGCAATCGGAACGTTTCCTTTGCATCCGCATTGGCGGGTACGACCGTCAGGCCGCGCTGGAGGACAAGAACGGTGAGTATCAAACTGAAAATGACAAGCAAGGACCCCTTCATGAACTGGACCCACGTCGTCGATACCATCCCCGCGGTGATCACGATAAAAATCACAACCGCACCAACCAGGAGAACCCCTGCCCAATGGGGCAAACCCAACAAGGGTTGCACGAGCACTCCGGCGCCGACCATCTGTGGGATCAGATAAAAAAGGCTCACAACTAAAGTGCTGATGCCAGCGGTAAGTTTGATTCCGGGAGAATCAAATTTGGCATCGAGGGCATCAGCGAAAGTGAATCGACCCAGCCGCTTCATCGGTTCGGCGATGACAAAAAGAGCGACAATCCAGCCGGCGAGGTAGCCAATCGAATAAAGAAAACCATCGTACCCATAGAAGGCAATCATCCCGCAGATTCCCAAAAACGATGCTGCGGAGAGATAGTCTCCGGCGAATGCTACGCCGTTGACAAACCACGGTATTTGACCGTGCGCTGCGAAAAAGCCCGCCGATGATTTCGCGCGTCGACCCAGGTAAAAGCTCAGCCCAATCGTCCCGACGACAAACAGGAGGAAGATCCCGATCGCGGATCCCGACACCGAATGGATCATGGTTACTGCTCCGTCCCATCGCGGCGACACAAGAGCCCGTAGAGAAATGCTGAGAGAAAAGCGGCGAGAATCAGCGAGAATCCGTAGAGGATCGCGAGGTTCAGTGATTCCAACGGACGCCACTCCATCACGCCTGGAGCAAAAGCACAGAGGAGAATGAAAACGAGATAAAAAGTCAGATAAATGCTGAAGAGCAGCAGTCCGAGGCGGGAATTTCGCCGCTGCACCGGGGAGTCGCTCATCCGCGTCGCCTGCAATAAGGAAGAGAAAGTTTATCTGCTTGTTTGTGCCCGCGCTCTCGCGCGTGTGCGAGACCGAGAAAGCGAAAATCTTAATCCTCGGAAACCTCACACGAAAGGATGAATCGGTTCCGTAGGAACAAAAACGTCGGATTGGGGTTGTCAGGAATTCGTGCGTTTTGCGAACCTCTGGCGCCTTTCTGTTCGTCCCCCCCGGTTGCAGCCTTTCCCGCCCATGCAGAACCAGCAACTTGCCGAGATCCAACCGCGCTATCAAGCGATGGACTGGCTCCGTGTGATCGCGGCCGCCGGAGTGGTCCTACTCCATGCCACAACACCCTATCTCGTGCATCCCATGCCCGGGCTTGTTTGGCCGGTCACCGACCAGTCGAGCCACTTTGCGGATGGCATTGGCTGGGGGATCGAAATTGTGATCATGCCGCTTTTTCTCCTCATGGCTGGTTTCTTTGCCTATCCGAGCTTTCGGCGGCTTGGGGGGCACCAGTTTCTTCGCAATCGTTTTCATCGACTGATCGTTCCTCTCCTTGTCTTCGCCCCATGGATCCTCACCGCCGACTGTTATGTATGGCTTACGGGCTATCTGGTGGAAGGATACATCGAACCGCGGAAGCTTCGGAGCTTGAAACTCGATCAAGGCCTAGGCGAGGGTTTTTGGGGGCTCAGCCATCTCTGGTTTCTCCCCTACCTCTTCCTCTACTGCGTCGTCTGGGTGTTCGCGCAGAGCGAGCGGCTGGAACACGTGCGGAGGACATTGATACGACCTCTCTGGGGTTATCTCCGTCATGGTTCGGCTGGTGGTCTTGTCGCATGTACGCTCGCTTCGACGTGCACGCTGATGCTCTGGCCACAAATCGTGTTTGGCTTCCAGCACGCATTCCTCCCTGTCCCCTCGAAATGGCTTTATAGTGGAACATACTTCGCTGGAGGGGTTCTTCTGGCCAGCCAGCCTTCCCTCCTGGCGGGCTGCGCAGCTTTGCGGCGGAGGCTTCTTGTCATCGGCGGCGGAGCCCTGTGTGCCGCGGTCCTTTTCGGTTGGCAGTGGCTTGAGCAGGTTGTTCTTCGTGATGTACCGGGACGTACCCTGCAAGCGATTCCCGCCGCGGCGATCCCGTGGCAAATTGCGGCGGCTCTGAGCACAGTGACGGCTGCCTGGAGTCTTTCACTTGGGTTGATCGGCTGGGGAGTCTCCAGCACGATCGCCTGCGGGCCGGTACTCCGCTACTTCGCCGCGGCATCGTTCTGGGTTTACGTTTTTCATCATCCCATCGTCGGTTTGGCACACATCCAGTTGAAGGTTCTCTTCCCAAATGTGCTCCCGGAAGCCAAAGTTTTTCTCAGTATGCTCATTGCGATCGCCTTTTCGCTGCTCACTTTTGAGCTGCTCGGTCGTCGCGACCCCTGTGCACGACTGCTCGGACTGCCGGCAGACCTCTGCAAACGTGGATGAATCACGGCCTGGGGGCGGGACGGCTCGAAAAATCGCCCCGTGCAAGCAGTCGACCAACCGCGCCACGCTCCTCGACTGGTATAAAGAGGCGGTGGGTCTCGATCGACGCCGCGATGCTAAGTTGCGTTGGTGCGGTTCCACTCCGCTGCATAGAAGCCTTGTGAAAGCATCCTTGTGAAAGCTCCAAAGTGAAGATTGCTCGCATTTTTGCTCACCGCGTTGAACTGCCCCTGGTCGAAGGTACTTACAAGTGGTCGGGGGGGAAGTCCGTCTCTGTTTTCGACAGTTCGATCGTCGGTGTCGAAACGGCTTGCGGCTTGATCGGCTACGGGGAAGTGTGTCCGCTAGGACCGTTCTATCTGCCGGCTTATGCCGAGGGGGTTCGAACGGGGTTGAGGGAACTCGCTCCGCACCTGCTGGGATTGAATCCGTGCGAATTGGCGAAATTGAATCATGCGATGGACGCGGCCCTTAAAGGGCATCCGTATGTCAAGTCGGGTGTCGATCTGGCGTGCTGGGATATTCTCGGGAAAGTCACGGGGCTGCCAGTCTGCGTCCTGCTCGGAGGTCGTTACGGAGAAAGCATTCGACTCTACCGTGCTATCTCGCAGCAAGCTCCCGCCGAGATGGCAGAGAAAGTCGCCCGCTACCGCGCGGAGGGTTATACTCGTTTTCAACTGAAAGTAGGAGGAGATCCGGACCTGGATATCGAGCGGATTGGTCAGGTCCGCGCGATTCTGGCACCGACGGATCGTCTCGTGGCCGATGCAAATACGGGCTGGGTCCAGCATGAAGCGATCCGCGTTGCCCGGGCCATCCGCGATCTCGATGTCTACATCGAACAGCCATGCCTGACGTATCAGGAATGCCTTGCTGTTCGCCGCCATACCAACAACCCTTTTGTGCTCGATGAGAATGTCGATAGTCTCGAGATGCTTCTCCGCGCACATGGCGATCTGGCGATGGACGTTGTCAATCTCAAGATCAGTAAGCTTGGAGGGTTGACGAAGACGAAGCAGCTCCGCGACTTATGTGTTTCGATGGGGATCGCAATGACACTGGAAGACTCCTGGGGTGGCGACATCACGACTGCGGCGATTGCCCACTTGGCTCATAGCACCCCGGAAGAGTATCGATTCACGAGTACGGACTTCAATAGCTATGTGAGTGTCAGTCACGCGGCAGGTGCTCCGCAGCGCGAGCAGGGCACGATGCGCGCTTCAACAGCACCGGGGCTCGGCATCGAGCCACGGCACGACGTGATCGGCCCACGACGGATCGAGATTTCGTAATCCAATGTCTGGCACTCGCGGCGGCCGTCCCTCCGGAAGTTTATCGAAGCGAGATTTTTTCATGCAGCGTACGGATGTTTCCCGCCATGATTCTGGCGATGATTCCTTGGATTCGAGGCTTTATCAGAACGGTGTTGTCGCGGTCCTGGTGATCGACGATGCCCGCGATGCAGTCCCTGTGGCCCGCGCCCTTCTTGCAGGCGGTGTTCGCTGTATCGAACTGACACTCCGCACGCCAGCCGCGATGGAGGGTGTCGAGCGGATTTGCGCGGATGTTCCCGAAATGGTTGTCGGCGTGGGGACGGTACTCACGCCACGGCAAGTCGAGGAGGTCAAATCGGCTGGAGCTGCGTTCGGAGTTGCCCCAGGAATGAATCCCCGCGTTGTCACCGCTGCAGTCCAAGCAGGACTCCCTTTTTTTCCCGGGATCTGTACACCCACCGAGATCGAAAATGCCCTCGAGATGGACTGCCGAATTCTCAAATTTTTTCCTTCCGAGCACTCAGGAGGACTCTCCTATTTAAAAAGTATCGCCGCCCCTTACGAGCATTTAGGCGTACGGTTCATTCCGCTTGGTGGAATCCACACGGGAAATGCGGAGTCCTATCTTCGCGAGCCGAGCGTCCTTGCGCTCGGTGGTTCCTGGCTTGGCCCACGCGACTTGATTCGCCAGCGGAACTGGAGTGCAATAACGGAGCTTTCATCCGCTGCGTCGACGCTTGTTCGGCGCGTCCGTCTTCAGCCTCCGCCGTAACTTCGATCCATGACTCCACGATCGCGATATCTCGCACATGCCGCTCAGCCCGCTGTCCAAATCATTTTCAGGTATCTGGCCAGCGGGTTGTTATTCTTGATCTCTCTCGGTGACGCTGCGTTCCCCGCCGTGGAGGCCGAGGAGGCCGTGGAGATTGCACAGAACAATAAACAGGTCGAACTGATTGGTCACTGGCCGCTCCGCGATCATGTTCGGGATATTTCCCCTTCCAATCTGAGGACGGTTGCTCAGGGGCTTCGTTTTGCAGTTGCTGAAGGCCCGCCGGGAACTCTTGCAGGGGCGATCTTTGACGGCCACAGCTCGCGCATCGACATCCCCGACGGGCACAAGCTGGCTTTAGGTACCGAACCGTTTTCGATTTCATTGTGGACCGAGACCGATGATGAGCTGGCCGATTCCCTCGGAGACCTGATCAGCTGCTACGACCCAAACACGCGCACCGGCCTCAATTTTGGAATTTACAGTCATGGTGGCGTGACCAGTGCCCAGCCGAACTCGCGACAGCTGCACTTGGGTATCGATCAATCGCGACTGGAAAGCGAATTCATGGATCATGGACGGCTGGGCGATGCCGTTTACATCTTTTCCTTATGCGTCCATGATGGTCGCCTGTATGCAGCGACATGCCACGCGGGCGCCAACCAAGCCGGTCGCGTTTTTCGCTTCGAAGGGGGGGATCGCTGGACCGATCTTGGAAGTCCTGGCAAGGCCAATGCGATATCTGCGATGGCAGTCTTCGCGGGGAACCTCTACGTGGCGACGTCAAAGTATCGCCTCGCGGGCTCGAGTTTGGCGGAGTCCGAAAACATTCATCGTGGCGGCGAGGTCTATCGTTTGACTGCGGCAGATGCGTGGGAGTCCTGTGGAACGCTGTCCGGGGAGACGGAGGCAACTGCGGCGCTGGTTGTTTTTCGCGGTAGACTTTACGCCACTTCGCTTTACCGACCGGCAGGTTTTTTTCGTTACGAGGGAGGAGACCAGTGGACACCTCTGGCGACCCCCGATGGTAAACGGCCCGAAGCGCTGCATGTCTTTAACGGCGCGATCTATGCAACCTGTTACGACGAAGGGTCCGTTTTTCGATTTGATGGCCAAGCATGGCAGACGGTGGGGGTCATTCCTGAGGCCACGCAGACCTACGGATTCGGAGTCTATCGCGGGCAGTTGCATGTCAGCGAATGGCCCAAGGCACGCGTCTTTCGCTACCTCGGTGGTACCCAGTGGACCGATACCGGAAAGCTCGGCGAGGAACTCGAAGCGATGCCCCTCCTGGTCTACAACGGCAAGCTCTACTGCGGCACCCTGCCCTCAGCGGCAATCTACCGACATGACGGAGACCATGCCTGGACGCAAATCGCTCAGGTTGACCGGACTCCTGATGTCAAGTATCGGCGAGCATGGTCGATGGCGGTTTTTCAAGGTCGCTTGTTCGTCGGGACTTTGCCGTCCGGACATGTCCTCTCGATCGAAGCAGGGAAGAATGTCACGTATGATTCCCCGCTCGGCCCCGGGCGACATCATCTTGCTGCCGTCCGCAGCACGGATGCGTTAAGGCTCTATGTCGACGGACAGCAAGTCGCTGAATCGAAAATCACAAATCCTTCCGACTACAACCTCAATGGTCACGCTCCGCTCTCGATCGGTTTTGGGGCACAGGATTTTTTTCGCGGCATCATCGCCGATGTACGGCTCTTTCGTGGGGAACTCACAGCCCCGCAGGTGCAGCGTCTCCATAACCGCATGGAATGGGCGGTACCGAGCGAGGAAATCAAGAAATGACACGAATCGAATCCATGCTCCGTCATCGTTTTAGCGTCGCCCTTCTATGGATCGGGACCCTCATTCACAGCACCCTCTTCGCCTGCGAACCATGGGTTCGCATTGAGGTTTCCCGCGACACCTGGGTCTCGAATTATCCGAGTGAACAAACTGGCTCCAACGGCCGCGCAGCGAAGCTCAAACTGAAATCGATTATCGAGCTCTCGATGATTGATTTTCCAATTGAAAAGCTCGACGGTCGCGAAGTCCTGGCGGCAAAGTTGCTGCTCAAAGTTGCGGGAGATCGCCCGATCGAGCGAGTCACCCTCAGTACGATCACTGCTGATTGGGTCGAGGGAGATGGCGAGAATTATGCCGTCGTCCAAGGGGCCTCCAGTTTTTCTCACCGCATCTATCCTGAGGAACGCTGGTATGGCTCTGATTTAACCGCTGTCGCGCTCGGAAATGGGAACTCTTTTTACAGCTCGCAAGAACCCCGAGCGGCCGCCATGCCCGGATGGGTGGAGCTTGATGTCCCTCCCGAAATTCTTCTCGCTCGGATCCATGGATTCAGTTTCGGCATGCTCCTCATGGACGATTGCGGAAGCACATGGACTCGTAACGGCGAGGATTTCCAACAAGAGATTTTTCCTAATCGCTTCGTATCGAGCCGCGATTCCAACCGCAGCAGTGCACCCTACCTCATGGTCCAGCTTGCCGATGTCGACCAGTCGTCGCTCGAGGGGCGGATCATTCCCCATCCGCAGGAGTTGCAATTCCTTGCTCCCGACGCTGATGACCCCCGTCCACGGATACAGTGGCAATTAAAAACAGAGGCGCTAGAAGAATTGCTTGGATTTCGGGTGACGATCAACAACCGGCGAATCGAGCCATTCTGGGTCCCTTCGATTCGGTCCCACCAGCACGGGCGTTTTACAATGCCGCTCGATCGTCTGCAGGATATGCTCGGGGGGGGCGCGCCGAATAAGTTTGAACTCGTTGCGATCGCAAGGTCGGGTCGCGAAAGTACGAGCGTCGAATGTGACATTCAAGCTCCGGAGCTGGTTGCTAGCCCAATTCCCCTCAAACCACTTTCGACTCCATCACGATCCGCTTCTGGGAAGGCTTTCTGGGATGGAGCCCTGAAGGGAGATGATGCACGCTGGGCAGTCATCGACCCACTCGACACGTACATTGCGGCCACAGAGCAGTGGGTACCTCCACAGCGAAGCAGCTATTTCCTCGAAAACCATCTCTGGGATGCGAAACAATCGGTGGTGACTCTCGACACGGCGCGCGACGGCTGGTCGGGATTTCAGTTGGTCTGCGACCAAGAAGCAGAACCCGCTTTTGAATGGACATGGCAGATGGAGGACGTTCCCCTGAGCACAGTGCAGCAATGCTTGGTTGAATTTTCGACTTATCGGGGAGTCTCAGGTAACGGTCAATCGATTCCCGACCCACTGGTTCCGATTGAAATCAAGAGAGAGTTTCCTCGCATCCATGCCAAACCAGGGAACTCGGCACGGTCCAGCAGCTGGCTCATCGAAATCTACACCCCGGGCGAGGTTCCAGCCGGAGAGTATCAAGCGATTCTTCGGGTCGATTCGGTGCATGGGGCGATTCCCCTTCGAATCAACCTCCGCGTCCACAATGTGGTGATTCCAAAAGCATTGAGTTTTCTCCCTGAAATGAATTGCTATGGGCTTCCACCGAACGAGCTGGACTATTACCGGCTGGCACAAAGAAATCGGACATTCCTCAATCGTGTTCCCTACAGCCAAAATGGAAGCGTCACAGAAGGCTGCAGCCCTGTGTGGGAAAATGGACAACTGCATTGGGAGAGTTTTGATCGAAGGTTCAGCAGCTTGTTCACAGGCCAAGCTTTTGTGGACCTGCCGCGCGGGGCGGTGCCGATCGAATGCTTTTATCTCCCCATGCATGAGAACTGGCCGTTACCGATGGAGACGAACTACAACGGCAGTTACTGGGCCGACCAAGCTTTTCCGGCAGAGTATCGCGAGGCCTGGGTCGCCTCGGTCAGGCAAAGTGCCGAACATCTTGCACAGCAGGGATGGCTCGAGACAAGATTCCATGTCTATCTGAACAATAAAAACAACTTTAAGGCCCGTGGATGGTCGCGGGGTTCTTCTCCATGGCTACTCGATGAGCCGGCAAATTTTCAGGATTTTCTTGCCCTTCGCTATTTTGGCCTGGCGTTTCGCGAGGGGATGCTCCAAGCGAGGATGCCGCTGGGGGATGCAAAGGTCCCGCTCGAGCGTCGACCGAAAGTCGTGTTTCGCGCTGATATCTCACGACCCCAGTGGCAACGCGATACCTTGGATGAAATGCTGCACTACAATGTGGTTGCCCAGGGGGCTTTTCGCGAATACGCGCCACTGGTTCTCGACCGGAAGTTTCGCTTCGCACAAGAAGTCATCGTTTATGGATCGAGCAATCCAATTGGCAGCAATAATGCGATGGCGGTCGCGTGGAGCTGGGATGCGTGGTGCGGGGGTGCCGATGGGGTGCTCCCTTGGCAGACCATCGGAAACTCCGCTTCTTGGGAAAAGGCTGATGAACTGTCGCTCTTTTATCCCGCGCCCGATGGCCAACTCTCTCCACCGATCCCTTCGGTTCGCTTGAAGGCATTTTGTTACGGTCAGCAGGATGTCGAGGTCTTGATCCAGCTGGCCAAGAAAAGTGGCATCGATCGTTATCGTTTCGGCCAATTGCTCCGTGACTCGCTCGAGTTTCGCGGCGTCGATCGCGCGGAGGGGGATCAGACGGAACCGGCGACATGGAGCGATTACGGGAACTTGACTCCTGAAATGCTCCACGCGTGGCGCGTTCAATTGCTCCGTCTGTGTGCCGGGAATCAATAACCGAGCCAGCTCAATCGATCGAATGCTTCTCAGATGCATCCCCAAAAGGATGGCCCCCCTCAGCGGGTGTCTTTTAAGGCTCAGGCATTCAGGAGAATCCTCACTTTCGGGCGGCCAATCTTCGGTTCTGGTTGGATCGCACAGATTCTCGTCAAAAGGATTGCTATACGGAGCCTGGGGAATCAGGATCGAACTACCTGTTTCCCTGCTCCAAACGGGCGGCTTTTCCACATTTCGAAGCGTCTCGCTCGCGACTGCCGCGGTATGAATCGCACGCATCTCCTTTCCAGGATTTTTCGGTTCCGTCGACCAAATCAGGTCGCTGGGCATATGACTTTTGCGCAGACCAGCGTCGGACGGACGATGACGCGGACGAGTATGTTCTTGAAAAAGCAGCTTTGGGTCTGGCCTCTGATCGCCATCTTTCTGCTCACGGTGATCGGTTTTTTTCTTCGCAGGGCAATTGAAAGCACGATGAAGGAGAATCTCCGGTCGCAGCTGGAGACTGTCTTGGCAACCGAATCGGCAATGCTCGAGCGATGGCTCGAAGTCCAAGCGGGAAAAGCGAAAACGGCTGCGGTCGATCCGCGGTTGCGGGGTGTTGTGCAGAACTTGATCGATCTGCAAAAGAAAGGAGCAATTGCGGGTGAGGAAGGGGAACAGCAGCGATTGCGCCAGCAGCTCGGGGATCTGCTTGCGACATATTTAACGACGGAGCACTTTGACGGTTACTTTGTGGTCGATCAGCAGCAGGCAGTCCTGGCATCTTCGCACTTCGAACTGATCGGGCGAAAGGAGGTCCCGCAGTATCGTTCCTTCATCCAACGAACCCTGGAGGGTGCACAAGTCGTTTCGCCTCCATTTTCCAGCGTCGTGATGCTGGAGGATGCGGAGGGTCAAGTCCAGACTGGCCTTCCGACCATGTATGCCTGCGCGCCAATCTACAACGATGCCTTTCTGGTGATCGGCGCGCTCGCCATGCAGCTCCGACCTGAAAACGAGTTTACGAAGATTCTGCAGTTAGGGCAGATGGGTCATTCGGGGGAGACTTATGCATTTGATCGCCAGGGAATGATGATCTCCAACAGTCGTTTCGACAATGAGTTGATTTTGCTTGGGATCCTCCCCGATCAGCCAGCAGCACGCTCGATCCTCAACGTTTATCTCTGCGATCCCCAAGGGGATATGACGACCGGATACCGACCCCAGGAACGGCGATCGAAATTGCCGCTGACGAAGTTGGTTCAGTCTGCACTGGAGGGTGGTCAGGGAGTGGATGTCGAAGGGTATCGGGATTACCGCGGGGTTAGTGTGGTTGGAGCGTGGCGTTGGCTCGGTCCGTATGATTTTGGCGTGGCTACCGAGATCGACACCGCGGAAGCCTATCGTCCCTTGATTATCCTGCGGCGGGCTTTTTGGTCGCTGTATGTTTTGCTGGTGATCAGCGCGATCGCGATCTTTGTTTTCACAGTGATCGTCGCTCGTCTTCAGCGCGATGCTCGACGGGCGGCCATCGAGGCGCAGCAGCTTGGTCAGTACACGCTTGAGGAAAAACTTGGTGAAGGTGGGATGGGGATGGTCTATCGCGGACATCATGCGATGCTTCGTCGCCCCACAGCGATCAAGTTGATCGATGCCGATAAGGTCAATGATGCATCGATTGCACGATTCGAGCGTGAAGTCCAAATTACCTGCCGCCTCACTCACCCAAACACAATCGCTATCTATGATTATGGACGGACGCCCGAGGGGGTTTTCTACTATGCGATGGAATACCTCGATGGGATCAATCTGCAGCATCTGGTCGAAACATATGGACCACAGCCACCGGGTCGAGTGATCGCGATTTTACTGCAAATCTGTGGTTCGCTCTACGAAGCGCATACGCAAGGGCTCGTCCATCGCGATATCAAGCCCGCAAACATCATGCTCAATCGTCGTGGCGGGGAAGCCGATGTCGTCAAAGTGCTCGATTTCGGGCTTGTGAAGGCGGCGGATGATCAGGGGCAAGCCGGAGGAGGAATCACGGGGACTCCGCTCTACATGTCGCCCGAAGCGATTCAATCGCCTTTGACCGTCGACGGTCGTAGCGATTTGTATGGAGTGGGAGCCGTGGGTTATTACTTGCTGACTGGGAAGACGGTGTTCAGTGGAGAGAGCGTGATCAGCATTTGCCAAAAACACCTTGAGGAAGCCCCAATCCCGCTCTCGAAAATCATCTCGACTCCGGTTTCCGATGCGCTCGAGCATGCGATGCTGAGCTGTTTGGAAAAAGCTCGCTCGAGCCGACCGCAAACGGCGCGAGCCCTGGCGGAAATGCTCCGCGCATGTCCCGAGGCAACCACCTGGTCGATTCAGCAGGCGGAGGCTTGGTGGAGCCGACATCTTCGCAAAACGGATTCCACGCCCGCCATCAATGAGTCGAAAACCGCTCCCTCCGCCGGACCTTCTGCGACCAAAGCTTCCGCCTATGATCAAACGATGGATCTCGACCTGAAATAAGACGAACACCGGTTTTGGGAGACGGTGTCTAGGCAAGCCTTCCTGCCTTGATCACCCCTCCTTGAAGGACGGCGAGAAAGTTACTGCGATTTTCGAGCAAACGGATGTCGGCCAAGACATCGCCGTCGACAACGAGGACATCGGCCAGTTTGCCCACTTCAAGCGTTCCAAATTCAGCGGCCCGGCCCATGATTTCCGCTCCAGTCTTCGTCGCGCAGCGAATGGTTTGCAGCGGTGTGAAGCCGACATAGTTAACGAAGAAGGACAATTCCTTCGCGTAATCTCCATGCGGATTCCATGCAAATCCGTAATCTCCACCCATCCCGAGGCGTCCTCCAGCTTTCAAGATCATCCTCGCGCTCTCGGCACCGCCATCGAGTGTCTCCTGATGCCCCTCGATGACCTTCGGCGGCAACCCAAACTCAGGTCCCCGCTCGATGCTCATCAATTCGAAATACAGCGCAGGCACGACAGGAACATCTCGCGCGAGCAAAAGATCGAGCGCCTCCTGGTCCATAAAAGTCCCATGTTCGATCGAATCATAGCCAGCGCGAAGTGCATTTTTGATTCCTTCATTCGCTCGGCAATGGCCGGTCACCTTGAGCCCATGATTGTGGGCAGTAGCAACCACGGCATGCATTTCCTCGAAGGTCATACACAGAGTATGGTGGTCATTAGCATCCGGAGCAGCGGCGTCGCCCGTTGGATACGTTTTTACCCATTCAACGCCATCTTTCACCAGTTTACGAACTGCGGCACGCGCCTCGTCTGCGCCATTGATTAAGAGTACGAGGCCTTCCATCCCAATCTTTCGGTAATCGGGATTCCAGTCCATTAATCCCCCCACACCGCAAATCTCTCGTCCACTCGCCGCAAGTCGAGGGCCAATTGCGAGTTCGTTTTCGAGGGCCTTCTTGAGCCAAACGTCGATATTGAAAAGGCTGCCGCCACTGCGAGCGGCTGTATAACCGCATTCCAGTGCAAGTTTGGCGTTGGCTGCGGCCAGGAGCGTGACATATTCCACCGGATACTTGATATCGAGGTCTTCGAGCGCCGCAACATTGAAATACGTGGGATGAAAATGAGCCTCCACAAGCCCCGGCATGATCGTTCCGCCACGAGCATCAATCCGCTGGACTACCTTTCGAGGCTCATGTGAAATCAATGGAGCTGATGCCTCTGGTCCGACATAGGTGATCAGGCCATCCTCAGCGATCAAACACCCATCCACAATCGGTGGAGAATCATCCCCGACGACAATCGTTCCATGAGTGATGCAAAGAATACCTTGTCCGTTTTTCATTTTTGAGGCTCTTTATCGGGTTGTTACTTTGCGAGCGGCAATCTTTCAGGAATCTAAAAACGTAAACACCGAATTGCAAACATCCTGGGTGCGGAGCCAGTGTAAATTATGTCCTGCACCTGAGAAAAAAACGGGTACCGGATCCGCCAGTAGGGTACACAGTCGCTGGCAATCCTCCTCGATCAGCATCCCCCCTGCTTGCTCATCGGCACGGAGGATCAGTGTGGGTTGCTGCACTCGGGAAGCAGCCGCTGCCCAGTCCCAACCCTCGAGCCATTGCAACTGGACGACGGGCTGGACGACCTCGGGCTGCATCTTCATCATGCAGGCTGCCATGAAACGGAGCGAGGATGGATCGCGCTGTGACCCAAGACGCTGTGATTTGCCGGTGCGCGGGTCGGTCAGCAAAATTTCGGCCAGCATCCTCGACTGCGCGGCGCGATCGGCCTCGATAAAGCTCTTTGCATTTCGGAGCTGGTGAACTTGCGAGAAATGGCTGATCCAGATTGTCTCAGGCATTCGTTTTCCCATAGTCTCAAAGGGCGGGTCTTCAAGGATGACCCGCGCTACCCGTTGCGGACGCTCTGCGGCGGCATGCAGGGCAACCATCGCGCCCAAGGAATGCCCGTAAAGAGCGAATCGCTCGATCGGGAATTGGTCCATCCAAGCCACAAAGGCTTCGGCATAATCAATGACTCGATACCCCTTCGGATGAGGATCACTCGCTCCATGGCCCGGAAGGTCAAGCAGCGTCAGTGAATACCGTGTCTGGAATCCCGGTAACAGTGGAGTGAATGTTTGCCAACGGCGCGTCAGTCCATGAACCATGACCAGCTCGGTAGGTTCCCCCACTCGGCGTTCCTGATGAAGATGCATCTTGAGTGTCCTGCTTGTTCTCGGAATCGCGATTGAGAGCCTCTCCGGCAAGGCCCAAAAACCAATGAAATCAACTTGCCTCCAAAGGGTCAGACCCCTTTTCGGAGAGGCGCTGAGTCTATTCGTGCCGCTTCTCTCCTTGGCTTCGGCGCTGACGTTCCGCAGCCTTGGCGAAAGGATAATAGACTGCCATGGCGAGAACGATCGACACGCACCCCCACACGGCGGCACGCCAGTCTCCGCCAGAGACGAGGAAATGGCCAATCACCGGTGGGGTCGTCCAAGGAATATGCACATACGGTTTGTGAATCCAGCCGATGTCCATGAGCACATACGAACCCGCAGTCAGCAGGAGTGCGTTGAGGATGTAGGGGATCATGAAAATTGGATTCAGGACAATCGGAAAACCAAAAAAGATCGGTTCGTTGATGCCAAAAATCTGCGTTGGGATCGAGAGCCGACTGATTTGCCGGTATCCGGGTTCTTTCGAATTCAGCATGACCAGTGCCAGAGCGATTGTTGCTCCTGTCCCTCCAACATTGACAAAACTCGTGAAAAAACCTTGGGCGGTGATGTAAGGGAGAGGGTCGCCCGCGCTCAGCGCCTCTACGTTTGCCGTCAGATATTGCAAAAAGATCGGCCCCACGATTGCGTCAAGCGTGTTATCGCCATTGATTCCAATGGACCAAAGGAGAGTTACGAGAAAAGCAAAGACCATGATGCCCGGAAGGGTGTTGAGCGCAAAAACCAAAGGTGAGAAAGCTAGCTCGAGCAATTCATTGATATCGATCCGGGCAATGAAGCGGATCGCCCAAAACGCAACGACCAGGAAAAGCATTGGGAGCAGCGTCAGGAAAGATTCACTGACGATCGAAGGTACATGAGGAGGCAGCTTGATGACCCACCTGCGATCCTGGAAAAAACGCTTGGTCCGTACCGACACCAGTGCCACAAGGATTGCTGTGAACAGTCCAGCAGACCCGAGGTTTGTCATGCTCAGACTTTGGTCGACAGGGTTGATCTGGATCATCAAAAAAACGACTGTCGCCATTGTTGCACTTCCGGCGGCATCCAAATCGAGCCGTTGACCAAGGTCATAAGCAATCGCAAAACAAACGTAAATCGCCAGCAGTCCAAACGTCGCCGTCACCGGTATTTGCAAGAGATTCGCATAGCGCGCGATGCGTTCTTCCCAACCACTCAGAGGGAGGAACGCAATCACCAGAAAAAGACCACCGATAATCGTCAGCGGGACGATGGTCACCATGCCCGTGCGGATCGCGGAAAGATACGTGTTTTCGCTCAGCACGGTCAGCGGTGCAACGACGTATCGATCGAGCAGGGTTTGCGATCGGCTCAAGCGTGGACTCCCAAGCTCTGCAGCGGTCGATGCTGATGCCAATCCGCGAGCGCAAGGCGGTGGGTATGGATTTTTTCAAAAGCCCGATAAATGTCCTCCATGTCATCCGCGGTACCCAGCAGCAGCGATTGGCCAAGCCACACTCCCTGGGAGCGACAAATCAGATCGCTCTTGGGCGTCGATACCGCATTGTAATCGAGGTGTTTTACCGCCTCGTGCAGATAAGGACCAAAAGCCAGATTCCGAAACATTGGCTGCTGGTGGAGCGAATATCCATAGCCTGCAGAACAGGGGATCCCCTCGGCCTGGAGTGCTTCCAAGGTCACGCTGCGTGGCAACCCAAACTCTTCCTCGACCAAGCGAAGCATGAAAAGATGATAGCTATGGCGGGTGCAGGCTGCGGGACGTTTCTGCGGGTAGATACCGGGAAGCTGAGCGAGTTTTCGGGCCAAGAGCTGCCCATTGCTGTCGCGCGTCTGGGTCTGCGCGGTGAGTCGCTGCAGCTGGGCATTGAGTAACGCTCCTTGGAGCTCACTGAGGCGGTAATTTGCCGAGAGCCGATGGTGCTCGTACCAGACCCCGGTGGGGATACGACCGCAATTATGCAACGATCGGCAAAGCTCGGCGAGATTCGAATCGCTGGTCGTGATGATTCCCCCTTCACCACAAGTGAGGTTCTTGCTGGATTGAAAGGAAAACGAACCCATTGCGGCAAGGCTGCCCGCCGGACGATCGTTCCAAAGGGCACCGTGGGCGTGCGCCGCATCTTCGATCACCACCAGGTGATGCTTCGCCGCGATTGCATGGATCGCATCCATCTCGGCAGGCTGGCCAGCGAAATGAACGGGGATGATACCCCTGGTTCGCGGTGAAATCCGGCTTTCAATCACCGATGGATCAAGATTGAAGGAATCGAGATCAATATCGGCAAAGACAGGGATCATGTTCGCTTCGATGACTGCCGATGCAGTTGCAAAGAAGGTGTAAGAAGGGACGATGATCTCGTCTTCTCCACGGAGGCCCGCTGCCATCAATGCCAACCGCAGGGAAACGGTACCATTGACGACAGCAATCCCGTATTGACACCCATGGAGCTCGGCAAAGTTCCGCTCAAAGAGGCTGACTTCCTCGCCATCGAGCCTTCCCCATTTCCCGCTCCGGAGAGCAGCGATCACTCGGGCTTCGTCCGTTGTGTCAAAAATCGGCCAGCTTGGAAATGGCCGGCAGCGAATCGGAGACCCGCCGAGCAGTGCAAGTTGGTTGGACATGGCCATCTCCGTACAACAGACTGCCAAAAAAACGTGGACTGCTAACGAAAACGTTTTCCAAAATAAACACAGCCATCGGTCTGGCTACCCACGGTTTCGAGTTCATGAAACCCCAGTTTACGATAAAAGCCCATCGCTGGAGTATTGCGAATGCTCATCCCGAGGTGCGCACCCGGGGAACCACGCAGAACCAGTTCCTCGACCAGATGCTCCATCATCGTCCGCCCAAAACCGTGGCCTCGCGCACGTTCCAGGAGGTCAATGTGCATGTGGGATGGGTAATCCTCGTACGGCGACGGACAATAATAGTCGGGGCGATGGTACCACGAGTGGACTTTCTGCGCGCGGCTCCAACCACTTTCATCCCCCGCAGGCAGCGGAAAACGCGCGCATAGATCGGGACGCCATTCTCGTTCGTAGCGATCATAAAACGCCTGCGAATCGAGCGCCGCAAAGGCATACCCACAGACGCCGAAGTCGTCTTCTAGAATGAGGCTTAATTCGGGCTGCAGCGCGAGATAGGGACCGACGAAAATCCGCCCAAGCGCATCGGGGTCTTCTTGATAAAACGGCTCGCCATCCTTCCCGTGATCCCCCGTTTTTAGGCAGATGTAATACGCTGCTGCTTGATCGGCCAGAGTTCCTTGACGGAGGCGAAAGTGGCTCATGGGACTCCTCCTTCTGCAGGGGTAAAGGTGCCGTCGGGATGCTGCCGCAGGAGCCGCTGGAGGCGCGGGACCAAACCACCACGGTAGGTTTTCGGGAGATGCGCATCGGAGCTGCAAACAGCGCGCGATCCTGCTTGATGGGCTGCGATAAATGCCGCAAGCAAGTCGAGTTCCTCGCGCAGCTCCCAAGTGCGGCGACTCAGCGCAGCAAACAAGCGTCGATCGCGGAGATTGGCCATTTGGGCACATGCCTTGTGGAGCGGCCGGGCCAAACGTTCGAAGTGGTCCACGCGTAATTCCCACTCGACGGAAGAGTCGCACATCAATTGCTGGGCGGCCTCGAAGAGCGCTTCGGCAGTCGGACCCTCCTGGTGCGGGAGGTAAAAACAATCTCCCAGCAAAACGAGCTCTTCAAGGGCAATCTCCGCCGCAGGAGATGCAAACCGAGGGGCCCAGGCTGCGATCGCTGCAAGATATGCCTGCCGGGCTTCCCAGGTGACCTCAGACTGCAGGTATTGAGCAAACGTTTGTAGCGGTACGTAGTTGAGCGGATATTCGCAGTTTGGATTAAGCAGAATTCCGGAGACCTCCTGGCGCAGCGCTGGCGGACGTCCGCAGTAGGGACCGCAGAAAAAGCGGCGGCCATCGTAGTCGTTGGCGTAAAGATTATCCCAAAGCAAGGGCTTCCGTCGCAGCACTTGAGCGAGCCGCTGTATCTCCGCCACTTCAATCTTCGACGAGATGATCTCCGAACCGGTCCAGAAGATATCGATCTGGGGAGCCAATTCCCGGCCAATCGTCTGCAAATAGCCCACTCCACCGAGCCCTCGCATCGCCATGCGGCCACAGTATGGAGTTGGGCAAAAGAGGAATCTCAACTCTGGAGACTGGGGTTGCAGCCAGTCGAAGATGTGGTTGGCCAGCTGGCACTGGGCGGTCGCAAATGAATCGTATCGGCACCTGTCTTCAGGGTCCATGTGGTCTGGGATGTCGTCAAAGAGCAGGGCGAAATGGCGACATCCAAGGGCGACGAGCTGTTGGAGCTTGGCCTGCATCAAGCCCACATCATTCCGATCGCTGTAGCGGACGTCCAAACCAGGGCTGAGCGCATAAAAAAAACGTAGCCCTCGCTGGTTGCAATGGGAAATGAGCTCCCGCAGAGTTTGCGATTCATCGAGGTCGTAAGACTCTCGCCAAAGGAGCCGATGTTTAAGATCGTCCTTTGGGGCATACAGATAGGTGTTCAGCCCCAAGCGAACCATTTCCTCAAGCAGCTCGATTCGTTCAGACTGGTCCCACGGAGGGCCATAGAAACCTTCGATCACGCCGGCAAGAAAAGCACTACCCTCAGGCATCGTCGGTCCAGCCGTTCAAGGCGATCGAGGGAAAAAATAAAGAACAGGGCCCGGAGTCGGGAGGAAAAAAACCAAAACAAGCAAAGAAAAAACTCTGTCGCTCACCGCCGGTCTGCCACACGGCGTCAAGGCGAGGGTTAGAATAGCACTTGAAACTCGGTCACGGAACGGTCCGCTCGGCGAATCGGGAACAGCAAGGCTCATCATGCGATCTGAAATTTTGCACACGTCTGCAGTTCGTCGCTCGGATCAAGTCTGCTGGTTGCCAGTTCCTCGATCCCTCGCAGGAATCGTGCTCGGGTTATTGTTCCAGCTTGGGTTGTGGATCGGTGGGTTGTGGATCTTTTTCGGGACGGCGGCAATCAAAGCGGATGATCTAGATCGGCGTTTCGCTCAGGATGTTGCCCCATTCCTTGCGCGGTACTGCCATGAATGCCACCGCGGCAGTGCTGGCGAAGCGAATTTTGATACGACCAAGTTTGTTTCGCAGGAGGCGATTGCGAATCACTGGGGTTCATGGGAAGAGGTCGTTCGCCGCGCGAGTGTTCAGGAAATGCCCCCGGCAGATGCGAGCGCACTCCCGAGCGAGCTGGAGCTTTCTACCCTGTCGCGATGGTCCGAGGAATTCGCAGCGCATGAGGCTCGTCGGCATCGTGGGGATCCCGGTGCCATGGCTATTCGCCGCCTGAGCAATGCCGAATGGAATAACACGATTCGAGACCTTGTTGGTTTTGAC
>Ga0169931_10003482_pt1 | contig 24910 bp, 23 predicted proteins | sample Kivu_15m_20L_FD_129675 | JGI IMG/M metagenome (GOLD analysis project Ga0169931, IMG submission 129675) | Freshwater microbial communities from Lake Kivu, Western Province, Rwanda to study Microbial Dark Matter (Phase II) - Kivu_15m_20L... | ecosystem: Environmental > Aquatic > Freshwater > Lake...
GCAGTCCCCACAGACTCGTTGTATTTTGAGGGTCGCCCAAATCGGACACCGCGTGCTTTTGCTCTCGCTCTACCGAGTGCCGTGCGTTCAAGAATTTGAGTGCGCTCATAGTTCGCCAAACAGGCAAAGATGTTGAAGATCAAATTTCCTGACGCTGTGGAAGTATCAATTTGTTGTTTCAGAGAAATGAAATCCGTCCGATGTGCTTTGAGCGACTCCAGAATCTCTAAACAATGCTTCAGTGATCTACCGAGACGATCAATGCTGTAGACGACCACGGCATCAAACTTCTTGAGAAACGCATCTTGAAGGAGTCGCGACAGGTCAGGGCGCTCATCTTTGCCTGTCGTGCCGCTGATCGTGTCGGTGTAAATCCCAGTCACGGAATGCCCACATCTTTCTGCGTAGGCGCGACACTCAGCAACTTGCGCATCAGTGTTTTGATTTGAAGTGGATACGCGAGCGTAAATGGCGATTCGCTTCATTTAGGTTTCCTCCTGTTCGAGATTTATACTCCCCCAAGTGTCCATATTGTGTTAGAGTAATTCTTAGAGTAATATAGCACAAGTTGTTGATTTATAATATATGTCATGGAGCTAATCGCCCAACAGGCCGGGAGTCTAACATGGCCCCCTGCGTTCGATCAATGCTCAGGGAAAAGAAGATCGCGCAGACAGCACCGGGCTGGCGGACTGGCGCGGCCTCGCCTTGACAGAGCTAAAACGCGGTTTCTAGAATGGGGCCTTCCCTTTTTATCCCGTAAGGAGCACACGTGGGCATGCGAGATGACATCGTCATCATTGGGGGTGGTCTGGCCGGTTCCGAAGCAGCCTGGCAAGCGGCCAATCGCGGCGCGAACGTCACGCTCTACGAGATGCGCCCCAAGGAAATGACAAAGGCGCATAAAACCGGCGGCTTGGCCGAACTGGTCTGCTCCAATTCGCTCGGCTCGACCGATCCATCCAATGCGCCGGGCATCCTGAAAGAAGAAATGCGGCGGCTCAACTCGCTGATTATCGCCTCGGCCGAACAGGCGAAAGTTCCGGCGGGATCGGCGCTGGCGGTCGATCGCGATCAATTCTCCCTCACGATCACCCAGGCCCTCGAAAGCCATCCGAACGTCAGAATTCTGCACGAAGAAATCGCGGAGATCCCCACCGACTGCCTCTGCATCATCGCCACCGGGCCACTCACGTCGGACAAATTGTCGCAAGCCATCCGCGCCGTCACCCAGTCGCAGCACCTCTATTTTTTCGATGCGATCTCGCCGATCATCGACGCCGATTCGATCGATATGGACACCGTCTTCGCCGCCTCCCGCTACGACAAAGGCGGAGACGATTACCTGAACTGCCCGATGGACGACACGCAGTACAACGCGTTTTACGATGCCCTGATGGCCGCCGAAAAAGTGCAGCCCAAGGAATTTGAAAAGACCCCGTACTTCGAAGCCTGCGTCCCCATCGAAGTCCTGGCGGAACGGGGCCGGCAGACGCTCGCCTTCGGCCCTATGAAACCGGTGGGGCTTGTCGATCCACGGACCGGCCGGCGGCCGGCGGCGGTCGTTCAGCTCCGGACGGAAAACGTGCACCGCACCTGCTACAATCTCGTCGGGTTTCAGACGAAACTCACCTATCCGGAGCAGAAACGCGTATTCCGCATGATTCCAGGGTTGGAACAAGCCGAGTTTTTGCGGTACGGCAGCTTGCACCGCAACACGTTTATCAACTCTCCGCAGTTATTGTTGAATACGTTACAGTTCAAAGCCCGCGGCACGCTGTTCTTCGCCGGACAATTGGTCGGCGTCGAGGGCTATACGGAATCGGCGGCCATGGGGGGATTCGCCGGCATCAATGCGGCCCGCGCGCTGGCCGGCCTCCCGCTCGTTACGCCGCCCCCGACCACGGCGCACGGCTGTCTGGTGGGCCATGTGTCCGCATCGGACCCCAAACATTTTCAGCCAATGAACACCAATTTCGGCCTCTTTCCCCCGCTTGCGCAGCCGCCGAGAGACAAGGACAAGAAACGGCAACTCATCGCCCAACGGGCCCGTGAGGATTTTGACCGATGGATGACGCAATCCGCGCTTTCATGACATTCCTCGCCGTCGAGCGCCAGGCCTCGCCAGAGACCATTCGCAACTACCAGTCAGACCTGACCCAATTGGCCGGCTTCCTTGCGCAAACACAGCAGCCGCCCCGCCCAATCCACGCCGGCGAGATCACCAGTGAGTCCATTCGTTCGTATCTCCATTGGTTGGACCGGAAGGGCGAAAAAGCCTCCTCCCTGTCGCGCAAGCTCGCCTGCCTGCGCAGTTTCTACCGGTTTCACGTGCGGGAAGGCACGGTCGCCGCAAATCCGGCCGAGAACATTCGCAGCCCCAAACTCCCCAAACCGCTCCCGCGCGTTCTGACCAAAGACGATGCCAATGTCCTCATGGAATGTCCTGAGGGCACGTCGGCGCTGGCGTTGCGCGATCGGGCGCTGCTTGAAACCCTCTATTCGACCGGCGCACGCGTCAGCGAAGCCGTGGGGCTCAACCTGGGCGACCTCAACCATGACGACAGCCTTGTCCATCTGCGCGGGAAAGGACGCAAGGAGCGAATCGTGCCGATCGGCGATCTCGCGCTCCACGCCATCCGGACCTATCGCGCGTCGTTGAATATCTCAGCGCCCGCGCAACAGCCGTCGACGCCTCTGTTCCTCAATCACCGAGGGGGCCGCCTGACCGCTCGCAGCGTCGCCCGCCTCGTGTCCCGCTATTCAAGCCGGCTCGCGGGTGGAGCCGTCAGCCCCCACGCTCTGCGCCATTCCTACGCGACGCATCTCTTGGATGAAGGCGCCGACCTGCGTTCCATTCAGGAAATGCTGGGGCATGCGTCATTGAATACCACCCAGAAATACACCCACCTGGCCACAGACCAACTGCTCGCCGTCTATGACCGGGCTCATCCCCGCGCCAAAGGCGCGACGCCACGTCGAAAGGACGATGCGGGAGCATGAGACGTCGCTCAACGAGCAGATCCAGGATCAGGCTGCAGCGGTGCAAGGGCCTGCCACGCGACCGGTCCCCATCTTGGCTGACTGCACCGTCAACACCACACATAGTCCGGTGCTCACCGATCGCATTTTATGTATTGCGCGGGCGCGTTCCATGTGGCAAAACCATCGGACTTGAGCCGATCTATTCCGTAATAGAAGCACGTGGCGAGCGAAGCGAGGCCAGGGGGCACGAGCGGCTCCGCTCGCCTCTAGCCCCATACCCCTTGCCGAACGCCGGAGGCGTCTATGAATCGACTGATTAAAAAAGCCAATGTGCTGATCGAGGCGCTGCCCTACATCCGGACCTTCCGGGGCAAAACCGTGGTCGTCAAGTACGGCGGCCATGCCATGACGGAAACCGCGCTGAAGGAACGCTTCGCCGAAGACGTCGTCCTGCTAAAATACGTCGGGCTGAATCCCGTGATCGTGCATGGCGGAGGGCCGCAGATCGACAAGATGCTCACCCGGCTCGGCATCCAAGCCAAATTTCGCCATGGCGTCCGGGTGACCGACGAAGCCACCATGGAAATCGTCGAGATGGTCCTGGCCGGAAAAATCAACATGGAGATCGTGGAACTCCTCAATCGCCACGGCGGCCGGGCCGTCGGACTCAGCGGGAAAGACGGCGGGCTGATCATGGCGCGCCCCCTCACAACCAAGGCCTGGGCGGAAAGTCTGGGCAAAGACCTCGAAGGGGACGACGAGGGCGACTTCGGGCTCGTCGGAGAAGTGCAAACCGTCGATCCCAGCCTGGTCTTGAAACTCCAGCAAGACCACTACATCCCCGTCATCGCCCCCATCGGAACAGACCGGGAAGGCAATACCTACAACATCAACGCCGACCTCGTCGCCGGCGCCATCGCGGCCTCGCTGCATGCCGAAAAGCTGGTCATGATGACAGACGTGAAGGGCATCCGCGACGCCAACAGCCGCCACCTCTCGACCGTCTCGCGGAAAGATGTGCAGCGCATGGTGAAAAAGGGCGTCATCGGCGAGGGCATGTTGCCCAAGGTGCAAGCCTGCCTCGACGCGCTGGTCGGCGGCGCCGGGAAAGCCCATATCATCGACGGCCGCATTCCCCACGCCCTGCTGCTGGAAATTTTCACCCGCAAAGGCATCGGCACCGAGATCGTGTCATAGGCGCGCCGCACGTGTCCGGCACCCTCCTGACGCATCTCACTACGCTCGCACGGGAGCGCCATCCCCGCACCTCGCCGGAAGCCCTGCGCGAAACGGGCAGCTACCTCGCGCAACAATTCACGGACTCGGGGCTCGCCGTCGCGCAGCATCCGTTTGATGCGTGGGGACAGGCCTACGACAATGTGATCGCGACGAAACCGGCCGCGCATGGCCATCCGGCAGCGCCGCTGATTCTGGCCGCCCACTACGATACCGTTGAAGGATCGCCGGGCGCGGATGACAACGCCAGCGGCCTGGTCGTGCTCCTTGACGTCGCCCACCGGCTGACCCAGACTCCACTTGCCCGTTCGGTACAATTCATCGCCTTTTGCCTGGAAGAAGAAAATCTCCTGGGAAGCCGGGCCTATACCGCACAGCTGACCGCCACCGGACAATCCATTCATGGAGCCATCGTGCTGGAATGCGTCGGTTATGCCAGCGACCTAGACGGTTCGCAGAACACCCCGCCGGGTATTCCCGTCGCGGTCCCTCCCATTGGTAATTTTCTTGCGGTCATCGGCAACGAGACCTCGGCGTCCTTCACTGGCGCAGTCGCACAGGCCATGAACCGTTCGGTCCCGATCGTGCCCTTGATCGTGCCTGACAACGGCGAATTGCTCCCCGATACCAGGCGAAGCGACCACACGGCCTTTTGGGAACGGGGGTTTCACGCCGTCATGGTCACCGACACGGCGAATTTCAGAAATCCCCATTACCATCGGCCCACCGATACCATCGACACACTCAATCTCGATTTTCTTTCATCCGTGGCCCAGGCCGTGACCGCTGCCGTCGTCGCCTTGGCCACTCACCAGCCTGAGGAATCATGACCACGACACTGCACCCCTCCATCCGCCGCATCATCCGCGAAGTCTTTGCCCGCCTGGATTACAAGACCCTTGGCCCGGTCTATTGCTATGAAGGCGGCGAGGAGTTTTGGCAGGCCAAACGCGGGCTCTGCCAACGGCTGGGCGCACAGATCGCCCAAGCCCTCTGCCGGCGCCTCCCCCCACAAGGCCGCAGCCTGTACGTAGGCGCCGGTGTGGCGGAACTGCCCCCCCTCTTAGCCGAAGCGCTGGAGCTGGGCCGCACGGTCGAGCCCTATAATCTGCGGCGCACCGAGGTAGCCGCATTGAATCGCGCCTGCCGCACCCTGCCCGTGCGATTTCATTGCCAAGACGCAACCATCGCCAAGGGCCGCTTCGACCATCTCTGGATGGTCAGTGTGTTAAACGACCCGGAGCGATTTCCCGACCTGTCGCCACTCTCCTATGGCAACGCCGATCCTGTCTCCTTCGAACCGCGTAAATTTGAACGGCAACGAAAGATCGTGCGGTCGATCGTGGATCGCTGCTTGCCGAAACTCAGCCTGCCTGGATTGGTGACGACTTCAACAGAAGAAGTGGTGTGGATCGCCGACTGGTGTCATCGGAAGAAAATCCCCTACCAAGTCGAGCGGCAACAGTTTGCCACCGCGCTTGTAGGAGACCCGATCTGCTTGATGAAGATTGGGACTGCTCCCCGGGCGGCACAGCGAGCACGAAACGCTACATCTTAAATCCGGTAGGTTTCGACGGATCGCTCATATACTGGCGGGAATACTTCACATAGTTCTCCGCCGATTCTTTGACCCAGGCCAGCTCCTGCTCGCTGACAGGCCGTTTCACTTTGGCCGGCGATCCTAAGATCAGGCTCTTGGGCGGCACAATCGTGCCTTCCACCACCAGGGCCCCCGCGCCGACGACCGAATCTTCTCCGATCACCGCGCCGTCCATGATAATGGCGCCCATGCCGACCAGCACACGATCCTTGATCGTGCAGCCGTGCAGCACGACGCTATGGCCGATGGTCACCTCATTCCCGATGGTGAGCGGGTGAGTGTCATGGGTCACATGCAACATGCAAAGGTCCTGCACATTCGTCCGGTTCCCGATGCGGATATAGTTCACGTCCCCGCGGATCACGGCGTTGAACCAGACACTACAGGCCTCTCCCATCACGACGTCGCCGATCACGGCAGCGGTGTCTTCGATAAAGCAGGAATCCGGAATGGCCGGCTTGATACCTTGGAACGTACGAATCATGACCGCACTCTACGGGAGGCGAGAGGTAGGGAGCAAGAGGCGCGAAGTTGACAGGATTTTTCACCGTCCCGTAGACTGCCTGAATGTCTACACCACTGATCCAGCTTGACCGGAAGAAACCCGCAAAAAACGCGGCGCCCGCGAAGAAGGCCGCCGCCATCAAAAAAACGACCATCGGGTTCGTCAACCTGGGGTGCTCAAAAAACCAGGTGGACTCGGAGCTGATGCTCGGCACGCTCGTGAGCGACGGCTTCGCCTTGACCGACAATCCGAAGAAAGCCGAAGTCATCATCATCAATACCTGCGGCTTTATCGAGGAAGCGAAGCAAGAGTCGATCAATACCATCCTCGAACATGGCAAACTGAAGAAGAAAGGCGCCTGCCGGGTGCTCATTGCCGCAGGCTGTCTGGCCCAGCGCTATCAGGGCGACCTCTTGAAAGAACTGCCGGAATTGGACGGCGTGGTCGGCACCGGTGAATTCGGAAAGATCGCCACGATCTGCCGGGACCTGCTGGCTCCCCAAAAACGGCAGCAACGGCTCTGGGTCAGCGAGCCCCCCTATCTCTACGACGCGGACGCCCCGCGCCTGCGCCTCGGGAAAGCGCACAGCGCCTACGTGAAGATCGCCGAGGGGTGCAATCGCAACTGCGCCTTCTGCGCCATTCCCCTCATGCGGGGCAAACAACGCAGCCGCCCGGTGGAATCCATCGTAGCCGAAGCCGAACGCCTCGCCGCGGAAGGCGTGAAAGAAATCAATCTCATCTCCCAGGATACGATCAACTACGGCGTCGATCTGGGCATTCGAGGCGGATTGACCACGCTGCTGCGCGAACTCGTGAAGGTGCAGGATCTCCGCTGGATCCGGCCCTTCTATCTCTACCCGCAGCACGTCACGGACGACCTGCTCGATCTCTATGCCGGCGAAGAGAAAATTACCAAGTACATCGACATGCCGCTCCAGCACATCAACGACCGGATGCTGAAACGCATGCATCGCTTGGGAACCCGCGCCGCCATCGACAAGCTGGTGGACCGCATTCGCACCCGCATTCCCGGCGTGGCCTTTCGCACCGCCTTCATCGTGGGTTTCCCCGGCGAAACCGAGAAGGCCTACCAGGAACTCAAGGCCTATGTGACGGAGCGGGAATTCGACCGGGTCGCGATCTTCCTCTACTCGGACGAAGAGGATACGAGCGCGGTCGCGCTCGACGACAAAATAGAACGGGCCGTAATGGACGAACGCCGCAATGAGCTGCTGGCCATCCAGGAAGGCCTCGCCGCCGCGCAGGGACAGGCCCGCATCGGCTCGGTCATGGAAGTGCTGGTCGATGGCCCATCGGAGGAGACTCCGCTGCTGCTGGAAGGCCGCCACGAAGGCTTGGCTCCTGAAATCGACGGCGTCGTCTATATCAATGACGGCGAGGCCAGACCAGGCGATCTCGTCAAGGTCGAGATCACGGATGCCGCCACCTATGATCTGGTCGGCCACATCGTGTCGTAGCCATTCCATCATCGGCTCAAGACTGTCCCTCGAATGAAAGGAGCGACGACGCATGGCAGCGAATCGCAAAGAATCCATTGTCATCCTGATCCACTGCAAGGATCGCAAAGGCATCGTGGCCCGCGTGTCCGGTTTCATCCATGAGTTCGGCGGCAACATCCTCGACTCGGATCATCACACAGACGAGGAAACCAACGACTTTTTGATGCGCATGGAGTTCTCCACGGAAGGGTTGCAGATGGCGCCGGAGGAGATTCCCGCCGCTTTCGCCCCGATCGCCAAAGTCTTCGACATGCGCTACGAAGTCCGTTGCTCCAACCAGCGCCTCCGGGTCGGCATGCTGGTGTCGAAACAAGATCATTGCCTGGCCGATCTGCTCCAGCGTCATCGCCGCGATGAACTGCGCATCGATGTGCCCGTCATCATCTCCAACCACGAGACCTGCGCCAGCTGGGCCGAGCTGTTCAAGATCCCGTTTGCAGTCTATCCCGTCACGAAAGAGACCAAACCGCAGCAGGAAGAACAGGTCGTCGCACGGCTGAAGGAACATCGTGTGGAGCTGGTGGTGATGGCCCGCTACATGCAAATTCTCAGCGCCAACTTTCTCGCGAACGTGGGCTGTCCCGTCATCAACATCCACCACTCCTTCCTCCCGGCTTTCATCGGGGCGAATCCCTACCGCCAGGCCTACGAGCGGGGCGTGAAGATCATCGGCGCGACGGCCCATTATGCGACGGAGGATCTGGACGAAGGGCCGATCATCGAGCAAGACGTGATCCGCGTGGGACACCGGGATACCGTCGATGATCTAGTCAGGAAGGGGCGCGATCTGGAGGAAATCGTGCTGGCCCGCGCGGTGCGCCTCCACATCGAACATCGGGCATTGGTGTATGGGCGAAAAACCGTGGTATTCGATTAAAAACTCAAGGAATGATGCTGGAGGGTGAGGCACGCGCCTCACCCTCGGAATCGAGTCATTAGACTTTTGCCGTGAGAAATAACGAACTGCCCCGGCGATTGATTAGGATCAACACGTTCTCGCCCTTCTTCACGGCGGACGACGCCTTCTCAAATTCCTTCACGGATTTCACCGGCTGACGATTGATCGCACGGATCACATCGCCCGGCATCAGACCGGCCTTTTCCGCGCCGCTGTCCGGCTCGACGCTCGTGACCACCACGCCCTGCGCCTTGCCCGTGATCCCCAGCTCCTTCGCCGTCTCTCGATCGAGATCCTGCACCGCCACGCCGGCAAAGGCATAGTCCACTTCGGCTTTCTCAGCTTTGGCGATCGTCGTCGTATCCGGCTGCGCGGCGATCGTCACGGTCAGCTCCTTCTCACGGCCATCACGCATCACCGTGACCGGCACCTTCGCCCCCACGGCAGTCCTGGTGACGAACCGCTGGAGCGCCACCGCATCCTCAACCGGTGTGCCTTGATAGGCCCGAATGACATCGCCCTGCTTCAGACCGGCCAGACCAGCCGGGCCATCCTCCTTCACATCGCTGACGAGCGCCCCCTTGGCGTCCTTGATGCCAAAGGACTTGGCCAGATCCTGGCTGAGGTCTTGAATCCCGACGCCTAAATATCCGCGCACCACTTTCCCGGTTTTAACGAGACTCTCGTAGATCGGCTTCCCCATGCTGGTCGGCACGGCAAACCCAACGCCCTGATACCCGCCGGTCTGGGAGAAGATCGCGGTGTTGATGCCGACCAGTTCGCCGCGCGTATTCACCAGCGCGCCGCCGGAGTTGCCCGGATTGATGGCCGCGTCGGTCTGAATGAAATCTTCGTACTGCGTGATCCCCATGCGGCCACGCCCCAGCGCGCTGACAATGCCCAGCGTCACCGTCGAGTTGAGGCCGAAGGGATTGCCGACCGCCAAGACATACTCACCGACTTGCAGCTTCGTGGCATCCCCCCACTGGACCGTCGGAAGATTCTGCCCGTCGATTTTTACCACGGCCAAATCCGTTTTCGGATCGGCCCCGACGATCGTGCCCTTGAATTCCCGTTTGTCGGGAAGGGTCACCGTCACCTCGCGCGCCCCGTCGATGACATGATTGTTCGTGAGCACATAGCCATCGGCCGACACAATCACGCCTGAGCCCTGGCCTCCTCCGCGACGTTCCCGCGGCTCACCAGGCCCCTGAGGCCCACGGAATCCGCGCGGGCCCGACGGGCCTCCCGGTCCGCCAAAAAACTCCTCCCTCCGTTCCCGCAATTCATCCGGCACAGTCCGGCCGTCAGACACTTTCTCACCCGGTACAGTAATGATGTTCACCACCGCCGGTGTGACCGCCTTGGCCACTTCAGTAAACCCATTTGAGGCCGGCGCCACCGGTACAGACACCTGATTCACGCTCACCGGCGATCCGCTGAAGGCGTGAGAGGCGGGTACCGTGTGGCTGCCCCACATCATGATTGCTCCCGCCGCCGTCAGAGCGGCGATAGAGCCGACCGTGTTTCGCACACGTGGTTGCATAGATTCCTCCTCCTTGAAAGATGAAGCCGGTTGAATCACACACTCACAAATGAATAGACCTCACGGTACCAACCGGCGATGAGAGGAGGATTAAGAGCAAATTAGAAATGGCTAAGCCGCAGGAGGCGCAAGCGGAAGCGTGACGGTAAACGTGGAGCCGATGCCCGGCTGGCTCGCGACCTCGATCCGGCCCTTGTGCGATTCCGCAATCCACGTACAGATCGCCAAACCAAGCCCCGTACCTTTCTTCGTATGGCCCCTGGCGGCATCGGTCCGGAAGAACCGGTTGAAGATGCGCCGCTGGTCTTCTGGCGCAATCCCGACCCCTTGATCGGTGACCGCCAGTTTGGCCTGTGCCCCCTCGGTGACCAAGGAGACCTGCACCTTCCCGCCGGGATGGGAATACTTGATGGCGTTCTCCACCAAATTCAGCAAGAGCTCGCGCAGCCGCAATTCGTCGCCCTGCACGGCGGCCGGCATCACCGTGCCCAGCACCACGTCGATCTGCCGGTCCTGCCCCAGCAAATTCGCCTGGCGGTGGATGTCCTCCACCAGCGATTCCAGATCGACCGACACGGCGTCCATTTTCACTTCGCCCATGTCGGCCCGCGAGAGAAAGAGCAGCTCATCGACAATGTGCGTCATCCGGTCGATTTCTTCCAGATTGCTTTCGAGCACCGCCTGGTAATCGCCGAGCGGGCGGGGCCGCCGCAGCACCAGCTCCGTCTCGCCCTTCATGACCGTAAGCGGCGTGCGGAGTTCGTGCGAGGCATCGCTGCTGAATTGGCGAATCTGCCTGAACGAGACATCGAGGCGGCCGATCATGTCGTTGAAGGTATGCACGAGACGGCCGATCTCGTCCGGCGCCGTCGAAACCGTCAAGCGCTGGCTGAGATCCCCCGCGGCAATGCGCTGCGCGGCCAGCGTGATCGCATCCACGGGACGCAGCGCCCGGCCGGCCAAAAACCAGCCGCTGGCCAGCGACGCCGCCAGAGCAATGGGCATTGTCACGACCAGCACCAGCAGCAGGCGCTGCAAGGTATCCTCGACCGATTTCGTCGAGGTGCCGACCTGCACGATGTACAGCAGGCTCCCACGATACATGATCGGCATCGAAATCAGCCGGAGCGACGGCTCCTTGGGATAGCGCGCCGACTCGAAGGTCGTCTTCCCGGTGATGCTCGCATCGAGCGCGGCACGGCTCAGCGGCAGTTCATGCTGCTTGATATTGGGGGAGCGAATCGTGATCGTGCCGGACGGGCTGAAAATCTGAAAGAACTTGTCGATGCGGGTCAGTTCGGGAAACTGCGAGAGCAGCGATTCTTCATCGAGCAGCGGGAGGAACCCCCGCTCTTCCAGCGAACGGACGGCGGCGGTTGCCGTTTCCTCCAGCGCCTGATCGATTTCGTCGCGGAGGCTCCGGGCCGTGACATTATACAAGACGACCGAAAAGACGATGAGCACGAGCGCCAGCGTGCTGCCGTACCAAAGCGTGAGCCGAACGCGCAGTGGCATTAGTCCGCCTTCAGCATGTACCCGCTGCCGCGTATGGTATGAATGAGCTTTTTCGTCCGGCCCCGGTCGATCTTGTTGCGCAGATAGTTGACGTAGACGTCGATCACGTTGGTGAACGTATCGAAATCCTGATTCCACACATGTTCGGAAATCATCGGCCGCGTGAGCACGCGCCCGGCATGCCGCATGAGATATTCGAGCAAGGCGTATTCCTTCAACGTGAGGTCGATCCGCTGCCCGCCGCGCGTGACTTCCCGCGTGGCCGGATTCAACACCAGATCGTCGATCTGCAGAATCCCGGGACTTTCGGTGGAGCCCCGGCGAAGCAGCGCGCGCACCCGCGCCAGCAATTCATCGATCGCAAAGGGTTTGGTCAGGTAGTCATCGGCGCCGGCATCGAGCCCTTTCACCCGCTGATCGACCTGGGACTGGGCCGTGAGAATCATCATCGGCGTTTGGATCCGCTCGCGGCGCACGGCCTTCAAGATCTCCAGGCCCGACATGGACGGCAGCATCAGATCGACGATGATCAAGTCGTAGTTCGTCGCCAGCGCCATCTCCAGCCCCTTGGCGCCGTCCTCGCAGAGATCGACGGCATAGCTTTCTTCCTCAAGCGCCCGCTTGATGAAACAGCCGACCTTGGTTTCGTCTTCAATCACCAGCACACGCATGGGCACCCCGCTCGGCGCTGATTATACCAAACCCGTGACCGGCAATCTCGGCCGCATCAGGGGACACAGAGTCGTCATTTCGGCTGAAACCGGGTAATCGTCACCGGCGCATACGAGAGGGCCGGGCCATCGGCCGTTCGGTGGGCGATCGTGTGTTGCAGCCACACCGCATCGTTGCGCACAGGAAAGTCTGAACGATAGTGAGCTCCGCGACTCTCTTCCCGGGCCAGCGCCCCTGCCACGATCGTCCCGGCCAGCTCGACCAAACATTGCAGCTCCAGCGCCTGGATGAGGTCGCTGTTGAACACCCGCCCCTTGTCCTCCACAGAAACCTGTGCCGCGCGCTGCTGGAGTGCCCGCACTTCCGCCTGCGCCGCCGTCATCGAGTCCTTGGTTCGGAAAATGCCGAGATTCGTGCTCAATACCTGGCCAAGCGCGTCACGGACCTGCCAAGCCCGTTCATGCCCACCTTGCGACAGCAAGGCCTGCACACGGCGCTCTTCGCCGGCCAGGTGCGATGCGGAGAGCGGCACCTGATCGATCCCCCTTAGATATTCCCCGGCCTTTACTCCGGCCCGTCTGCCAAACACAATAGTCTCCAACAACGAATTACCGCCCAGCCGGTTCGCGCCATGCACGCTCACACAGGCGCATTCGCCCGCGGCGAACAGGCCAGGGATAGAGGTCTCGCCCCAGACATTCGTCCGGACTCCGCCCATCTGATAATGCGCGCCGGGCCTGATGGGAATCGGCGTTTCCACCGGATCGAGTCCGGCAAACTCGATCGCCAACTGCCGGATTTGGGGCAGCCGCTCAAGAATCTTGGCCCGGCCGAGATGCCGGAGATCCAAGAGCACGCAGCCCTCGACCCCGCGGCCTTCGAGAATTTCCTGGCCGATCGCCAGCGACACGGTCGAACGGGTGGCCAGCTCCATCTGCTCCGGCGCGTAGCGTGTCATGAACCGCTCCCCGAGCGTGTTGAGCAGATACCCGCCTTCCCCGCGCGCCCCTTCGGTGATGAGAATTCCGGTGTCCCGCAGTGTGGTCGGGTGAAACTGCACGAACTCCATGTCCATCAAGGGCACACCGGCCCGATAGGCCAGGGCCATCCCGTCGCCGGTATTGATTACCGCGTTGGTGCTGGTGAGAAACACCCGCCCGCTCCCCCCCGTGGCCAAAATGACCGCTCGGGCCTGGATCTGCTGCAATCCGCCACGGAGCAGGTCCCAGGCAATCACGCCGCGGCAGGCGCCCTCCTCCACGATGAGAGAGGTGACATACCATTCTTCATAGACCACGATCCGCCGCTTCAGGATCTGCTCATAGAGGGCGTGCAGGAGCGCATGCCCGGTGCGGTCGGCGGCATAGCAGGTGCGGGGGAACCCGGCCCCTCCGAACGGACGCTGGGCGATGCGGCCCTGCGCGTCACGGCTGAATATCACCCCCATCCGTTCCAGCTCGAGGATATCCTCCGGCGCCTCGCAGCACATGGCTTCAATGGCATCTTGGTCCCCGAGATAGAGGCCGCCCTTGGCCGTATCGAACGCGTGCGCTTCCCAGGAGTCGTTCTCCCCGAGCGCCGCATTGATGCCGCCTTGGGCGGCCACGGAATGGCTCCGGACGGGGTGGACCTTCGAGATGAGCGCGACGTCGAGATGAGCCGGCGCCGCCAAGGCGGCGCGCATGCCGGCCAGGCCGGCCCCGACGATCAACAAATCATGTCTGGAGGATCTCTGAACGGCCATAGGACCTTCTCTCACAAGACTGAACACGTCCGCTTGGCACTGTACTTACCGGACTCTCCGAGCCCGCGCAAGGCCGTCACAGCCGCGCGAAGAACATCTTGGAAATCGAAGAATGCCATGCTACTCTGCCGCCCGGCGGCATCACAAGACAGAACCAGACCCTTCTAAACTAAGGACGCGCGGATGGCATCCCAGGACGAGGATTTCCTTCAATCGACGGATCACTTTCTCCATCGGCACCTGGGCCCGACAGAGTCCGATATCCAGGAGATGCTGGCCACAATCGGCCCGCCCTCCCTGAGAGCCCTCTGCGACGTGACGGTCCCCAAGGATATCCAGCTCCATACGCCGCTCAATCTCCCGGCGCATCGGGGCGAACAGGCAGTCTTGGCCGAGCTCAAAACGATCGCCTTGCACAATCAGCTCTTTCGCTCCTTGATCGGCATGGGCTACTACCATAGCGTCACCCCCGGCGTCATCCAACGCAATATCCTGGAAAACCCCGGCTGGTACACCCAATATACGCCCTATCAGGCTGAAATCTCCCAAGGCCGATTGGAGGCCCTGGTCAATTTCCAAACCATGGTCGGCGATCTGACCGGCCTTCCGCTGGCCAACGCGTCCCTGCTGGACGAGGCCACCGCCGCCGCCGAAGCGATGGCCATGTGTCATAGCATCACGCGGGCGCGAGGCCGGGAGCGGACGGACTTTTTCGTCTCACAGGATTGCCACCCGCAAACGATCGCCGTCCTCCGCACCAGAGCGGAACCGCTGGGCCTGGCGATCCGCACGGGCGCGACCGCATCGGTCGATCTCGGCAATCCCAACCTGTGCGGCCTGCTGCTCCAATACCCGACGACCGACGGCTATGTGGGCGATGCCAGCGATCTCGTCGCGCGCGCGCATGACGCGGGCGTGCTCGTCGTCATGGCCACCGATCTGCTGGCGCTCACGCTACTGCGCTCGCCGGGAGAGATCGGCGCGGATATTGCCGTCGGATCCACCCAGCGCTTCGGGGTGCCGGTCGGTTTCGGCGGGCCGCATGCCGCATTTCTGACCACCACGGATGAATTCAAGCGCCAGATGCCGGGCCGCATCGTCGGCGTGTCGAAAGACGTGTCCGGCAAGCCGGCCTATCGCCTCTCCCTCCAAACCCGCGAACAGCATATTCGCCGGGAGAAGGCGACCAGCAACATCTGCACCGCCCAAGTCCTGCTGGCGATTATGGCCAGCATGTACGCGATCTATCACGGGCCTGAGGGATTGCGCCGGATTGCCACACGCATCCATGGACTCACGCTCCTCCTGGCTGCGGGATTGCGCCGCCTCGGATTCGATGTCGGCCCGGAGCTTTTCTTCGACACCCTCCGTGTCCGTCTCCCGCATAGTCACAGCCAATCCATTCTCACGAGAGCACATGAACGGAGCTTCAATTTCCGCCCCTATGAGGATGGGACCATCGGCCTCTCGCTGGATGAAGTCAGCACCGAAGAAGAAGTGCGCACCCTGCTGGAGATCTTTGCAGGCCAGGAACGGCTGCCCTTCACAATCGCCGATCTGTCCCAGGGACTCGATCTCAGCTATCCGTCCAAGCTGGCCAGAACCAGCCCCTATCTCACGCATGAGATCTTCCACCGGTATCATTCGGAACATGAAATGCTCCGGTACCTGTACCGCTTGCAGGCCAAAGACCTCTCCCTCACCCATTCCATGATTCCGTTGGGCTCCTGCACCATGAAGCTGAACGCCACAGCGGAGATGCTGCCTGTCACCTGGCCGGAATTCGCCCATATTCATCCCTTTGCCCCGGCCGGCCAGACCAAGGGCTACCAGAAACTCTTCCATCAATTGGAAGCCTGGCTGGCTGACATTACAGGCTTTGACGCCGTCTCACTCCAGCCGAATGCCGGCTCCCAGGGCGAATATGCCGGGCTCATGGTACTTCGCGCCTACCATCACGCACAGGGTGAATCCCATCGCGATGTCTGCTTGATTCCCGTCTCGGCCCACGGGACAAACCCGGCCAGCGCCGCGATGGCCGGCATGACCGTCGTCACCATGGCCTGCGACAAGCAGGGGAATATTGACGTCGCCGATCTCGAATCCAAAGCCGCAACGCATCGGGGACGACTCGCCGCGCTGATGCTCACCTATCCCTCGACCCACGGCGTATTCGAGGCCGATGTGCGGCGCATCTGCCAGATCGTCCATACCCACGGCGGCCAAGTCTATATGGATGGGGCCAACATGAATGCCCAGGTGGGGCTCTGCCGTCCCGGCGATATCGGCGCGGACGTCTGCCACCTCAATTTGCACAAGACCTTTTGCATCCCCCATGGCGGAGGCGGACCAGGCATGGGCCCGATCGGCGTCGCCCGCCATCTGGCCCCCTTTCTCCCCGGCCATCCCGTCACAGGATTAGGCGGACCTCGATCGATTGGCCCGGTCTCCGCCGCGCCCTATGGCAGCGCGAGCATTCTGCCGATTTCCTGGGTCTATATTGCCTTGATGGGCCGCGACGGGTTGAAGACCGCCACGCAGGTCGCCATTCTCAACGCAAATTACATGGCCAAACGATTAGAGAAACACTACCCCATTCTCTACACCGGCGTGACGGGACACGTGGCCCATGAGTTCATCCTCGACCTCCGCCCCTTCAAGGAGTCCTCCGGAGTCGAAGCCATGGATGTGGCCAAACGGCTGATGGACTATGGCTTCCATGCGCCGACCGTATCATTCCCGGTGGCCGGCACGCTCATGATCGAGCCGACCGAAAGCGAATCGAAAGCGGAATTGGATCGCTTCTGCGAGGCGATGATCGCCATCCGCGCAGAAATCCAAGCCATCGCCGATGGCCGGCAGCCCCGCGCCAACAATCTGCTGAAAAATGCGCCGCACACCGCGGCCACCGTCGTCGCCACCGAGTGGGCCCGCCCCTATACCAGAGAACAGGCGGCGTTCCCGGCGCCCTGGGTGAAGACCAATAAATTCTGGCCGAGCGTCGGCCGAATCGATGAGGCCTATGGCGACCGCCATTTGATCTGCACCTGTCCGCCGATTGAACACTATCAATCGTAACCCATCACTGTCCGGATAGGCCTCGGATTCCTATGGCGATGATGATCTCCCAGCGCTTCAGACTGCTCTTGCTGCTCCTCCTCGCCATCCCCATGAGCGGCTACGAGCTTCTCGCCGAGCCTGGGCCTCAGAAAACGGGCAGCGGATCTTCCGTCACAGACCCTCAGGCTGGACACAGCTACCCTGCTGACACGCGCGTCCACGCGCCGGGGGGCACCGCCTCATTTCCAATCCCGCCGGGGTGGCGCGGAGAAGCGCTCGAAGAAATGGCGGCCATTCTCCTCGTGTCAGAAAAAACCGCCGGGTTCGTGCTGGTGTTCGCCACACTCAACCAAACGGAAGATGATTTGATGGCCTTACTGGGAGAACCCCAGCCCATCACCGACAGCCTCGTCTTTGAACCGGTGGGAGCGGTGACGCGCCAAGGGAATAGACTGACGGCCTCCTATGCCGCGGGGCCCCTGACAGGCCGGGGCGTGGCGGTCATCGGGCCGGCGCAGCAGGGCATTCTCTTTCTGCATGGACGGCCACAAAAGGAACAACACGAAGCCCAGGCATTGCTCGACCAACTCGCCAATCAGGTGCAGTTTACGCCGGTGCCCGGAGGCTCCCTATCTCGCTGAGCCATCGGTCTCGATCGGAAGGCCTGCGATTGTTTCGCAATTCCACGCTCAATCATGCCTTCTCCTGTTGGGTTAGGCCTTCTCCACTGTACAAAAGTGTCGCTTGCGAACACCCATCTTTTGAGGCATTGTCGAACCACTCTCGATTCGGCGATAAGTAACGATCATTGGGGGAGAGGCAGGACGATCATGCCGCAGATTCTCAACTTTAGCGAACATGCGAACGACGAGGAAGTCAGCTACCTCACCACCTTGCTGCTCTATCATTTGGTCGAGCGCTGCGGCGGCACCCTCCAATTTACCGTTGATGACGTGACGCAAATCCGCGCCAGCATGGCCACCAAAATGGTGCAGATTCAGCTCGGCAACGAGGTGCGGCTGCGCATCATCGATCGCGTGCCGGAACTGCAATAGCCGCTTCTTCTCCTCGCCTCAGATCAATCTGTCCGACGATCAAATCTCTTCAGGATTCACCGCCCATGGCGGGATCGACGGGACTAGAGTAGACTCCGTCATCATGCTGCACATCTCCTCACATGTCATCATTCCTGATTCTGAGATCGACCTCCATGCGATGCGTTCGCAGGGAGCCGGAGGGCAGAACGTCAACAAGGTCTCCACCGCCATTCATTTGCAGTTCGACATTACGGCATCGTCGTTGCCGCCGTTTTACAAGGACGCGCTGCTCAAGCTGCGCGATAGCCGGATCTCAGAGGATGGCGTGATTACGATCAAGGCGCAGCAGCACCGCACGCAAGAACGAAACCGTGAAGATGCGCTGGAGCGGCTCTGCTTGTTGATTCAGAGCGTGGCGATCCCGCGCAAAAAGCGGAAAGCCACAAAGCCGACGAAGGGGTCTCAGAACCGGCGGATTGAGAGCAAGAAAAAACAGGGACGGCTGAAAGCACTGCGGAGCACGCTGGAGTAAGGCCTCATGCGAGAAAAGCGAAAGATGCGGGAGAAGCGCGACTGGCCCTGACTCTGCCTGAGCCTCTCACCCATTTCCCGCCTGTCCCGCGTTTCTTCGCGAAGAGCGCTACGCGTCAATCTACCGAGGCCAATGATCCTAAAATATTATACCCGCCATCGACGTAGATCACTTCGCCGGTAATCCCACGGCCGAGCGGGCTGACTAAGAATAACGCCGTATCGCCCACCTCTCCTTGCTCGGTGGCGCGGCGGAGCGGCGCAAACTCTCGGTGATGATCGACCATCTTGCTGATGCCGGACACGCCGCGGGCCGCGAGGGTCTTGATCGGCCCAGCTGAGATGGCATTCACCCGAATATTCTTCGGCCCCAAGTCATTGGCCAAGTAGCGGACGGAGGCTTCGAGCGCCGCTTTGGCCACACCCATCACGTTGTAATGCGGCACCACCCGTTCGGCGCCCAGATAACTCAACGTCACCACGGATCCACCATTGGTCATGAGAGGCATCGCCGCGCGTGTAAAGGCCACGAGAGAATAGGCGCTGACGTCTAACGCGGTCGCAAATCCCTGCCGGGTCGTATTGACGAATTGACCGGTCAGTTCTTCGCGTGGAGCAAAGGCGATGGAGTGGACGAGGAAGTCGAGCTGGCCGACTTCCTTCCCCACACGGTCCATCAACGCGGCAATCTGTGCATCATCGCCGGCATCGCAGGGGAAGGCCTTGGCGCCCGGCAGCGTGGCTACGAGTTCTTCAACATTTTCACGCAACCGCTCGCCCTGGTAATTGAACATCAATTGCGCGCCCTGGCTGGCCGCCGACTGCGCAATGGCCCACGCGATGCTGTGCTTGTTGGCGACGCCGATGATGAGTCCCTTCTTGCCTTGCAATAGCATAACGCTCCACTCTCCTATTTTTAGCCACATCCATGGCAATTCACTGTCGTTCGCCGGCCACGGAAGATAACACGATTTGCGAAGCGGTTCTAGAAGATGCTGCGGGGAAAATGCCGCCTGCTCACAGTCTGGCCAATGAACGGTCCGAAAGAATGATGGCCGATTTCAGCCCCGGATTGATCCCCACGAAGAGAATGCGGATCCCCGGCCGGCTACGGTTCAGCCCCCGTGCTTCTTGTGCTACGCTCAGACGCCTCCCATTGAGGCAGTTTAGTTGACCGGCAACCAATCCGCCACAGAAGAGCGGATGAATCCCCCTTCATTTCCAGATAGAAGAATCGTGTAACCCCATGGAATAATAAATAATTGCGCAATCGCCACCGATGGCATGTCGCTTGCTGAAGCACAGAGCAGTGCCCGATCAGCGGCACGAGTCTCTTAAACCTTAGGGAGGATTTATGATGAAGAGCATGTTGATGGCGGTCATGGCGGTCGCGGTGGCAATCTCCTTCAGCGCTCCTTCTTTCGCTGGCGAAGAGAAGAAGAAGGAAGAGAAGAAGGGCGGCCACGTCGTGGTGTTCGCCGAAGAGAAGAAGAAGGAAGAGAAGAAGGGCGGCCACGTCGTGTTCGGCGACGAGAAGAAGAAAGAAGAGAAGAAGGACAAGTAATCCCGTTCTCCTTCTTGCTTTTGGCGAGGCTCGCTGGCTTGAGAGGGCTCCTGCTTCGAGTGGGAGCTCTCTCGGGCAGTGTCGCTACCGGATCGCGCCCCTGATATAGACCGCCTGTAAACCCACAATCGTTTTAGAATCCCTGATCGTGCCATCCTCGATCTTCTCGATCGCCTCACGAAGCGGCATCTCGATCACCTCCAGCACTTCGTCCCGATCCAGTTGCTGCCGGCCCTGCGTCAACCCCGTCGCCTTGTAAACGTGAATGACTTCGTCCGCAAAGCCGGGCGCCGTGAAGATGCTGGAGAGCAGCGAGAGCGTCGCGGCTCGATAGCCGACTTCCTCTTCCAACTCCCGAGCGGCACAATGCAGCGGATCTTCTCCCGGATTCAATTTGCCCGCCGGGATTTCATAAATGAATCCTCCTGCCGCATGACGAAATTGGCGGATCAGCACCACCGTGCCGTCGTCCTTCATCGGCACCACGGCGGCCGCGCCGGGATGGCGGATCGTCTCCAGATCGACCGTCAGCCCATTAGGCAGCCGCACCGTATCGATATTGAGCGTCACGACACGGCCTGTATAGATATTCTTCGTCATACCCTACCCGCTACACGGCCTTGGGTTTTCGATAGAACGGCGTCTTCACCACCTGGGCAGACACCGCTTTCCCACGAATATCGATCGTGATCGGCGTGCCGATGGCGGACTGCGCCGCAGGGACGTAGCCCAACCCAATGCCCTTTTGAAGAATCGGCGACAGGTTGCCGCTCGACACCTCGCCGATCACCTGGGAGGAGAGGGCATCGAGAATCTTGAAGCCGTGCCGGGGCACCGCTTTCTCCAGCAATTCAAACCCGACAAACCGTGTTGCCGGTCCCCGCTCCTTCTGTGCCAGCAAGGCCGCGCGACCGATAAAGTCTCCCTTCTCCAGACTCACCGTCCATTCGACCCCGGCCTCGATCGGCGTCGTATCCTCACCGATGTCGTTGCCATAGAGCAGATAGCCCATCTCCAGCCTGAGCAAATCGCGTGATCCTAAGCCGGCGGGCTTCACGCCCTGCGAGGCCCCCAGCCCCAGAATCCGCTCCCACAACAATCCGATCTGATTGGCCGGCGCATATAACTCATACCCCAGCTCTCCCGTGTACCCGGTTCGGGCCACGAGGGCTGGAATGGAGCCCAATACAGCGTCACATGTGTAGTGGAGCGTCAGGGTCTTAATCGCCTCGCCGCCCAGCGCCAGCAGAATGTCTCTTGAGCGGGGACCTTGAATCGCGATCTGCGCCATCCGGTCGGAATGGTCTTCGAGCGCGACAGACGTTGGACGCTGACGGGATTGCAGCCACGCATAGATCTTTTCACGATTCGAAGCGTTGACACATAAGAGATACTCCAACGGCTTCAGGCGATAGACGAAGATGTCGTCTTGAATCCCGCCCCGGTCGTTACAGACCATGGAGTACTGCGCCTGACCGACCGCCAATTTAGCGGCATCGTTGGTAGTCACCGCCTGAAGAAACTCCAGCCCGCCGACGCCCGACACCATGAGCCGTCCCATATGACTCACATCGAACAGCCCCGCGTTCTGGCGCACGGTCTGATATTCATCGATCACGCCGGAATACTGGATCGGCATCTCCCAACCGGCGAAATCGACAAGCTTTGCGCCGGCAGCCCGATGTTGTGCGATGAGCGGCGTCTGTTTCATGCAAGTCGTCCGTCCTTACACGCCTAACAATTCGACATCGAACACCAGCGTGGCGTTCGGGGGAATCACTCCACCGGCCCCGCGAGGACCATAGCCGAGATTGGCCGGGATCGTCAGTCTCCGCTTCCCGCCGACTTTCATCCCCTGCACCCCTTCATCCCAGCCCTTAATGACACGGCCCGCACCGAGCGGGAAAGAAAAAGGCTGCCCACGATCCACTGAACTATCGAACTTCGTCCCATTTTCCAGCCAGCCCGTGTAATGCACCGAGACGGTCTGCCCGGCCTTCGCCACCTCGCCCGTCCCCACCACCTGATCGATGTACTGAAGACCGGACGACGTCACGATCTCCTCGCCGCCCGTCGCCGATGACTTACTTCCGCTCATGTGGCCTCCTACGCTTATAAATGAGAGATCGCTTTATCAGACTGACACGCGCCCATCATCTCCTGCCTCGAGAGAACGAATCCGGCTCGGCGAAAATCGCCATACTGGCCGTATAGCCATGCAGAAAATTGCGTCCACCGACGGGGCCGATTTCGCCCTGGGCGAAAAATCCCGCCACCGGGACGCCGCCCAACCGCTCGGCCAGGATGCCCGCATCATGATGCGGCCGGCCAAACAACCCTTGCCCCCGGCCACAGCAGCTAAACACCAGTGCGCCGAGCGGTGGATTCAGGTGCCCCTTGCGATCGGCCGCGAGCAGCACACTCAAATCGTCGCTGGCCGACTTGGCGTCGCGCAGATGGAACTGCACCGTCTGCCCTTCCTGCACCACATCACCGATGGCCACCGCGCCGGTCGTCTGGTCTGCCCCGACCAGATTGCGGACGAGAAAATCGCCGCGCTCGAAATGGCTCCGGTGTTCATCGATCACGATGCCGATGTGGAGCGCCCGATGCGCCCGCTGCCGGTCCTCGCCTCCGAGCGACTCAAACACATGCTGCAGCCGTTCCAACGCCGGGGTCCCGCCCAATTCGTGCACCATGTTGTGTTCCGCTTTGGTCACCACATACCGTTCGCCGATCGGCCGGCACCCTTGCGAAATCACCGGGCGAACTTCGACCGGCCCGGAAATCCGAACGCCGACAAGGCCGCCCTCGAAGACCTCCCGCCCTAAGACCAGCCGATTCTCTCCGGTATCCTGCCCTCCCCCGGACAGCCCGCCGAGCGCCGCGGTGCCGGGATAGCGCTCTTCCAGCAGCGTCAATACGTCTTGCATCGGCATCGTAAAGGGATCGGCAAAGAGGAGGAATGTGGAATCGATCCCCCCTGCCTCAGGCCAGCCCACCAGCGAAAACTGGTCCTGAGTGGGAGAAAAGGAGAGCCGCACGGGAGTCACCGTCACACCGGGCAAACAGGCCGTCCAGAGCGCCACGGCAGGAGCTGTTTCCAGCTCCTCCGCTCCGGCAATCACCCCCTCGCCACTACAGCCGATGCACACACGCACGCCAAGTGAATCCGCAACCATGTCGGCCAGAACGTCCGCCCGAGACATGTGGTGAGACGAGAAGAAAAGACAGCCCAAGTCCGGCGTCACGCCGCCGAGCTTCGCCCTGATTTCATCGACAAGATCCCGAGCTGCCGCTTCGGAATCGGCACTCCGGCTGACTGCCGACGCAAATTGAAAGTTGGTATTGGACTGCAGCGGTGTGGAAGAGCAACTAGCCATGGCAGTCGAAGCGGCCGTTACACGCCGGGGTTCATGCGCTCGGATCGATCGCTGGCCAACTTTTTATAGTAGCGCCACATGTACGAATGGTAATCGTCCAATTGCGCCAACAAATAGTGCAATTCCGTCGGATCTTCCGTTTCAAGGGCACGAACCAGCCGGGTCTTCACAAATTCGGCAAAGGCCTCGCATTTTTCGATGGCCGTGAGCAGCCGCAACCCGCCGCCGATTTGATAGTCGCTCATGCGCCCTCCTTCACAATAGCCAGTCGCAGAATAACGAGGGGGTGGACGAAATTGCAAGCTACGCAGGCTCCACGGCTGTCGCTCTACGGACGAGGGGAAGCGGCCATCAATTCTTTCAATCGGTCGAGGTTGATGGCTTCGACCCGCTGGCCGTCGCGCCCCACGACCGTGGTGGCCATGGTAAGAGCGTTCAGAATGGCTTCTTCGGTGGCCTCGACCGTCGCGGTGATTAGGGGATTCAGATGGGTGTCGGCCAGGTGGGTCTGCTGAAACGTCGGCGCTTGGGGATAGTGCGGAATGATGTTGCCGGTGGAGAAGGCCAGGATGAAATCGCCGCTGCCATGGCGCGCGGTGGAGCCGGTACGGGCGAGGCCAAGCGCCGCGCGCTTGGCGAGTCTCGTCAACTGCCGCCCATCAAGCGGCGCATCGGTGGCCACGACGATAATGATCGAGCCTTCGCTTTGACCCGGCACCAACGCCTCCGACATCCGCACGGACGGTTCGTAGCGTTGGCCGACGGGCACGCCCCCCACCATCAGCTCAGGCCTACGCCCATGATTGGCATTGACCAGCACACCAATCGTGTAGCCGCCTTCTTCCACCGAAAGTCGCCGCGATGACGTCCCGATCCCCCCTTTGAATCCGTAGGACACCATGCCGGTCCCTGCCCCAACGGTACCTTCCTTAACGGGACCACTGCCCGCACCGTCCAGCGCCGCCATCACATCCTGCTCGGACACATGGCGGCCTTGAATGTCGTTCAAGCGGCCATCGTCGCACTCCGCCACGACCGGCGTCAGCGTGTCATCGGAGATGCCGATCGCTGGATACTGTTTGATCATCCAGCTCATCACGCCGTTGGCCAC
>Ga0169931_10003483_pt1 | contig 24907 bp, 22 predicted proteins | sample Kivu_15m_20L_FD_129675 | JGI IMG/M metagenome (GOLD analysis project Ga0169931, IMG submission 129675) | Freshwater microbial communities from Lake Kivu, Western Province, Rwanda to study Microbial Dark Matter (Phase II) - Kivu_15m_20L... | ecosystem: Environmental > Aquatic > Freshwater > Lake...
TAAAAAAATATTGTATATTTTAATGGATTTTTTAAATCAAATTCCTAGCTTAAATTCAAAAAAGTATTTTGTTCTTTAACTAATATTGAACTTTATGATGTATCGATTCGCAGAAAGATGAATATAAATGATTTAAAGAATAGTTGTTATTCTCTTTACCACAAATTCACAACTTTTTAAATGCAAGAATTTATCTGAAATATAAATAACATTTTTAGAATATTCAAATACTCGTATCACAGCTAAAATCTTAAAATAATTAATTAAAGCGAGTATGATCCAAATAAATTTGAGATAAGAGTATTTATAACATAATCTTTTCTTGGTAAGTATGTATTATTTTTGTATAAACAATATCAATACAATTTTAAAAAATTTTATTATACAAGACTTTGGAGTTTTTACTTGATCGATCGAAAATTATAAATGTAATAAATCTAAATTTATAATTCAGATTTAAATCTCTTAGTTATATTTAATCAAAAATTAATTTTGGTGATACGATTGTTAATAAAAGATATACAAGTAAGCAATCAATGTAAATTATGAAAATAAATTATTAATAAAATTTATAATTTTAAAATTAAATTGCAAACAAATTAAATGGCAGAAAATGCATTTAAAGTAAAACAAGTCAATCAATATGTAGAATATATATTTTTAAATTGATTTATCACACTTTAAATATTTTAAATAGCAAATAGGCGAATTAATAGGGAAAGGTGCTATAGGGGAGGTTTATAAAGCACTAGACACAGAAACAGCAACCACAGTGGCAATCAAGATGATTCATTTACATGATTACTGTCAAGAGACAGTAAATTCTATCCAAACAGAAATAGAATTATTAAAGAAACTTGATCATCCGAATATTGTTAAATACATAGATTTTATTCAAACAAAGACAAATATAAATATAATTCTCGAATACGTGGAAGGTGGATCTCTGCATCAACTTGTAAAGCAAAATGGGATGTTAGGGGAATATTTAGTTCAAGTTTTTACTAAACAAGTATTAGAAGGATTAGACTACCTCCATAGCCAGGGGATAGTACATAGAGACATAAAGGGTGCAAATCTTCTCTACACTAAAAACGGTTGTATAAAACTTGCCGATTTCGGGTATTCAATCAGACTATCTGATATAGATAAAACTAATTCTATTGTAGGCACGCCATATTGGATGGCCCCAGAGATAATTGAACCCAAAGGAAATATTTCTACTGCCTGTGACATATGGAGCTTAGGGATTACCATCATCCAGCTACTCACATCTAAACCACCTTATTATCAATTGGAACCCTACCCAGCTATGTTTCGTATAGTAACAGATGAATACCCCCCTTTACCAGATAATATTTCTAATAACCTAAAAGATTTTCTTATAAAATGTTTTATAAAGGACTCCAATAAACGTCCTAAGTCCCGAGATCTTTTAAATCATCCCTGGATCACCTCCCCCAACAAAAAATTAGTTAAGAAATTTATAAATGATCATGATTCGAATGCAATTCCTGAATCTATAATGAATGAGTTAAAAAACAAATATAAAAATAATTTATCATCACTAACATCATCTTCCCAAAATGAAAAGATGCCAGATAAAATTGAGAATGAATTGAAAGAGTAAAATAAAAATTATTTTGAATTACCTATTAGCGATGAAGAGAATCACACAATGAATGATGAAGAATACGTTAGAAAGGACTCATACTTAATAAAGAAGTCGAATACGAAAGATGAAAAAAAGCTTCAGTTGCAAATGCAATCACAAATGCACTCGAATAGAAATAAAATTACCAACACTAAGACTCCGACTCAGAATATAAAAATTCAAAGAAATAATGTAAAAAAAAATCTTTCTGATGATGTTAGAATAATTGAGCAGAATTCAAAAATCATCCCACAACATTCTAACAGTAGTACTTTTAGAAACTCAAATCCAATTCTAAATATTAATTACCAGAAAGAGAAAGAAACTATCCCATCTAAAAATTCTGAAAATAATAAACTCGATAATTTAGGAAGAAATTCTAATTTGAATAATGTGTCTCTGAAAGATTTAAAAGATTTAAAGGAAATGAGAATTTCGAAACAAAAACACCCCAGCGAAAATTTAACAAATAACCTCTCACAGTCCATAGAAAATTTTCAAAACGAAAATTTAATAAATCCGAATCAGATTAATTTTAACAATCTCAATCAAATTTCTAAGTCGATTTCATTCGGAGACGATCCATTTCAAAAATCTAAGTCTCTTTTTTCTGAAATGGAGTTAAATTCAAATTTGAATTTTTATAATAGCTTAGAAAAAAATGAGTTATCGCTCAATGATATAAACGTTCATGTCGAAAATTTAAAAACTTTTAGACTGAAAAATTTAAAACTATTCAGAGAAGATTCAAATTTGACTAAAGTATCAGCCGATTTTTTCAAAGAAAAACTAGAGGCGAAGGGCGTAAATAAAAAGAACGATTCTACATATCTATTAGAATTCAAGATGATAATAGAATCTCTTAACAAAATCGAAGATTGCGAAGACCAAAATAATTTAGAAAACGAAATCTTTATATGCCTTTTAAGATTATCCTTTCTATTTGAAACTGAAAACAAACAACATTATATTGATAAATTTTTAAAAAATTTTGGAATTATTAATCTAATTAATATACTCAATACGAAACTGATAAATTCCAAAATTTTGTTCATCATATGTTACATTTTGAATCAGTTGGTGATTGAGTACCCTAATTTATTGGAAGATGTTATTTCTTATCAGTTTTTCTTTTATGTTACGAAAATGAATTTTTTTTATCAAGAAATTGAAATTAAAATCGAATTGACATTTATGATTTATCAGATTCTGTTCAATAATCCTTTCATGATAAAAGTAAGAAAAAGCATCTAAAACATAATTTAGCTTTTCTTAAGTTCCGGAGGATATTTCATTCTTTTATCGTTAATAGATTATACTCTCTTAAAGAGATGCGTGTTGATTTTAATTATCACCTTAATCTTTTTCTTATCTATACTTCACAGAAGCAGTTTGAAATTCGAAGAACTTGCGATTATATTTATAAACAACAAAATTTTATCCAGGCTGAATTTGCTGCTAATTGAAATTTTCGGTGATGAGTCGAATTTCGAAAATGACCAAATAGGAATTTTATTTGATAAAATTCTAGACTTGATGATTAGATTTACGGATGTATTAAATTAAATATTTATTTCTTTACCTTATGTATTTAGATGAAGAAACAAGAACTTCTATGTAAAGACAATATCATCAAAACAATTATAAATTTATTCTATAACATCCCGATAATTTACATCCCGAAAATTCTAAAAATATTCAACAATCTTCTGCGGGAGCCATCAACGATAAATGTAAGAACACATATTCATTTACTATAATTATTTTTTAGAAACTCGAAAACATAGGATTCATCGAATGCCTCATTAAACTTATAAATGGTTATGCCTTCATCGAAACAGACAATGAAGTAGACAAAAATTACTTTCATAAGATAACTAAATTAATTTTACTTCAAATTAGACAAATGATCAAACTTAACTTAGCAAGATGCGAGCAATTGACGATTCTAGACGGTGTTGCTGTCATAATATCCCTATCAAATACAAACCTTTATAATAGCATCTTGATTCCGATCTTCTGCGAAATGATTACATCCACGAAGTTTGTTAGGAACGAATTAAAAAAGGCAAACGCTCTTCCTCTGATTTTGTCTTTTATAAAAAATGAAACGAATGAAGAGTTTCTAAAAGATCTTATAAATTCTCTCTTGATTTGGTTAGAAGCTGATAAGAAATATGTGGAAGGATATCTTACTGAGAAAGAAAATTTCGACGAATTGTTCAAATGCTTTGAGGAGCTTATATGTGATAATTTAATTAATCATCTTTCTGTTCTGATTAGTTTTTTTAAAATTAGTGATTCGATTCAAATCAGATTCTTTAACTCTGATTCAATCGTTAGAAGAATATGGGAAAGTCTGGTTAAATTCGATTTCCTACAAACAAAAGATATTTTGTTGATAAATGTCATCATGGACTTCTTAGATTTTCTCGTCAGGAACAGAAAAAATGACAGGAAATTTCTTGAGGAAATCGACTTTTATAAATTGTTAGACAACGTAAAAGCTTTGACCAAAGACCATAAATTGATAATAGTTGAAGAGAAAGTTAAAAAAATTTATAAAAAGCTTTCGAGTTAAAATTTGATTGTTTAATTCAACTGTATAAATTGTTTTATGTTGATCTTACTTTTTCAAATGCTAATAATAGATAATTATATATCGATACTAATTTTATCTTATAAAAATTATAAAATCAACCTTCTTAAATTGTATTTAATTTAAAAAATCTCATAATGTTTCCATCACGGAGCCCACCTCTCTCTTTTTCAAAAAAATATCACAAGCGGGTGGAGGTTACATCGAGTAACTTCCGGAATTCAGCGGCTATAAATAATCAATTATCACATGCTAATGATAAATCAACCTATTAATTTCTAATTAAAATGGGGGCCACAATTAATAAATCAAATCGACAAGATTCGATGGAAGAGGATATAAGAAAACTAAACTTAATTACTAATTCCGAAATTTTTAAAAACAAAATTGGAATTAAATTGGAATTTAAAGTATAAATCGATCCAGATATTCTTGCTCAGATTTTCAACAATTCAGAATATGTTTTTGTAGAAATTGAAAAAGTACAATTAAAATAATTATAATCTATGCAATATCAGATTAAAACAAATCATTCAGAAAATTTAGAAAATGACATTAAGAATGAGACGAGTGTTTTGGATCATCTATTATTTTCTTATTTTAATAAAAGTGAAAAAATTTCGAAATTTTTAACAAGACATAAGTTTTACAAATTTTATAATACAGTCTTAGATTGTCTTCCTTTTTTCTATGAAAATTCATTTATTAAGATAAAAGACAATAAAGAAATACAAGCGGATTCAACCAAAGAAGAAAAATTATGTTGTTTATGTGACGATAAGAAGAGCGATGTGATGCTTGAATGTTGTGTAAGACTAGACGATTTTTATTTTAGCATTTTTTCTGTGAAGAATGTATCTACACTTGGCTTTTCAAGAAGATAAATTCGTGTCCACTATGTCGTGTAAAAGTTTTGTTGCACAGCGATAAAAACAAATTAGACAAGGATGATAAAAATTATTGGAGTGTTATAGAGCAAGAGCATATTGAAGCAAGTGAGTACATGGACGAGCTCAAAGAAAGGTTGAGAATAATAATAAAAGAAATCATCTCTTAGAAGATTAGAATATACTTGGTATATTATCTTTTTAATAATATAAAGTAATTAAAATTGGTAACAATACAATTATATTTCCAGATTTAACGATTGATGTGTATATTAAGAATTAATTTAGAATAGAGGGTGACAATATTATCTAAGGTATTAAAGAAAAATAAAATAATTAAACAATTGCACAATATTTATGTTTTATTTAATTTAATTAATTAAAATTTATTTTAAATTCCATCAAAAAGATGAATGAAAAAATAAGGCAATGATCTGTAATATAAATAAATATATTCAAGAGCAAAACATAAAATGTATTGAGCTATAATAATTTTGATACATACTTTAATTCACTAACTTATAATGCGAATTTAATCCTAATTTCTGCTATGTTGTTCAAATTATTCAGCATCACACCTGATGATTGAGAGTTAAGAATTAATACTAGCATTTTAAAAAATTTTTCAAACTAATAAAATAAATTTTGCTTTATAGCGATAGAACATTCTTTTTAAATTGTAACCTATTTATTTTACATCAAATTTCGTTAAGAAATATTGTTTTATTTTAATTTAAAAATTAAACTTATTTTAAAAATTTAATATTTATTTGAATCTTTCATCATAAAAAAATTATTTAAGTGTTAATATCTGTTAATTTTATTTAAAATGTCAGAACTCTCGTTCGAGTTTGCCTACACTTTCATTTTCTTTTCATGCGGTTTAGGATTGATTTTCGGAATATGGAACTACTTCCAAGTAAAAATATTATCAAATAAAAACGTATAGGTTGCTAATATTGAAATCACTGACAAATCACAATCAGATGTTGAAGAACAATTAGTTAACAAAATTGACAAACACAATTTAGAATTAATTATTGACACTGCTAGAAAAATCCAAGAAGTAATAAAATATTTTTAACTTTCAGGGTGCAAACGCATTTTTAAAACAAGAATACTGCTATTTGGGAATATTCTTGGTTGTATTCGGATTATTAATTGCAATTACTGATTCATTCGTAATGTATACAACTATCGCCTTTTTGGTCGGAGCAGTTACTTCAATCCTATCTGGATATATTGGAATGACCGTAGCTACTATGGCCAACGCTAGAGTTTGCTACAAAGCCGCTTCTTTAAAAACTACTCAAGATTCTCTTAAAGAAGCATTCAATGTAGCCTTTAAAGGAGGATGCGTCATGGGATTCTGCTTAGTCTCATTGGCCCTCGCTATCTTAACTATTATGATCATTGCCTACAGAGGAATAATTGACCCCACCTCAGCTGAAGCATACAAGGTCATGTTTGAATATCTTGCTGGATACGGTCTAGGAGGATCAACTGTCGCCCTCTTCTGCAGAGTCGGTGGAGGTATTTACACTAAAGCTGCTGATGTCGGAGCAGATTTAGTTGGAAAAGTTGTCAAAGGATTAGAAGAAGATTCACCAGAAAACCCAGCAACTATTGCTGATAATGTCGGAGACAATGTTGGAGACATCGCCGGTATGGGTTCTGATCTTTTTGGATCATTCGCTGAATCTACTTGCGCTGCTTTAGTCGTTTCCGGAACTTCAGTTGGACTTACAACCTCAGCCTATTTCTTATGGCCCTTAGTTTTATCTGCCTCAGGTATTTTGGTCTGCATCATCACTTCATTCTTTGCTACAAATATTATGACTGTAACTGAAGTTGAGAAGATTGAATCTACCCTTAAATGGCAATTAATCATTTCTACTATATTCCTAACCCCTACCATTATTGCCCTCTCTTACTTTGGACTTCCTTCAAGCTTCAGCTTCGTAACTGGAGAATTAAAAGACGAAGTTATCTTTGAATCTACTAATTGGGGAATTATGACTTGCGCTTTATTAGGTTTATACTCAGGATTGATTATTGGATATTTCACTGACTATTTTACTTCTAATGCTCATCATCCTACTCAAGAATTAGCCGCTGCATGCGCAGAAGGAGGAGCAGCTATTAACATTATCAATGGATTAGCCTTAGGATATCTTTCATGCATCATTCCAATTTTGTCAATTGCCGTTACTATTTTCGTTTCATTCAAATTAGCTGGAATGTACGGAATTGCCATCGGAGCCCTAGGAATGTTAAGCAATCTTTCTATCTCCCTTGCCATCGATGCCTACGGACCTATCTCTGATAATGCCGGAGGTATTGCTGAAATGAGTGAGTTACCAAAAGAAGTTAGAAAGAGAACTGATGCTCTTGACGCAGCTGGTAACACTACCGCTGCTATTGGAAAAGGATTCGCAATTGGATCTGCATGCCTTGTCTCCTTATCACTCTTCGGAGCCTTTGTTACTAGAACTAAAGTAAGACAATAATATAATATTTTAGATGACAACCGTCAATGTTCTTGAACCCATTCAAATCGCTTGCCTAATTATCGGAGCTATGATGCCGTATGCATTCTCAGCCTTTACAATGAAATCTGTAGGAGATGCCGCTAAACAAATGGTTTCTCAAATTGTCTACCAAATGAGTTTGACAAACGATGAAGAAAGAAGAGACTTTAAGAAATGTATCGAAATCTCAACTAAAGCTTCTCTCACTGAAATGATCGTTCCAGGAGTCATGGTTATCTTCACTCCATTTGCACTTGGATCCCTATTTGGTCCTAAAGCCGTCTCTGGATATCTCGCCGGAGTCATTGTCTCAGGAGTCCAAATGGCTATTTCCAGCTCAAACTCTGGAGGTGCCTGGGATAATGCCAAAAAATACATCGAAGGTAATTATTAATCATTAATAACAAAATTTTAGCTGAAAAACTTATCTGCAATGATCCTGAATTAAAAGCCCAATTCGATGCTGGAAGAGACGTTAAAATTGGTAAAAAAAATCAAGTCTATTTCTATACTAAACACTCTGAACCACACAAGGCCGCTGTTGTCGGAGATACCGTTGGAGATCCATTGAAAGATACTTCTGGACCTTCCCTTAACATTCTTATCAAATTATCTGCTATTGTTTCTCTTATCTTCGGCTCTTTCTTCAGCGATCATGCCTTATACAAGTTTTAAGTAAATATATCTTAGTTTATTCTCTTGCAAATTAAATAACCGCCTATTATTTAAAATAATTGAAATTTGTCTTAGAAGATGTTTAATAAATTAACTTTAAATAAGAATAAACATTAACATATATTATAAGTTATAGATAAGAATATTATAAAATATTTTTAATTTATTATAATTTATACGAATTCCTTTCGCTTAAATATTTATATGATTAATTATATACCATAAAAATTTATTATTTATAATTAATTAAATATATTTTTATATTATTTATTTTTTATTTTCTGAAGATTAATTTTATTATGGGAGCATGTATGTATCAAAGAGGTAACGAATTTCAACATTTTACTAATAGAACTTGACAAAACTAAAAGGGGAGATGTGGACGTTGATAAAATTACATATGGGGGAGGAGAAGGAGAATCGGTATATTAAATATTTTTTAAAATTAGAATCAACTACAAAAATTAAAAAGCTGTAAATCAGGTATCTTCCTTAGGTCTGTACACGATACAAAAAACACATATAATTTTAATTTTTCTAAAAAACACACAGGGGAAAAAATGCTGAGAGAAAATATAAAAACTAAAAAAGTGACTAATGATAATCTCAATATCGTTTCCATATCAAATGTTAGGACAAAAATATATGAAAGCGACATAAAATCTGCTAATAGTAAAAAAAATCTACCTAGGGATGTGTTATACAAGAAAACCGAAGAAACAAAGGAACTTCAGAAGAACGAAGAACATGAATTTAATTACTACACAGAAAATCATAACCCTCGTAATGAATCTTTAGACTATATGTATAATTTGCACGAAGATGATAGTTTAGGCTACTGTAATCGTGAAATTTCAGTCGAAGAGGAAAAATTGATTAAAACAGCCCTGAAAAAGCATTTCATGTTCGATGATATAGATGAGGAATTAATGCTTTTGGTAATGCGAGATATTATAGAATATAAAATATTAAAGGGAAGAATGTTATACGAAGAGGGTGATGACGGTAATTTTTTCTACATCGTAAAAAGTGGAACACTCAGCATATTTTCAAAAGGGGTACATAAGGGATATTACAACCCATGGGATTGTTTTGGAGAACTTGCGCTCATACAGAAATGCAAAAGAAAAGAAACTGTTATTAGTGCAACTGACGCAGAAGTTTTTATTGTCGATGGGGGGTCATTCAGAGAACTTTTAGTTAAAATGAATGAAATTAAAATGAAGGACCGCTTGGAATTTCTTAATTGTGTACCTATTTTTAATTCTTTGAATAACATCGAGAAAAATAACATAGCCGCTGTGCTAAAATTGGTCACATTTTTACCGGGTGAAAAAATCATAGCCGAAGATGACATAGGAGAAAAAATGTATATCATAAAAGAAGGATGTGTATCATGCAGATTCAAAAGTAAGGAAATAAGAAAACTCTTTGAAAAACAATTTTTCGGGCAAAAGACAATTTTAATCGATCAGATTAGAAGCATCGACGTTATTTCTCTATACAAAACAGATTGTTATGAAGTATCCAGAACATCTTTAGAGGAGGCCCTCGGAAGTAATTATAAAGAAGCCATATTGTATTCCATGTTTAATAATTTTATTCAAAGCAGTCATTTTTTTAAAGAGATGGCTATTGATTCTCATTTAAATAAACTCTTTAAATCTTTTACTCTTAAATCTTATAAGCATAATGAACTAATTTATTCAAAAGACACTCTTAAAATGTCAAGAAAAATCATTCTGTTGATTGAAGGAAATTTGATCGAGGATAATTCAAAAAATATCCTTGCCAGCCGCGGAGAAATATATGGAGAAGAATTAATCCTTAAAGAAAAATCTCTAGAAAATGACATTAAAGCCTACACAGAGACTATTGTATTAGAATCTCCTTGGGAAACCATTGTTCAGAATTTAGACATAGAATCAGAAAAGCCTCTTAATATATTCAAACGCCTAAGTAAGCTAAAAAAAATTTCGATTTTCAAAAGTATGTCGGAACCTAAATTAATATCAATTGCTAAAATGATGAAAAAACAGAAATTTTTGGAGGGTGAGGTGATCCTACAAGAAAACACTTTGGGAGACAAATTTTATTTAATTACCAAAGGGCGAGTAAAAATAACTAAAAGTAATAAATTAATAAGAGAACTGGAGGATGGAAACTGCTTTGGAGAAATAGCAGTTATCAACAATGAAAATCGTACCGCCTCGGTAACAGCTATATCAGATGTGATATGTTACGAAATTTCACAAGAAGATTTCGAAAAAATTCTTGACAACGATAACATAAAAGAATACCTTCTTAAAAAGATTTCTTTGCAGGACATGTCCATCGATTTGGGTGATTTGTATCAACTAAAATTCTTAGGAAAAGGAAAATTCGGGTTCGTAAATCTTGTGCATAATACAAGGAATATCTATGCTATAAAAGGAGTTCCGAGAAGAGGTATAGAAAAAATGAAAATCCTTTCAAAATATTTTTTATCTGAGAGACGCATTATGTTAATGCTGGATCATCCATTCATTATAAAAATGGTAAAAACTTTGAAAACCGAAGACTTTTGTTTCTTTCTTATGGAATATGTAAATGGAAAGAATTTAGATGAATACCTCAATGAAAGAAAATTAATAAAAAACCTTTATGAAACACAATTTTATACAGCAAGCCTCTTAATTATGATTGATTATCTGAATAAGAAAAATATTTCTCACAGAGATATAAAGCCTAGCAATATAATGATAGACCAGAACGGGTATTTAAAACTAATCGACTTTGGCACGGCTAAAATCTTAACTGACTTCAGTCATACTATTATTGGCACCCCTCATTATATGGCCCCCGAAATTTTACAAGGTAAGGGATACTCCCTCAGCTGTGATTACTGGTCAATTGGAATATGCATGTTTGAAATATTTTATGGATTTTACCCTTTCGGTCAACAGGCTGTAGAGGTAATGGATGTGTACAAAGAAATTTTATACAAGTCAGGAATATATTTTATTAAATTTTAGAAACACCCCCTTGCCGAACGAGAAAAAATATATAGAGATCAACGAATTACTTACCACTCTTTTAAGTAAGAAACCCAATCAAAGAAGTTGCAATCTTTCTAAACTAAGACAGTTCAATTTTTTCAAAAAGCTAAATTGGGATGATTTATTGGATTTTAAAATTAAATCTCCATACATTCCTGAAAGCTGGGATTGGTTGAAAAATAAAGCAAATACGTCTGAACCTTTCGAATTTTTCTTAAAGGTAAGATTTTCTTTCAATAATATTTTAGAAGGAACACAAGAAAAATAATGCACCGAGTGAAATAGAAGGTGGTGTCGATTATGATAAAAAATGGGCTGATGAATTTTAGTGTAAATATAAATTTAACATATTAATAATAAAAATTATAAGAATAACAATTTGTATTAATGAAATTATGTAATAAATTAGAATTAAAATTTTAAAAACAATCTTTAATATTAAAATAAATCGACCATACATATATGGAATTTATATAATTAAATTATCCCAAAGAAAATGAATACTCAAAATTCAATAGAGATAGATGAATCACAAACGCAAATGCAAATGCCATTGCAAATACAAACGAATCCTGTTAATAAGAATCCAAGGAAGGAAAAATTTTCTGCTTCTAATTCTGAAAATTCAACTAATAAAAAATTTTTAATATCTTCATCGAATTTAAATTTCACAAATTCTGCAAATTCTACAAATTTTCTATTACAAAGTTCATTCGGAAAGAGCTGTCTAAGTGTTAATCACAATGAGAATAATATTTCGAATATCGGGAAAAAGTTTAATAACACTGAAAATTTGATAAATGACAAGACTTCGATTTTAGTAGAAAAAAACGAAAATTTAAAAAATTTAGATAATATCCAAGAAAAACATGAAAATTTAGGAAAGTATAAATTTAAAGGTATTATTTTTATAACTTCCCTCATAATTATTTAAAATAGATTACCCAGTATCAATTACAGATAAAAATTACTTTTCCACTAGAAATTTAAATAGCCACATAGAAAATTCTCTGCTCTCGATAACAGAAAGTGAATTTACAGAACGTAACGAAGTAGTTGACAAAGAATTAATTAATGAAATGAAATCCAAAAACACCATTCAACATTCTTATTCAAATACCTCAGATCTCTTTTCTTTCGATGTAGACAAGAAATTTTTAAATTTTGGTATTCTTTTTCCTGGAGAATTATTATCCAAATCTGTTAAAATAAAAAATTTATCTTCTATCAAACAATTAGAAATACAAATAAAATTCGAACTGCAGGAAAAAAATTTCAGAATAAAGAACGAAATTGAAGAATATCAAGAATTAAATACAATACTGCAAAACGAAAATTTTTCAACAAATTCGAAATGCTACGAAGTTGAGAATTCTTTGAAAAAATACAGGTCCTGTTTTTACTTTTCACATGTTGATGAGTTAGAAAATTTAAATAACTCGGGTAATAATGAATCTCATTCACATTCTCAAATAAATTCTGAATCTAATTTAAATCCTACACAGACTATAAAAATTTTTCTTAAGGAAAAAGAAGAAAAAGAAATTTTCGTAAATTTTAAAACTCCTTTCATTAAAAAAAGTGAAAAAATTTTCGCTTTGGCTAAAATAAATATTATCAATTATTCAAAATTACAGGGGAATCATACCGAGGGAGAATCAAATTTTATCCTTTCACACGCTGTTATAGAAATACCTAAATTACTCTGTTTAAAGGAGATCTACTCACCAATAGCAAAAATTCCTTTGATAACGCTTTCAGTTGAAATAAAAACCAAAGGACAAAAATTTCGAATCCCTTTTAAAAATCTTTCTCTAAAGGATATCGAAATCGAATTTTCCCTTGATAAAACTAAAAGCCATTCACTATTCACAGTAGATGGATGTGAGTTTTATGAGTGTCAATTTATTTTCTTCCCGAAGAGTATGTGGATAGGGTCCCAGCAGATTTCGACTCTTGAATTAATCGCAAAAGTCAAAAAAGTTCGTAAAGATGAAAATGTTGAAGAGAGGAAAAAATCAAGTCAGGTGAGAAAAGTGATTATTGCCAAAATTAAAAATGTTGATGTGATTTATTCTTTTTTTGTGGAGGTATGGTTGAAAACTAATTCAGATGTGTAATTAAAATTAAAAACTGTGTAATAAAATTAAAATTTCGAGAATGCATTAATGGATTATCCATCAATCTATTAAATATTTTTCAATTTTTAAAACTCTATTTTAAAATTTTAAATAAAATTAATCATGAAATTTCTTAATTAAAACATTATCTTAAATTAAACTTTTCCTTTAACTTTATTAAAATCATTTGTAAATGATCAACATATCTAAAATCATCCCTTTATAGGTCATCTTTTTGTTTTTGTTCTTTTTTCCTATTTAATTATATCATAGGCTAATTTACATTTGTGTTTCCAGGAAATTTTTTAAATTATCAAAACTCACAATTAAATCAAAAAAGGAAGGATTTTTATATTTATCTGCACTAAAAATGAATAAATGAATATTTTCATTACCCTGGCTTAAATAACAAAAATGAAGGTAAACCAGGAATTTTGAACTCATCAAATTCATTTTTAGAACCGTCTAAGATCCCAAAAATTAAATTTGTATTTTTCTTAAATTTTTTTGCAATTTTCACAATTTCTTCTCTATACTATGAGATATTTCATATAGATTTATTTCATTTTCTTACCACATTACATTGTCCGCAACTACCCCTGATGAAAAGCACCAACACCCATCTGTTTATGTTTTCTCCTAATAAAATCTTATCAAAGTTATTTCTCACAAGATGGTACACATTCTCTTCCAAAAAGTCGCCTTTTTTCGGTAATGCCTCGCTTTTTAGGAATCTTTTCGACTTACCATTCACAAAATCATCTATGAATTGTAAAACGTTGTCTGATTTATCAGCAAATTCCTTATTAAGCTTGTATCTAATCCATCGTTTCTCTTCAGGTGAGTATTTAAATATCACACAAATTGGCATATCATTTTCTTCTATCTCAAATTCAAAAGCCAAGGTAGTTTGATGTGTGTCATCAAATTTTCCATACAGAAAGGAAATATTGCCACGATATTGCTCTGCTGGTTTTTTGAATTCTTCGATTAATTTTAATGAATCATTTTTGTAATCTTTCACTAACAAAACAGCGATGGTCATGTGCTTGTTAATTAGGTGGAAATAATCTGATGATGTAAATCTAGTAGCAACAGGATATACAAAAGTCCTTAAAAAGGTGGAAACCTTTTCAAAATTGAAGATATCATCGATATAAACGTTTATGAAATCGTCATATATTTTTAAGATTATGAGTTTAGGATTTAAATTCAAATTTGAATCCGAAATTTTAAAATTTTTTATAAGTTCGAACTTGTCAATCCCGACGAATTTAATATTGGGATATTCCTGAAGGATTTTCGAATTTCTCTCAAATTTTTGGATAACTGTCGTGTTTCCAACCACTAAAACGATTCTCTGATTTAGATCAAGTTCGCTGAAAATTTCTTGTTCTGTTTGAATGAATTTTAAATTGGTTGACAATTTCCTAAGAAGTTAATTAAAAGAAGTAGTGTGTTATTTTAATTTTCTAAACTTACCTCGTTACCCATTCTAATATTAATGACGCATCGAATTCTCCTTTGTACAAAATAATGTTGTCCTGGTTTTTGTCTATATCTTTGCTTATTAAAAATATTTTAGGGAAGGGTCCCTCAATTTTATATTTTTTAAGAGTCTTAGGATTTTTCTGAGTCATAATACCAAATGAAATTGTTCTGTTTGTTTTGATGTGTTCAGGAATTTTTTGGAACACTGATTTCAAGTACTCACTTTGATCTGAATATGTTGCATGAATGAATAATAAAAGGAATTCAATTTTGTGTTTATATTCTTCAAAGTTTGAATCGTTTAACATAATAATTGTATCATTTTTTTCAGTTTTGCTGTTATCTAAAATGTCTTGATTAAGAGAAAAAGATAAATTTATTGAAACAACTATTATCAAAAACTTAAAAACTTGATTGATGTTTTTGATCTTTTGCAAAAATTGAAATCGAAATTTCATATTATTAAAATAAAGAAATAATTTTAATTCAAAATTAATAAATTTAAAAATTTGAAATGATGTGAATTGGATAGTAATGGGATGTCTTTATTTTAATATACCAATTATATAACCAATAAACAAAATTGTAAAATTTTATATAATTTTATAAATTTTTATTCTGACATTTACAAATAAGTTGTTTTTAAATCGACCATTTTATATTTTCTTTTGCTTAGATTGAGCGATTATTGATTTATAATATTTTATATATAGTAATAAATTTCCCTAAAAAATAAAATAAAAATGATACACAATGATTCCTATGAAGAAGAAAAAATTAAATCAAAGAAATCCGAAGAAAAACAAAATTCTATTAAATCTATAGAATCTGAAGAGAGCCGAAAAGTAATTAAACCAAAAGACAAAGCAGAAGAAAAACAAAATTCTATTAAATCTATAGAATCTGAAGAGAGCCAAAAAGTAATTAAACCAAAAGACAAAGCAGAAGAAAAGGATGAAAACAACAAAGAATATCGTTTTCAAGTACACAAGGATAAACAGAAATCTATTCAACTTGAAGCGAAGAGGAAAAATGCGAAAAAGAAAAAAATAATGGGTCAAGCGAAATCAAGTTCAAAAGGATCAAAGATATTAAAGAAGATTAAATATATTGATTTATTTATTGGGATTCTTATTTTGGTAAACTTTGCTATGTCATTGTATGAAAATGATCAATATACATCCAAATTAGTCGAAGTTACTTGTGATAAAAATAATGCAACGAGTAGATTATTATTGGATGAAGTTAATTTTTACAACAATGAAGAAGAACTAACGAAAGAATTTTCTTATGAGGAAAACAACTTTAGAGAATTAGCAGAGAAACCTAAAGTAAAAGTCCCAGAGAAACCAAAAATAAAAGAATGTTTAAATAAAAAAGAAACAGTTAAAAAAAAAGAATATGAACTTACTGAATATATTAATAAAATTAGGATAGCTATCATCGTAGTAATTGGATTGAATGAAATTCTTCTTATTTATCGGTATATTTTATATGTGAAGTTAATGAGGGAAAGATATCTTGCTGTAGATAAGGATAATTTATTTTCAACTGGCTTATGGTGGAAGCTATTTATCGAAATTATCATTTTAGGTGTTTGTATACCCCCGTATACAGAAGGTGTCATAAAAGGTGACATGCTATTTGGGACCTACTTGTACTCTTATGACTCAATCGTAAATTTGTTTCAAATTTTTAAACTTTACTATTTGGTTAAAATCTATGCGCACTTTTCTATATGGTCCAGTGATGCAGTGAAGAGATTCGGGATGGATCATCAAGTAACAATAGGTTTATGTTTCGCCCTGAAGGCTCAGATTAGGAATACCCCCCTACTCTTTATATTCATAATGTTAATTTTATCAATTGGAATATTTGGATTCATGCTTAGAATCTTAGAATATGGATATACAGGTGGAAAATTGGATCAAAAAGTAATGAAGGCTATACCTGATCCAAACTGGAAAGAATACGCTGACCCTTTTTGGATAATTATTACATCTATGATGACAGTTGCATATGGTGATATTTACCCCGACACGCATCTTGGTAGACTTATAACAGTTTTTGCTAGTTTTGTAGGAATGTTTATAGTTTCTTTATTAGTAGTAACCATGAGTACAGTTGTAGAGTTCCTACCCGAAGAAAGAAAAGCTCACAACCTCATTCTAAAATTGTTCGCAACTGAAAAAATGGAAAAATTATCTCTTGATTATGTAAAAGCTATCATGAAGCTCTATTTAATTAAGAAAAGTGAGTGGTATCTTACAAAAAGGGCTGCAAATAAAAAGAAACTCGCTTCTATTAGAACATTTGTTGAGCAGGTTCTCAAAATTAAAGAAATCTCTAATGAGTTTAATAAATATAGAAGAGTTGCACTTTCTCATGTAGTTCCTGCTGATGAAATTTTGGTACAATTAGATTCTAAAATCGATAAGGATACAGATGCAATTGGGCCAGAAATATATGCACTAGAAGATATGAAGGAGTTGACCAATAATATCATCGAAAATGAATTACAGATTAAAAATGCCATCGAATTTTTAAAAGAAAAACAAGAGGACTTAATTAGATATCTCATTAAGTTCAATACTATTAAATCAAGCATTGATGTACTTCAAGAAGAGCCTTCCGAAACTCAAGAGCAATCTGACTTAATATAAATTCTATGATGAACAATTTGAAAAATATGTTCGTAATGTAGTAAAAATAATAAAAGAAAATAAATTATATTAGCTTTTTTATTATTCATATATTTTTTAAAAATTCAATTTTCATTTATTTAAAATTGTATTTTTATCATTTAAATATACGAATAGGTTTAAAATTATTAATATTTCTTTGGAGTATTATTATAATTAGTAAATATATTTTGAATTGGTAAATTATATGTATTTACATTATTTTTACAAAATTTTATTCAAACAACAGAATAGGATGGTTAAACAAAATATTAATTATTTAATCTTAAAGCACCCTCCGATTTTCATTTTCTTCTTTTTTCTCCTCCCTGAGATTTCATGTACTTGCAATTTTTTAACCAAGGTACATGTAGGCTCCTCAATAACAGGATGACCAGCTATTAACCTCCCCTCTTGAATTAATTGATCTTGCTTGAGTGGCACAAATTCCTTCACAGTCTCACCCCTAATTTTGTCGATAGTTTGTTTGTATTGTTCCTTATCATTTTGTAGATTAGCATGTAAGTTATCTATGTTTATTTTGGCATTAGAAACAATATTCTGTCTAGATTCATTCTGTTCGTTAGTCGTGGTAGATATTCCTTCATCCTTTTTCTTTTCCGTGGATTCCTTCTTTTTTCTCTTCATCTCCGAACGTTCCTCATAGTCTTTTAAATTTATCCCAAATTTTTCTTTAATATATTCTGTAAGATTAGTTTTGTAATTATCAATAAACCGAATAAAAAGGTTTATATCAAATTTTTCAGAATAAGACGAAAACAAGTTATAGTACAAATATTGGGCACCCATCGTGCTTGGGAGGAAAAGCCAAATGAAAAATAAAAGTTTTATCAAATAAAAATTCGGAATCTTTTTCAAGAAATTTGAAAAAATCGAATCTAAAAAGTAAAAAAATGTCCAGATGAGCCAGTATGTCATCCATTGTTTATCTTCATTTTTAAGTCGCATTTCCACCGCTTTTAGTGTCCAATACACAGGAAGAACGAATATTATTATGCTAGTGAGGCTTTGTGCGAAATATCCAGAAGAAACAAGGACACTTGCAAATATCAAAGTGAATATTAAGTAAGCTGCAGGAATGTCGGATTTTTTCTGAATTTCTTGGATAAACGAGTAAGGAATGTTTTGTTGGATTTGAAAGTTTTCATCGGGTCGTATCATTATTATATAGATAATCATCTAAATATATTTTATATTTTTAAACTGATAATTTTGTAAACAAAATCCAAGCTATATAAGGATATAATATATTTTAATTTTAAATAAACATTTAATATAAATCAATATACCTGAGATCGATAAAAATGTCTTAATTTTTAATAAAAAATCATATTATGTTGTAAAATTATATTATATAATATTTATCCTATATCAATTACCCACTTTTAGAGTTAATCAACAAATTCATAATTTGGCAGAATATCATCAATATCTATAGTGTCATTCTTTTTAACTATTTTCGGAACTCGCATATTTTTTAATTTTTCATTTTTAGAGTCGATAGAAAATGTGTAGTTACTATTTGTATCAAATATTCTCATAGGTTCTTGTGTCTTCTGATAAAAATTTTTCGAAATTCTAAAATCGAATTTGTCGATTAGAAATTTTTTGTTTGCAGCATTATTTGTAGTAAGATAACTCATATTATTGTTATTATCTATAGTATTTGTAAAATGGTTTAGATTATTCAAATAATTTCTGTAATTGTTATTTTTATTAATAATGATATAATCTCTATTTTCAATAGTACTTAAATTAGTCAAATCTTTTTTATTTTTCTTATTTGTTTTTGTACCCTCTTGTTTATAATCAGAAATTCCAGCCTTATTCTGTTGGATACTTCTAAGAGTCATTGAGCTACTACTATTGTAGCGATTTTCCTTTAGATTTTTAATATTTTCTTTTTTGTAATTTTTATTATAATTTTCCTGCTCATCATTATTATTAATCAGCATTATTAATGAATTATTATTTTTATTTTTACTTCTGTTATAGTCTGTGTTATCTATTTTATCATCTTTATAGATAGTCTGCTCGTAATCTATAGTGTTAATGTTATAATTTTTATTTTTATGCAGATCGAAAATTTTTCCGTTTTGTTTTTGTTTTATTACTTGACCTGTTGTTGAACTGATGAGAAGATTATTATTATCATAGGTATAGTTATTAGTGTTTTTTTTATTAGAATGGCTCTTATTATCTTTTGTATCTGATTTTTCAGATTCTGTATCTTCTAACATTATAGTTGTCAATTTTGTAAGTCCCTCGACCATATTTTTTAGAATTTCTACTTTTTCTTCTTTCTTATGAGAAATTGATTTATTAGTTCGAAGTTTTTTTACAAGTATCTCCAGATTGTTGCTAAGATTATGTGAAGTGTCTAAAAGAGTTTTGGTAGTTTTCAGCAAACAACTTTTATTAATTTTAATTTGATTTCTACTTTTTAAGTGTTGTTTGTTTAAATTTGAGAGGGGCAAAGATTTGTCTGCGGGAGAGTCTATGTTTGATATATTGAAATGGTTGTTACATGTATTTTCATTATTCTTATTGCTCTGTATGTTTGTTTTTTTCAAACATTTTAAATTTTTATCAAGTGTTTGATTAATTTTGGCTCCTACATTTCGTTGGTAGTAAAATTCGTAATCCAAATTCATTTCATTTAACTTTGGCTTTGTATATGAATTTTCTTTATTAGATTTCATATTTATAGCTGACTTTACTCCTTCATGTTTTATATCCAAACTATGATTTGATTTAGATATATCATCTATTGAAAAATTTTGGTTGTTATTTGGAATTTTATTTTTATCTGTTTTAAAATTTGAAATTTTCTGGTCACGTTGAATATTATGATTATTCGAATTTAAATTCATGTAGGAAACATTAGTACTGTCTAATAAATCCTTTTCTTTTTTGAAATTTTTAGATTCTTGATTGAAATAATCGTCCCTCTTATTATCAATTATTAGATGCTGGTTGTTAGTTTCATTAAGCTCATTTTCTGTAATGTTAGTATCGATGCAATAATTTTTGTTAGTGCACTCTTTTATCTTTTTAAGATTTTTCGATTTAGGGTGTTTCAGAATATTTTCACATTTGAATCTAAAATTTTCGTAGGGAGGAGAATTTTTCTGATTTTGGGTAATCTGAGGCAAATTCTTACTTTTCTGACAAGCATCAATGTATTTATTATTATTTAGAAGATTCAAATTTATTTTCATTAAATTCAATTGCCCCCCGCACCCTTCGCTCGCACCATTTGAAACATAAATCATTTGTTTAGGTTTAAGCAATTTTATCCTATTAAAATTTAATTTTGGTATCGCATCCGTTAATTCAAATTTTAATTTATTTTTATCCCCCTCAATCAGATTCCCGTTTAAATTTATATTAAAATTTGAAGAATTTTTTTCATCTGTTATTTTAATCATTTTTACAAATTTATAACAATAAAAAAATTAACTTAAGACAATAACCATAATTTATAGCTCAAGCATAAATTTAAATAATAACAAATTTTTATTTAATATTTAATGGTTAAAAGACTACCCTTCGTCGATTTCATAAACCAATTGGATTCCCTTTATGCCGCTTCACGTGACAAGCACTCTGTTTATTTAACTTTCAAAAGAATTTACGATGAAAAATATAAATACAAAAACAATAAAAAAATAAGAAAACTCAGAGTAGAAGAAAGAAAAAACGAAGACAAACAAAATAAAAAATTCAATGTCCTTGTTAGAGCTAAATTGAAAAAGAGCAGAATTCAGACTATTGTAAGTATAAAGACTTTATCATAGCTTAACGAAAATGACTTGGATAAGTTTCATCATATTCTCATGAATATAATGACTCTTTATTTTATTAGAGACGAAAATAAACAGAAGCTTAAAGCTAAGAAAATGCCAGTGAAAAAAATGTCTAAGACTAAAAGAAGAAAAATGAAAAGATTGAGAAAGATTAAAAATAAAATGGACGTTGATGGTGAAGTTGGAGTGAATAAGAATGTTAAGAATGTGATCGATTCTTCCAACAAAGTTGAGGCTCAGAGAAAATGATTAATTATAATTATTGAAGAATAACTAATAAAAATATTTCTAATTTCGAAAATTAAATTATTGAGTGAAATTATAATATTTGGCTTAGGACTTATAGGGGTAGTTTACCTATAAAGGACCTTCTAATATTCATAATAGTTTGTTTTATGGGGTATTCGGAATTAATTTTAAATTAAAGTATATGGAATTATTATATGAAATTATTGCGAAAATTTTATATGAAAAATTTTTATTTTGTAAGGAAATTTTAGTAAATCATATAAATACCTGTGTGGGCTTTTAATAATGATTATTGTTTTATTATTAATAATATCATTAATTAATTTTTTTAATCTCTGTACCACTGTCATTATTACTCACATCCATAATTTTATTTTTGTTTTCTGCACTCATTTTATAGAAAAAATCTTTTATATCCTCCTTCTTAATGGAATAAAACTCTTCAATTTTATTTTTATTTTCATCAAATACATAACTTTGGTTTAATTTGGTCATGTCTACTTTCGGTGATTCCTGAGTTAAGAAATAATCCTTTTCATTCACATAACAAAAAAAAATCATGCAGAAGTCAAGCCAGGACTCATGTACAATAATCTTTGCAGATTTACTCGCTTCTTTTATTTTTTTAGTTTCTAAACGATAAATTAATAAAACTTAGATAATTACTTTTAAATTCTTTAGTTATTATAATGTTTATGTCGTCATCATATTCTTCAAACAAATTTCCTCCTAGATAGTCTATTATGTACCCATGTCTAGTGTCATATATGTCAACATCAGTCCCATATATTCCAGATATATTAAAATTCCATCCACCGAATATGCCTCTCATTTTATTTCTAAGTATGGTCTTTACATTTGTCCTCGTAAAATTAAAATTACCGTAATAAAAATAAAAAGCTTCGTTTATGAAATTTATCAATTTTTCAACAGAAAACAGTACATAATCTTCGTCTTTACCGATTTTATACTTAGTGGGAATTTTAAAAAATTTGTCATCATAAAAGAAAAAATATGGTACCAAGTTGACTACGTTCTTTGTGTCTTCTCCCCACACATCTGTGCGGTCATCTACAATCACAACCATATCATCAGTCGTAGGGAAGATTCTTTTTATAGACTTTGCTTCTATAAGGAGGTCTGTACGTGCAACTAGACGATGAGTAGAGAAATATTCATAATCGAATGTTTTGTTTAAATATTTTATAACTTCCTCCGCATATTCTTTGGTAGCATGGGTGTATATATAAATTTCATATTTATCTCTAATGTTTTCAAGGAAGGTTTTTAGCATAGGACGGAATTTCAGAACTATCTTCTGCTTATGAAGAACAGGAGTGGTATAAGGCGAGGGTGAAAGAGTAGTGAAAGGGGTGGCTATTATTATCTCGGTGATCTCCCAGCCGTAGATGGTCTTTAAGCTTTCATACTCTTCTTTGGTTAAATTGAATGGACATGCGTGTAATATAGTGTTATCTATATCAAGAAGTAAGATCAACTTCCTATTGTCTAGGTATTTCTTCACTACGCTCTCTTCTTCTTCTTTTGCTTTTGATTGACTGAATGATAATTGTGAGTGAATTGATATAAAAGGCTTAGATTTAGGCATTTCACAACCGCAGGATGCACAGAGCTTATATAGAACTATTTCGTGTTTGCATTTTTCTATCACCACTGTTTTTTCTTCGACATCGATTTTTAAAATTTTTCCGTAAAAATCTGAAATTATTGGAACTTTGTTACCCAGACGGTTCATGTATTCCCCCATTTTCCTACCCTTTTGTACATACACCCCCTCATTATGGTAAATTTTAAACGATTTATCATCTGCTTCGTTGAATTCCAGTTTAGCAATGTCTTCTTCTTCGGTTTTAGTATTTTTAGAAATTTGCATGTAATATATTCCAAATAATTTTTAATATTTAAATAATAATTTAATGTTTTAATTATTTCGTAAAAAGTAATTAATACGAAAATTATTATATAATGTAATTCCATAGTAAATAATTTTTTAAACTGTTAGGGAAATAAATCAGATATAAAATAACTGCACTATAAATTTTTGTATGATATTTTTAATTTCAAACATTCAATTCCATTTGAATAATCGTAAAAATTAAATATTTCTTTTTTTTAATTTTAAGCTTGCAAATTTACAAAACCTTTGTATTTGATTTATATTTATTAATTTATCATTAAAAATGATAAAATACTTTTACAATAAATTTTCAAAATCTCGATCTAAAAATTACACAGTACCCTCGTTACCAAACTTTTCCAATACATTTTCAAAAAAGTTCCTAAATCACAAAATTGAAGAATATTTAAATCACCGAAAATTTTTATACAACGACAAAAAACTCAGAATAAGAAAAACAAAAACAAATTTCAAATTCAAACAAGAATATGTAGATGAATACATAAGCGAAGGAGAAGAAACAGAAAAATTGATTGAGATTGATTTCAAACAATTAAAACACAAGTATCAACTTCTTAAGGATGAGGAACTCATCTATCATTTAAATTACCTTTATGAAAATAAAAAAAACACTTCGATGATTTTAAAAATTTGTTTAGAACTCCTCACAAGAGAGAATTTCAAATTTTTTAAAGAATATCTTGCAATCCATGACAATCCCGAAATCAGAGAAATCTTAACAAATCAAATTTTATTAGAGAAAAGATACAAAGAAATTATGGAGGATTTTATGTTTTCCCATAGTTTGCAAATGCGACATCATCTATGGCAACAATTTAACGATGCCAATAAAAAACAACAAGGCGAAAAATTATTCAAAACACACAAAATATTTAACGATCCTAAAAACAAAATATTTCTAATAGAAAATTACAAAGGAACTCATCTTTATCAGCTATTATTGATTTTATCTTATATGCAGAATAAAAATATTATCTTATGGTCAGAATATTTTAAAATTTTAAAGAAAGTCTTAAAAACCTATAGAGAGAATTACACGAGTGAAGTTTGTTCAGAGAGATCCGAAATTAATTTACCAATATCTTTTTTTTCTATTTTGGAAATTTTTGATGAAATGTTTAGATACTATAATTATTCAAAAATTTTTGAGAATTCAACTAAAGAGTATTTAAATTCTAAAAAAGAATTTTTAAGCTTTTTACATCAGGAATTA
>Ga0169931_10003484_pt1 | contig 24906 bp, 26 predicted proteins | sample Kivu_15m_20L_FD_129675 | JGI IMG/M metagenome (GOLD analysis project Ga0169931, IMG submission 129675) | Freshwater microbial communities from Lake Kivu, Western Province, Rwanda to study Microbial Dark Matter (Phase II) - Kivu_15m_20L... | ecosystem: Environmental > Aquatic > Freshwater > Lake...
CGTCTGTGACGACTACGGCTCAACGTGGTGCCCTGGCGCGAAGAAAGCTTGTGACGAATTTTGCGCCACCATACCACAACAAACCGTCATTCACTTAACCACCGGACAAGGAATCATCATCAAACAGGCAAGCGATGGATGACGTTTCTTACAATATTGTTGGTCGGGTTTGGAATGGTTTGCGACCGGTGATCCGCCGTCTGAAGTCGGATTTCGCTCGGCTCTTAGTGCTCACCATATTGGTGATGGTGTATTCCATTGTCTTCCGCGAGAGCCGTGGCCTCGGTGTAAGAGTATTTGCTTCCCCGTGGATGTTGCAGGCCGCAGCATTCACGACATGGGGCAAGCTCATGGGATGCCTTTCGCTTATCACGGCAATCGTATTGTGGAATCCAAGATGGCAATCAGGAAATCGCAGTGGGATTCCGGATGTCCGAATCATCATCTTTCCCACGATCCTGGTCCTGGCATGGCCGTTTTCCGTTTACGAATACAACTACGTTCTGTATCAGGCTCACCTGGCTGATCGAGCGGTAATCGTTGCATTGGCGTTGCTGTGTGCGTGGCGTCCGATGTTTCTGGGGTTCTTTATCACACAGTTAGGAGTCGTGCTTGGTCAATTGAGTTTTCCCTTCACGTTTTCCTGGACAGACAAATCGCCGCTGATCGACGTATTACTGCTCTCACAGATTTACGTGGTCGGGGCACGACTGCGATGGTGGCGAGCGAATCATTTTCTATGGGCAAGCATCTGGATTCTAGCAGTTCACTACTTGCGACCGGGCATTGGCAAATTGGAACTCGGGTGGCTTCATAGAAACGAACTCGCGAATCTGGTTCAAGGGGCAATTCACCAAAACGGTTGGCTGTGTTTCGGACTCGGCGACGAATTATGCGCGAGTATTGTTTCCTGGGTCACGTTGCTATCTCCGGTGCTGATGTTGGCCGCATTGGTGGTGGAGTTGTTTCCGTTGATCTATTTCTCTGGACGCAAAGTCCTGGTCGTTGGATTATCCAGTGCGATTGCGATGCACCTGGGGATATTTGCGTCCAGCGGGATCTTCTTCTGGAAATGGATCGTCCTGGATATCGCGTTCATTGTCGCCATCCTGCGAGTGCCCGACTTCTCGACTAAGCGACTATTTCAGATTCGGCATCACGTTGTTTTCTGCATGTTTCTGGTGCCCGGCTGTTTGATTTATGCGACGGCACCGAGACTGGCTTGGTTTGATGCGCCGCTGTGCCAGCGATATCACCTTGAGATTGTTGGAAACAGCGGAAAAGCGTATCAGGTACCACCAAGTGAGCTTGCGCCATTCGACCTGCAGTTTGCTCAAGGTCGTCTCTTCTTTGCGGACTCCGATCCGATGGTGGTTGACTGTTTTGGCTCCTGTGGCACCGAGCGGGTGCTTGAGAGTACCGAATCGATTCATTCTGTAAGTGATCTCCAGCGTGTCCAGTCGACGATGGGACAGAGACGATACGATGCCAGACAGACCGAGATGCTCACAAGATTACTCACGAGTTTCGTGAAACAGCCCAGGGAGGATCGAAAGGTGCCTTTCTTTGGAATGCTGCCCGGTCCTCCTCAGCACATTTGGACGTTTCCCGCGACGGATGTGACGCAGGAAAGGTGGGCATGGCAGGAGCCAGCAAGTGAAATCCGAGTTCGCAAGCTCACCGTGAGCCATCTTGACGGCAAGAAAATCCCAATCCAGGAAAAGACGATATTGGAAATCAAAGTGGAATGAACCGGCCCATAACCCTTGATACTCGCCTCAAACACCAAGGATAGAACTTATCGACTCCTAACGGCCGTGCAGTAGATTGGAGAACCAAGGGGATCCCAAATGTGCTGGATAGTGAACCCTTCGCTCTCAATGACTCGTCGAAAGGTGCGGCTGGACATCGGTTGGTCGTACATCGGGGTTAACGCATCAAAGGTGATCAGCTTTTCAAGCTCGATGAAACGACGATGGTCACCTGTTCCCTTGACGCGGTAAAAGGGAATGAACCCGTAAGCCAAAATGTTGACGCCGGGAATACGGTAAAGCAGATTGTTCAGATGGTGCAGCGCTGGCCCGCAAGCCTGAACATACCGGTAGACCCATGATTTGGGAATTCGCTTGGCAAACCATCGGTACTTGTAACGCCATTCCCAGAGATGAACCAGCGACGCCTTATACGAGTGAGCAAACAGGACGCCGCCGGGTTTGACCTTCTTGCAGATCGATCGCAATGCCTTTACCGGATCCGGCGTATGCTGCAGCACGCGATGGCAAAAGACGAAGTCGAATGATTCGTCTGCGTAAGGGATCGCAAAAATGGAACTCTGAGAAATCGTGAGGCGAGAATCCTGTAGATACTTGGCGGCGCGCTCCACGGATCGGCTCAAGTCAAAAGAATGAACTTCTTTGAATGGAAATTGCAACAGGACTTCGGTGTCATCCCCGCCGCCCATGCCACATTCTAGAATTGTCTTTTCTGCAGTGTCATACATTTCGAACTTAGTTCGCTTGCGAAGTATGTCATTCACGGGAAGTTGGGAACCGCGATTTTCGCTGAGTTCATTCTCCCATTGATTCCATTGAAAACCGAAGTTCTCGGCATAGTCATCCTGCGAAGCGACGAAACGTGGTATACCACGCACGATCGTCGCGATAGTTTGCCCGGATTTGGGGTTAAGCCACTTGCTGTCTTCAAGAACGAGTTCATGGCCATCCGTTGGGTCAACAAAGAGGCACAAGCGCGAGGCGACAGTGTTCGAGGTCATGTCGTTGAATATCCGATCGTGCATACTTGGGAGGGATGGCTGGGCGTTGTCATGAGGATTATCGTTCGAGCCTGCAGAGAGCAAAGCTCAAATTTCTGTTGGGTTCGTGGGTGAGGTACGCGAACTTCCAGTGGTGCTCGACGCAGAAGGCGTTAACCGCTTCGATTACGCCGTAGCGGTGGTAACTGGGCCAGGAGCCGATGGTGTAGTCGTGACCGCAGATGTAACCTTCGGGCTTGACCTTTTTAGCAGCCAGTACCAATTCTTCGCGCGTGGTTGCGTAACTGTGGTCGGTGTCGATGTAGATCCAGTCGAGACTGTGATCGGCGGATGCTTTTAGTGCTTCAACCGATGGACGGCGGTCGATGCGAACGCGACCGTTCGCAATTTCGCTGGCGAACTTGTCTTGAATCTTCTCAAGCTTTGAGGCGTTGAAGCGCTGAGTGGCCCACATGTCGACAAGGATCAAGTGTTGCGGTTGAGTGATCTGCAGGATTTGCCGCGACAGATGGCCTTCGTCAACGCCGCATTCCATTACCGTGCCACCGTTAGGGAGCCTCCGCAGCAGCTCGACTCGATCGACAACTAACACAGCAGATGAAACATGGATGTTCTGCAGGCGTGGAGGCGTTGGGGGCTGATACTGAAGGGCATGGAGCCTGTAGATGAGCTGACGATGGATCGCGCGTAAGACTTGCATGGGGTTTTCATACCGATGGGGACTGCTTGCTGCATGCATCCATCCAGAACTCGTCGCGCCAAATCGATTAAGGTGCGAGTGGGGAAGGGACTGGATCTGCCATGCAAATCAAGACTTGCGGCGACAGGTGGATCTGGGGCGGGGCGTTGGGGGTGAATTGAACGCATCGGTCACCCCGGTGTTTTTGCAATAGGTATGCAATTAGGGTAGCCGAGTTGATGCGGTTCATCAAGTCTGGGGCGCGGCGGGAACTGATCGACCACTGACCACGGTAACCCCCGTGGATGCCAAAGCCAGTCTCAATGGACCGCGTTATGGACGACCGACATAGCCTATAGCGAGAGGGGATCTAGATCTTGGAAGAAGTCGGAGACGGCGCACGCGAATTCGGGCGGCACATCACCGCCAGTGATCGTCGCTTCTTCGTCCAAGACCGTGACGTCGACCGGCGAGGTATACACCGCTACAGAGCGACTGCGGCAATCGACGATCCAAACCAAACGGACGCCGGAATGAAAGTATTCGATCCGTTTCCGCATCATTTCCGCTTTCGTGTTACCGGGGCTCAGGACTTCGACGGCCAGATCGGGTGCCAACGCAGGGTACGCTGATTGGGGAAACTCTCCGCCGGGAAGACGATCACGAGATAGAAACGCAACGTCGGGGCCTCGTACCGAACTGGCGAGCAAGCGAAACATCCCGTCGGCACCCGACACGATTCCCAGTCGCTGCCGTGCAGCAAATTCACCAAGAATTCGAATGATCGTCGCGGCCACCACGGAGGCTTCGAATCCCACGGCTTTCTCCACTAACGTGTTGTCGATCAGCTCGCACAGCGGCTTGGAGTGGTCATTGAAGCGGATCAAGTCGTCCAGGCGTGCGGTTCCAGGAGCCGGCGTCGTGCGCACACGTTCAGCGGCAATGCCGCCCAACTCCTGAAGTCGTTCGGCCATGCTTTCGGTGATGGCGGCATGAGTCATGCGGTCTTGTTCCGTATCGAGGGTGCAGCCTGTATGGAGAATATAATTATACCAGCATCGACAGCGGGAGGGGCTGGAGTTTGTCCAGACGACCTTTGACTGGTCGTTATTCGAACAAGATGGCAATTGGAAGGATGGCGCTGGGCAGGCATTGCGGTGAAATTGATTCGTCGACACCGTGGGTCGTTAGCGTGCGGTACGATCCGGGCAGTACGTCGCAGGGAAGCGGGTCGCGATAGACGCGGATTTCGCGACGGGAAGTATCGATTTGCCAGTACTCAGGGATACCACCGCGGGCGTAGATTTCGCATTTTTCACCCGTGTCGAATGAGCCGCTGGTCAAGCTCGCTTCGATCAACAGGTGAACGTCCGTATAGGTAGGGTATCGCTGGGCATAGGATTGGCGAGTTACCCAAGCGATATCTGGCTCGGGCACGCTGGATGAATTCGGCAGGAGAATTGGCTTTTCGACACGAACCCAGAATTGACGTTTGGTCTGCTCGATGCTCCATTCACTTAAGATGTCGATCGGGCTAGCGTGCTGGGGGCCTTGCGGGTTCATGTGGGTGATTCTTCCGTTGATCAGCTCGGTCTGACCGGTTTGCTGATCGAAATGACCGTGAGCAACAAGATCCGAATATTGCTCAACCGAGATCGGCAGGGTCACGGGCAAGATTTTGGGTGTTGTGGCGCTCATCACATGTTTTTCAGAAGGTTTGCTACTTCTTTCGACGAACTCAATTTTAACCGCTGAGGCGAAAGAGTTACAGAGGAAGGCCCGAAGGGCCGGTCATTTGCCTAGCCCAGGCCGAAGGCCTGGGTGATGATGCAAAATAAATCCATATTAGGGCCAAGGGCCCGGCCATTTGATTGAGGACACACCCATGCCACAATCCCTCGCACAAGTCTGGCTACATTTGGTCTTTTCCACCAAGGAGCGTCAGCCATTCCTGAAAGACGAAACCTTCCAAGCGGAGATGTTTCGCATGCTCGCCCACCATGTCAAGGAAACTGGTTGCGTGAGCGCTTCGGTGGGCGGGCACATCGATCATGTCCATTTGCTGGTCGGATTATCACGGACCATAACCATCGCGAAACTAATTGAGAAAATCAAAACGGAGACCTCCACATGGGCGAAGGACAAAGAGAATTGCTCTTCGGCCTTTAGCTGGCAAGCTGGATACGGGTCCTTTTCGGTAAGCCATTCAAATTGCAATGCGGTTGACACCTACATTCGGAACCAGAGCGATCATCATCGAAAGTTGTCGTTTCAAGATGAGTTCCGGGAATTATGCAAGCGTCATGCCGTGGAGATCGACGAACGTTATGTGTGGGATTAGATCACATTCCAAACGGCCGGACCTTTGGTCCTATCGGTTTGTTGGGACAACGCCCACCCAGGCCTTCAGCCTGGGCTAGGCAAACCCCGGGCCGTTGGCCCGAAAACCGGATGCATCCACCGCCGTATTCCCCGGGCCGTTGGCCCAAAAAGGTGGACAACTGGAGTCTTGCCGACCAAACTAGATTCGTGCAGATTCTAGCCTTCCCCCTCTGGTGCACACACCGCCTACGAACTCGGTGCCTGATTCTTTCGTAAGAACCGTTATGCACTCTCATACCCACGACTTAACGCTCGGTTTGGCTTTTTTCCTCGGTGCCTTGCACGCCCTCGAGCCTGGGCATGGCAAGATGGCCATGTTGGTCTATTTAGCAGATGGACGACGCAACTTTTGGCACCCGTTGGTGATGGGCCTGAGCAGCGCAGTGGCTCACTCGGTGTCGCTGATCGGGATTGCGCTCGCCGTTCATTTGACTCATCACGTGGTCACCGGCGATCACCGGCATGATGATGCGGGTGTTACGGTCGGGCTACAGTGGATCAGCGCTGCTCTGGTACTGTGCGTTGGACTGTGGATGCTGAGTTCTGCCATACGTGCCAAGCCGGCCAAGTGCGGGTGCCAGCACCATCGCCACGACTGCCACCAACCTAACACGGTTGAGCCCGCGACCCGCAAGCCGAGCTATTCGATGTCGGCTTTGCTGGGAGTCGCATTTGGCTTATTGCCATGCCCCTCGGCGATGGCGGCTTACTTTACGAGTATGTCGACGGGTTCGCCAGTGGCAGCCTACGCGGTCATAGGGCTATTTGCGGCTGGAATCGCCTCATCTTTGACCCTGGTTGGCATGTTTGTGCAGCGGTTTGGCGGCAATCTACTTAATAGCCACAGCCGCTTGGCTAGCTTGCCGTGGCCCTACCTGCGCGCCGGGCTAATCTTGTCCATTGGATCCATTTACGTGTTCCGTTTAGTAGCCGCTTAATTGCTCTCGCTCGAAGCGAGCAACTGCAAATAGTCTTCCACGGTTCGCTTCCAAGGCGGAAACGGATCAGGCCAAGCCATCCAGCCTGCTGGTCCCACTGCCAATTCTTCGTCCGTCAGCAAGCACTTTTCGAGCGAATCATAGAGCTCGATTTCATCCAATTCGATGCCAATGAAGACCAGTTCCTGGCGACAGTCGCCCACTTCAGGATGCCACCGCTGTTGGATCTGCTCCTGAATCACATCGACATCCGGCCAATGCGAGCGGGGGATGGCTGCCCACCAAAAACCTCCAAAGTCAAGTCGGGCCACACGGCCAGCTTGTGACCAGACGCCGATTTTGTCGAGTCGGCTGGCCAGCCAAAAGAAGCCTTTGCTACGCAGGACACCATGCCAATCCCGGCTCAAGCGATCAAAGAAGCGTTGGGGATGAAAGGGGCGTCTGGCACGATACACAAAACTGTTGACGCCGTACTCCTCGACCTCGCTGGCGCCGTCACCCCTTAGTGTCAACTGCCAACCCTTACTCTGCTTGGCAATTTCAAAATCGAAGCGACCAGTCCCCATGATTCGCTGCGGTGCAACTTGTCCGAATTCGCTATGCAGCTTCAATGCATGGGGGTTAAGTTGTTCGATGAATGCTTCGATCGTCCCAAGCGTCTCTTCGTCGACCAGATCCGTTTTGTTCAGCAGAATCACATTTGCAAACTCCACCTGCTCGGTCAACAAGTCGGCAACGGTTCGCGGATCGTCCGCACCCGCCGCCTGCCCGACACTGTGTAGGTCTTTGCCAATGCGCAGATCTTCCAAGAAGTTGGCGCAGTCTACGACGGTGACCATCGTGTCCAGTTCGGCGATTTCCGACAAAGCGACTCCATCGCCGATGGCAAAGGTAAAGGTATCGGCAACTGGGGCAGGTTCCGAGATACCGGTCGATTCGATCAGCAGGTAGTCAAAGCGGCCCTCCATGGCCAAGTTTGCTACCTCCAGTAGCAAGTCTTCTCGCAAGGTGCAGCAGATACAACCATTCGTCATCTCAACGAGTTTCTCGTCAGTTCGACTGAGAGCCGCGTTACCTCCAGCGATCAATTGCGAATCGATATTGACTTCGCTCATGTCGTTGACGATTACGGCAACTCGCAGCCCCTGGCGATTGCACAGCACGTGATTGAGAAGCGTGGTTTTACCCGATCCAAGAAAACCGGATAAGACTGTCACGGGTAGCTTTTTCATTCTCAGCCCTCTGGTACTTCGTTGTACGCCTGCGCGAACCAACCAACCGTCCGCTGCCACACCAGGCCATTATTGACACTCGGTACAAGCCAATCAGCAGGTTTGGAGGCGATGGCCAAGGATAACCTTCGCCACGAGGCTGCCATCTGCTCGGCGGGGATCACCGCTCGCTTTCCATTGTTCCAATCCACGAGCGTCTTATGGCGATAAGACAGACCCAATTGCGAGACGATGCCCACTTCGTATTCACGAATCCAGTCGACCAGCCCCAGCAGTAGCAACACGCACGTTGTCGTATCGCGATTTGCCGGGCGACCAAACGCTGGCAGATCTTCGCTTGACCAGGGTGGGCAATGCAGATGGGGATCGTCGGTGAAGCGCGGCTCGAAACCGTATCGCCGGATGAAGACCCCGCCGCGCAGGTCATCTCCGTAAAAAACGCCGAAACCACGCAACGTAATACGGCAGCGTTCATTGATCGACAGGGCATAGATACTCGGGCAATTCTTGCGAGTTTCCGGCGGTTCCGAGCGTTTGAAGCCGAGCGCCTGCAGCCAATTTCCCTCGGGACGATCAATGTCTTGTCCCCAACACCAAATCTGTTGGTTTAGGAGATCCGTAGCCTGCTTTACAGTATCCATCGACCGCCCCAAGCCAGTATGAGTGAAAAGGCAATCGCAAAAGCGGCTTGTCTAAAAAGCATGCGGGCTGTCCATTTCCAGCTCGTCTCTCTGGCGATCGTCAAAGCCGTCACCAAGCATGGCAGCAGTACTCCCGCCAGATATACGGCAGTCAAGACCTGCGCGGCAGTCATGGGAAAGGCTAAACCGTCGCTTCCGGCCAACAAAAAGATTCCGTCCTTGCGAATAGAAGACAGGACAATCGGCAAGGCGGCTTGCGAAGGCAGGTTGAACATCCACATGACAGGTTCAAGTACGAGCGAGGCAACGTCGAGCACGCCAACGTTTGCCAGCAGGGAAGCAGCAATGCAGATCAGTATGAAGACGGGCATGGCTTGAAACAGAAACTGCCGAATAGTTCCGTAAGCTTCTCGCCATAGGGTTTTCGGGGAGGGCCATTGCATGAACGGTCGCCGGGGGATCATCAGCACATTCAACGCACTGCGGGCTTGTTGCGTCGAGGTCAGACGCAAGTACACAAGTGTGGTGATCAGCAAGTACCCAAGGAAGATGACTGGCAATCGAAAAGGATCCGCTTGCATCTCGGATGCGGCAGTCGCCAAAACCGCCAACGTTGCCGGTAATTGACAACTACAGGCCGAGCCGAACGAGACAGCCGATATAGCAGTTCCCCTGGAGCACCGCGAACATGAACGCGTGCTGATCACGGCTGGTACATTGCACCCAAAGCCCATGACAACGCGAACCACATCGCGTCCGCTGAGTCCAAATGTGAGTACCAACCGATGTAGTGCCACATTGATTCGTTCAATGAGTCCGCTCGCTTTGTAAGCTCCGAGAATGAGCGAGAACAGCAGTACCGTCGGCAAGGCCCATACCAACAAAAACGGCCCCATGTTTAGCAGCCCATAGCCGAATTCTCCGTACTTGGCCGTGAGCACGATGCGAGTCCATATCGGCCAGCTCGCGTCAATGGCAGCAATCAACGGATCCAGCAGGCGGGAAACGAGCGGATGTAGGAAATTGGCTATCCGGTTGGCCCCAAAAATTGTGGCCAAAGCGGGGAGCAGCAACAGGAAAACTGCCAGTATGGGACCGACTGTCCGATGTTCCAACCAGCCAGTTTTCGGTTCGATCCGCCAACCCGCGACAGCGCTCAAATTCGCCTTAAGAAAACGTCGCGGCTGGTCGAGCGCTCTCAAAATTTGATCGCGTGTTTGAGCCGACATCCAGCGTGCGTCGACCGGGAGCAACGCGACACCAGCATCGGACGCCAGCCGTTCGATAGCCTCGAGGGAAGCCTCCCCCGGTTGTACCTTGTCCCAAAACGAGACGACAATGATTCCCTGTTTCCCGACGACCAGTGGCAGCATATCGCTGAGGTCGTTATCCAGATCCGTGGCTTGCACTACCAACAGAACGGTGTCATGCTCTTCCAGTTCAGCCAATGCCAGCCGCGTTGTTTCTGTATCTGATTTTCGCAGAACTCCCGGTGTATCGATGAACTCGTAGTCGGCGTGCAGGTAACGCGTAACATCGACCGTGGAACCGCGAAAGTTGGCTTCGACCGCCCCGCCTCCGGTCAACGAAGAGACCAATTGCGACTTGCCGACGCTTTCTTTACCCACGACAACGATGGTACGCGTGACAGGTTGGCTAAGTGTCGATTGAGACATTCGTTCTGGCTAACTTTCACGTAGCGTGCAGACGATCCGCGATAACAGGATTGAAGCACGCGATTCAAAAATGGATCAAACTAACACACGCAGTCTTCACCGCAGCAGGATAAATCATCCAAGTACATGCCCCACTTGCGATATGTTTCGAGCTCTTCAGCCGGCAAGCCAAGTGAAGTCGCAATCGCTTTGGCGACGACAGCAAATCGTTGTCGATACTTGTAAATAAAACAAAAGACGTGATCGTCATGGCGCACGGCGGGGCCGCACAGAAACAAGCCGGGGGCGATGGTCGATTCGTCGTTCGAACTCAGCAAGGGAAACCCATCTTCACGGTGCTCGAACAGTTTAGCTATCAGTCGATGACTTCCCTCGAATCCACTGGCCAACAACGGCGGGCACGAGGATTGAAATTGTCGTCCGTCCTGGGCGACGACTGTGAAGACTCCGTCCCTGAGTGAGACAGAAGTAATCGGCGTCTGAGGTAGCAACTCAACGTATTGCAGAAACCAATCTTCCCGCATCCGCTCCAGAGAATAAGTGGACAGCGAAACGCTCGGGTCGGAAGATTCCCCCTGCCACGGACAGGCTTTGTCAATCAGGCGCACCGACTTGTCCCTGTACGCCAAGTGATAGGCAGCATCGACTCCGCTCTCATACCCCCCGATCACAATGAATCCGTCCCCATCGAGATCTTCATAGCTTGACACATGCGAAGTATGGACGCACAGTTCGCTTCCAGGAAAAGCGGCTGTACGTGGATACTGAAACTCGCCAGCCGCCCAAATAACGTGTTTGGCCTGTAGCGTTTCTTTTTCTGTATCGATCCGAAATCCATCAGCAACTTTGGTAATGCGGAGCACTTCGCTACCAATCTCAATAGGCAGTTCGAAGAACTCGGCAACTCCCTTGAGATGCGCGGCATATTCTTGACCTGTTGGTGCTCGACCTCCAAGCTGAACGCAGGTGAAACGCCAATGGCAACCGAATTCAGGTCCAACATTCCAATAGAATTAGAGGGAAACGACGGCGTGATGAAACGGGTTTCCGCCGGCCACCGTTCAAAGGATGCTCCAACTTGGTAGCGATCGATTATGCAGAAATTCTCAATCCCCGCGTGCTTGAGGGCGACGCCAACACCCACACCAGCAGCGCCTGCACCGACCACAATCACATCGCAAAGCACTGTGCGAGCTGAGCTCATGCGTCACTCGCCCGACAGAGCAAAGTTGTGCACGCGGTGCATTGCACACCAAAGCGCAGGTTCAGAACATGCGCCATTACCAGCAACATTCCGCCGAGCGGTGTGAGCCAAGGTGCCAACCATGCGGGGAGTGCGGCCGATGCAAACGCTGGCGTGGCCAAACCGGCCATTGCTCCGTCTTGTTCAACCGCTTCCTGTTTAGGAGCCTCGGCGGAGGCCGCACAGAGTTCGCAGCAGCTTTCTGTGCCGCACTCGACTACGTTGACGGTAGTCGTCTCAGCGGACGCGCAAGCAGTGCAGCAGTCACCCGCCATCCCCCATACCGCACCTGTGATCGCTACCAATCCGACAGCCGCGATTGCCCCCGGGAGCAACCGTCCGTGTCGGCGGTAGCCTGGAATGAAGGCAGCAATCGCGATGAAAAAGCAAACTACGGCCATCCAACGGTGAAAGGCCTCGTCCGCCAGGAACTGAGCCCCAATGCGGGCAAAAAGGCTATCACAAAGGGCATGGCGGCGCAGTGAATCGCGCAGCCAACCGAAGCTACGATACCAGTCCAGTCCCGCCAATTAAAAAAGGAGCTTGGGCCCACGTTCGGTAACGCTTGATTAGATGTAATTTGGGACACTATCAACGGCTTCCAACTCAGGGTTTTCATCAGCTACCAACTCGATTGGTGGCAGCGGGTCTTCCAGCTTGGCCCAGTACGCAGGACCTTGCACATACTCCAGGTCAGACAACAAACACTCGTCAAGGATGCGGCGAATGCGTTGCTCATCCATGGCATTACCAATGAACACGAGCGCTTGATGTCGATCTCCATGTTCGCCTTGGAATTTGGCCTGAATCTCCGCCACCAGCGTTTCATCTTCGGGCCATTGCTCGTCCGGTGCAGCGGCCCACCAGTACCCGGCGGGCTCCATGCGAATCGAGCAGCCAGCCTGGGACCAGTCGTAGGCCCAATCGTTTCGGGAGGCGATCCACATAAGCCCCTTGCTGCGCAGCACCCCGGTAAATAAACCGTCCTCCATGTCCCCGTCCAAGGCATCAGTTAGACGTTTGGGGTGAAAGGGCAGCTGGCTGCGATAAACAAAATTGGTAATGCCGTATTCCTCTGTCTCCGGCTGCTCCTCCCCACGTGGGATTGCCAGCCAACCCGGCTGCTGTTCTGCTTCGGCAAGCGAAAATAGTCCCGTGCCTAAAATCTCCGGCAGATCGACACGGCTCTCTGTGGTATTGAGAATTTTGGCATTGGCATTGAGTTGCCGCAGGATGCGATTGAGCTGTTCCAGATCGAAGGGGGAAATCAAATCGGTTTTATTGACAATGATGACGTTGGCGAATTCGACTTGATCCACCAGGAGATCGACAATGTTGCGTTTGTCATCTTCGTTGAGCCCCAGGCGGCGATCGGTAAGATCGTCCCATGAGCCAAAGTCTTTCATGAAATTACCCGCGTCGACCACGGTCACGAGCGTATCCAGATCGGCCACCAGCGACAAGCTTTCGCCGTTTTCGTCCTCAAAGGTAAAGGTCTCGGCGACAGGCAACGGTTCACTAATGCCTGTCGATTCGATCAACAGATAGTCAAAGCGACCATCACGCGCCAAACGGCGGACTTCGATTAGCAAGTCTTCGCGAAGCGTGCAACAGATACATCCGTTGGACATCTCGACGAGCTGCTCTTCTGTCCGAGATAGGTTGGCGTCACCGTTTTTGACCAAGGCCGCATCGATGTTGACCTCGCTCATGTCGTTGACAATCACGGCAACCTTTAAGTTCTCACGGTTGGTCAAGATATGGTTGAGTAGCGTTGTTTTGCCTGCACCCAAGAAACCAGAGAGAACGGTGACAGGCAGGCGTTTGGGCGAATTGATTTGACTCATGGTTCAGTCCTGGATGGAAAGGGCGGCGAGAAGCGAATCGATGGGCTGAACGGCTGCTGGATGGCGGTTCCCCCGCCTCTCTGGCCGGTGCTGGTTGAGCGCGATAGTGACGGCCCCTTGGTTCGTCAGACGCTCGCGGTACATAGCCGCGAGGGGAGTCTCCCGGCCACCGAGAATCACAAAATGAGTTGCGTGTCGCATTGCCAAGGCCCGCTGATGAACGACATCATCCGGTTCGTCTTCGTGCTGAATCAGGACCAGCAATTTGGAACCGACGGGTAATGGGGGAATGGCCGAGGCGGTCGCACGATCTGCGGCGACCACCACGGACCTTGCGGGCTCGTCCGCCCGGGTGACGAGGCCATGCTGCGTTGCACACCACAGCCAGGCCGTAAGTAGAGTTAAGCGAAGCATGGGCTGTCCTTCCTAAAAGATTGCATACAGACGAAAATACCGCACATGCAATACGTATGCAAGTACACTCAGGTTCAGCAGCAGCAATTTTCTTCTTAATTGCCGCTAGTGCCTAAGAGCGAGCGAGGTCATTGGCAAGCTTAAAATCCCGTCTTTGGCAGGCCTGCGGCGATCCTGGGTGATTCGTCAGGGGGCTGAGAGGTGTTCATGCGGATGGTCATGTTCATGCGAATGGTCGAGTTCGCCTTCCGCGTGATCGCCATGGATCGGACTGTGCAGGTGCTGGTCCTGGCTATGATCGTGATTGTGGCCGGGCAAATTTTCGATCCCGACGGCGATGCCAATACCCAGCAAAAACGCGCTCGTCAACTTGCCGCGATCGTGCTGATGAAAAGCGACTTCTGGTAGCAAGTCGGCCAAGGCAATCCCAATGAAAAATCCAGCCGAAACGACCAGTCCCCAGCCCAAAAGACTGGAATTGGTGGTCAGTGTGGTAGCACCAAAATAGAAGGCCAAGGCCCCCGCTGGGCAGGCGAGCGAGAATGCAACGTTTGCAACGTTTTGAGCCGCCTTGGGCCATTTTTGCTTGCTCATTACCGACGTAATGGCAAAAGCGTCAAGCGGTTTATGAAGCATGACTGCTAAGAAGGTGCCTAGGCCTGCCAACCCGAGCCATGCTCCGTGCGCTGCGTCGGCTAAAACGCTGCTAGCTAATGCTACTCCGTCGACCAAGGTATGCAGCAGCAGTCCAAAGAATAAGCCTGCCCAACTGATCCCTTTCACGTCATCATGCACATGGGCGTGTCCGTGCCCGCAGTGAGCGTGGCCGTCGGCAACCGCCGAGACCAGTTCGACTTCGGAGTCATCATCCGTAGCGGGAACCTCGTGATCGTGCGTATGGAACAAGCGGATGAGCAGGAACATGACTGTCAATCCGACCAATACGCCAGAACCTGCTTTCGAATGCGACTGCAAAACTTCTCCGCCATGGGGTAACAGATGCAGTAGGGCGATGCCGATCATCAACCCACCCACTCCGCTCATCAGCAGTTGGGTTCGCAGGTGTGTCATCCGCAAAAACGACGATAGCTTGCCACCTGCTAATGAAGCAACCGCGACTAGCAGGCAGTAACCCATCAGCAAAACAGTGGTGGACATCGGAACGCCTGACGATCAACAAGAAACTAGAAACGCATATCTTACGCTTTTGCACCGCTTGTGCATATCTGGCGGTGGCTGCACCGCAACTGTCAACGCACCTGACAAGGAGTCGATACCTGGAAGCGGAGCCTCCAAGACAGTGTGTTCCCGAACAGGCCCGTGAAACGAGCCTACAAGTTCGAGTTTCCAACGTGGATTCCGCTTGACAGGAACACTTATAGTTCTATACTTAAACAATCCTGCAACTGACAAACCATGAACCAACGCAAGCAAAATACCCCGACGATACCTGCCGATGATGATGCTCCCAGCTGCAATGGGCACGAGCATCGCGGGCTGGCGGTACACGTAAATGCGGAAGCCTGCGAACGCGCGGCGGCTATTTTCCGGGCATTGGGAGATCCCCAACGGCTGCGGTTGTTAATGCTGCTCGAAGCGGGTGAATGCTGCGTTTCGGAGCTGTGTCAGTCGCTGGATGAGTCGATGCCAGCCATTTCACAAAGGCTACGATTGCTAAAAAGTGAACGGGTTGTTCGTTCCCGTCGCGTTGGCAAGCACGTCTTTTATGCGCTGGCCGATGAACACATCTCGCGCTTAGTGACAAACGGGGTCATGCACGCGATGGAACGGCCAATTTCCAAATCCGATTAACTATCCCACCAAAGGAACTAGAATCATGTCAAATCTGCATGCCCATCACGACCATCAGCACGGCCCCAATTGCGAACATACGGGCATTCAGCACGGCGACCACGTCGATTACTTACATGACGGACACTTGCACCATGTCAATCCAGACGGGCAAGTTGAAGAGCATGTGCTGGACGTTTCCGCCGCCAATCCAAATGTCTGCACTCCGGCCCATCATTGCTCAGGGCACGACGCGAACCATACCCATGGTCCTAATTGTGGACACGAAGCAGTCCCTCACGGCGACCATGTCGACTATCTTGTCGACGGCCACCTGCACCACCCGCATGGCGATCACTGCGACGACCACGGTCGGGTCACCGTTCAGAGCTAAGAACCTCATACTTGCATATTCATTGCAAGTGTGTAGATTGTAGGGAACGAATGTGGTGGCAATGTAGGAAGTAAAGATGACCAAGAATGACGAATCGCTCGACCAGGTCAAGCGAGCGATTCGCGAGGCGGGGCTGCGAGCCACGCCGGCGCGAATTGCTACCTTGCAATTGCTGCGCGAAGCCTCTTCGCCGTTAACCCACGCTGCAGTAGCCGATCACTTGGCTACTACCGGTGTGGATAAGGCCACCGCCTTTCGCAATCTGAATGACATGACCGAGGCTGGATTACTCCGGCGCACCGAAGTCGGTGATCACGTATGGCGGTTTGAGGCGACAAGGGGGGGCTCAGATCATGATCCTGGGCATCCTCATTTTCTTTGCGTCGATTGCGGGACCGTCTCCTGCCTGGACGACGTCAAGCTGACTCTTGGTAGTCAACGCGCTAGCCAAAAAGTTGGCGAAGTCACGGAGATTCTGCTCCGAGGTCACTGCAACGAGTGCCTCTAATCTTGAGACGAATTCGGCACTTTTGGGCCGATCGTTAGGGTTGCGACTCGGGAATTCAAAAAAACCGTCACATCTTCTCAAGCAGGAGTCTCTGGGCTGCCGATAAGTCAGCCTATTGACGGGGTTGGTCGCCCGGTTTCATGGACATCAAAACCCGTTGCATAGGTGTTTCATGCCTGGACAGGGCTCAACCCGACGAATGACGATGCGGGCGACCTGCACATTGCTGATTGTGATGGCATTGGGTGCGACGACTGCCGACGCACAGGATCTCAACCTCCAGACACCGGCGAATGTCAATAGCCTCCCCCAGCCACGTACCGTTCCTCTGCGGCGTGCACCACAGGGCCAGATTGGCGACGAAGCGGCGGCCGAGGTGCTGACAGCCAAAGAAAATCGTTTCTTGATCGAACGCATCGATCCAGAGCGGACGCTGGATGTGACTACCGGACGCCCTTCAGTGCTGCGTTTTCGCACACCACCGTTTCGCGATCAGGTGGGCGACCCAGAAATCGTTGATGTTTTGAGTCTCACCGAAAACGAACTGAGTATTACCGGCAAACAGGTCGGCTCTACCGTTCTGAACTTATGGTTCCAGGACCCCGAGAGCCCCTCAGGGCAAACAGTCCTCAGCTATCTGGTCCGCGTTTCCGAAGATCCGGAGCGCTCCCGGCAATACGATATTCTGCTCGAAAACTTGGAACGTGACCTCAATCGCGGTTTTCCTAACAGTGTGGTCGATCTAAGTTACGTTGGCTCGCAAGTGGTGGTGCGTGGCAAGGCTCGCGACATCGAAGAAGCCACGCACATCCTAAGGATTGTCTCGCAAAGTCTGCCAACCGAAAATCAAGTCGACCAGTCGGCGGCCATCATTCCGGCAGTCTCGCAAAATCCAACCGCTCCGAATCTATTCCAGCCGAATTTGGTACAACCGACCTCCTTCCAGGCGGTTGAGGGATATACGATTGATGAAATAGTTGGCGCCGGTGGCTTTGAATCGATCTTCCGAGGCGAGACACCGACGGGAGCCAATGCGACACGCATCAATAATCGCGTGGTCAATATGTTGGAGATCGCGGGAATTCACCAAGTCATGCTGAAAGTCACGCTGGCGGAAGTCGTCCGCGACTCTGGCAGAAGCTTGATCGCTAACACGCGATTCGGTGTTGACTCCGACACAACCAGCGATGTCTCGTTTACACAAGAGACGGGGCTCGGGCGTCTGACGTTTCAAACCGATCAGTTTTTTCTGCGGTTCGACGCGTTGAAACGACTCGGTATGGCTCGATCACTGTCCGAACCGAACCTGACCACGCTCAGCGGTCAACCTGCGAATTTCCTGGTCGGTGGTCAGTTTCCGATCCTCGAATCGGTTTCAACGGTAGCTGCAGTCAATCAAAACATTCGTTTCATCCCCTTCGGCGTACAGCTATCGGTACTGCCGACGGTGACCGATGGAGATCGCGTGCGACTGCAGTTGCAGGCAACGATTTCCGAAACGGCTGGCGGTGGAATTGGCGGTGGCGGAGCAGGCGGAGGAAACAACGGTGGCAATCAAAATAACGATCCGAGCCAACCACCCAGTCTAACAACGCGAACTTTTACGTCGACTGTGGAGTTGCGCGATACAGAGTCTCTAGCACTGGCCGGATTGATACGCACTTCTCTTACCAGCTCTTCGGCACGAGTACCTTTCTTAGGCGACCTGCCGGTGGTGGGAAATCTGTTTTCGCAGAATTCCTCGAATTTTCAGGAGCAGGAACTGCTTGTCGTCGTCACTCCGTACCTGGTTTCGCCGATTCCAGCCAACGTGCCCTTGACCATTCCAGGAAGCGACACCTTCGAGCCCGATGATTTGGAGTTCTTCATCCGAGGTTCGGTGTATGGCTCCGTCCCAGAGGATTATCGCACACCGGTCCGCAGCGATGTCGCCAAGATGCATGCGTTTCGTCACAGCGAGCAGAAATATATTCTCGGACTACCGGGACACTCTTCCGGTCGCCCACTACCCTCCTGTCCATCGCCAGCACGTCCACATCAGCGTGAGGTGCCCTGATGTTGCACTACACTTCCGCGTGGTTACTCGTTAGGACGTTGTCACCAATCAATTCGAAGAGCTACGGCATGTTAGGACAGAATACGGTGGTAACAATGCTGGTGAAGAGTCAGAGGCACGGTCACTCTAAAAAACTGCTGCGTCGAAAGGCGTACAGCGTACTGCTCTCTCTGCCGCTTTTGATCTCCAGCGGATGCGCTACATTGCCATCAAAAACGGCCCCACACAATAGAGACTGCCCTTGCGGTCAGGCGAGTTGCGTACCGGTGAGTACAAGCCACTTGCCGCCGGCTGCGGGCATTGATGTGGCTCACCGATGCACGGACCGCCTCCCGAACGACGCAGTCCCTGCTCCCGCTGGGACTTACGTGAGCCAATGGCGCGGCGCCATGTCCTACGGTGCCCAGCAGCAGCACTGGGTCGTCACACGCAACGAGTGGTTCGATGGCGGCAGCCAGCTTGGGCCCAAGGGCCTGCAACACATGCAGCGAATCGCTCAATGTCATTTGGCTGAACCTCATGTGGTAGTGATTGAGACCGAACCGGTGGCGCTTGAGATGCAACAGAGCTACGAAGATGCGCTTCAATCCAATCAGCGTCTCCAACTCGACCGACGCAACGTGGTTGTAGCTGCCTTGGACAATGCGGGAGTTCCGGACGCGGACCAATGGGTCGTGTTTGCCGAGGACCGTTCCGTCGGCGTGCGCGGCATCGAGGCGCCGCAGGTCTTCAACAGCCAGTTTGGCGGCGGTGGTCGCGGCAATCGCGGCGGCATCGGCCGTGGCCAAGGCGGTATGGGTGGTGGCGGTATGGGTGGTGGACTCGGTGGCGGTATGGGCGGTGGCGGGTTCGGCGGTGGAGGCATTTTTTAGGATGATAAAACCACAACTGATCGGACTGATGCTGTTTTGCGTGTGCGGATGTTCCAGCCTGCAATCGATGAACCGTTCATTGACGTCACGCATCCGCAGCGAACCGACTCCGCCTCCAAGTGCTCAGCCCAGCTTGGCCGATCCCAGTCAGCAGGAATTGGCGATTGCCTGGGAGACTGCGCGCTTGGCAGAGCAACGTGGAATGGATCGCGAAGCTATTGAAGCTTATCTGCAGGTCCGCCAGCATGACCCTTCGAAACCTGGTGTCGCGCATGCGCTGGCGGTGCTCTACGATCGATCCGGGATGACCGACGCAGCCTCCCGCGAGTATCAAGTTGCCTTGCAAGAGCGCCCAGACGCTGCGGATCTGCATTGCGACTACGGCTATTTCCTGTACTCGACGGGTCAATCGGCGGGGGCAGAGGCGAGCTTGCGCGAAGCATTGCGTTTGCAACCTGGGCATGCCCAAGCCACGATCAATCTAGGCCTGGTCGTGGGAGACCAAGGACGCTACGACGAAGCGCAGCAACTGTTCGAAAAAGCGATTGGCCCGGCGGCAGCCTTGCACAATGTCGGCATGCTTCGATTGCGGGCAGGCGAGGTCGACACGGCCAAAGCGATGCTTGCCGAGGCGAAACGCCGCGACCCGAGCATCTCGGCTGCCGTGCCGGTCTTGGAGCGGTTGGCGTCAATTCCCAATTCTGTATCAGCACCCTCGATCGCGCCAGCCCGCCCTGTGCAAAAATCGCGCTCCGACTATATTCGCGTCAATAATCGGAGTGAACGACAAGATGAAAGAAGACGATGGAAAGCGATTGAGCTGGTGCACAATCGAGAGAATCGTTTCGACGATGCATTCAAACCGGCTGAAGAGTCCATGTCATCGCCATGAGCGCAGACCGAAAGCTGTGTTCGGTATAAAGTCGATAGGAAAGAAGACGATTCGGATTACGCGGCCTTGCGGGAATAGCTCTTCAGCAATCCACCGAGCCGCTCATGACAACTAATATCACTCAGCCGAATCGTCTCAAATTGGTTGGGCGGCTTCGTCGATTTCTTCCGCTTCTTCGAATCCGGATTTTCGATCAGCTCGTTATCAAGGCCTTGATGAGGCCTTTCGGCATGATAATGATCTCTGTACTGCGAGCAGAGCACATCCATATGTTGATGGCCGAATACAATAAAATGGTCCAAGCATTCTTGGCCGATACTTTGGATAAAACGCTCGACGAAGGCGACCGTATTGGGTGAACGAATCGCAGTGCGTTGAGGCTTCATTTTCAATGATTTGAGTTTGGATATGAAGGGCTTTGAGTACTTGCCGTCGTTGTCATGCATAACGATCTTGCATTTCAGCTTTTGATCCTTCACGAATCTCTTGAACGCATCTGCTTGCTGAATCATCCAAGATTCATCGGGTTTATAGGTGGAAGGGGAGATATAAACCTGTCTCGATTGGACGTGAAGAAAGACAAGAACGAAGATGTCACGAAGTCCCGTCTTGGATACGATTTTCTTCGAGAAAAAGTCGCATTGCCACATGGTGGCGGCGTGACGTTTGATGAACTCATCCCAAGTACCAGGACCGCGTTTCGGACCGATGTCAAACCCGTTTCGCTTGAGGATGTTCTTGACGGTGTTGCGGGTCACGGATTCAATGCCAAGTTACTTAAGTTCGCCGAGAATCCGACAGTAGCCCCAGCCTGTATCCTTAGCCAATTTAAGAATCAGTTTCTCGATGTCATGAGCCGTTCGCGGTCGTCCCGATTTAGCTTTTTTGCACTTGGCATTTTTGGAATGGGATTCACGAATCCATCGACGAATCGTTCCTGGATGAACGATCGTTGCCAGCTCATTCAAGGCTGATCCAAGCTTTTTTGCGAATCGAACCAAGCGATTCTTTTCTCGTTCAGTTAAACTGATCTTGCCTGGAAGACGGCTGCGAAGGATCTGGTTTTCGGCTTTGAGGTAACTGACTTGGCGAGCCAATTCCTTCTCGGTGGAGCGTGCAATGACAAGCATGAGCGAGGTGTAGATGTTGCGAAAGCTTGCCATGATGAAAGGTGGCGATTACCAGTACCTCGAGCGCCGATCGCTAGGCCCAATTGCCCACCCAAGGAGATGTCTTCGGGCTTGATCCCGAGGATATCGGCGAGATCGACCAGGGCTTCGACGCTTTTGGCCGCATGGTGCATACGCTCTTCATCGGTCACATAGTTCCCCCATTGAACCCCGCGCAGTTTCAGTTGATCGACCGCGTATTGCAGGGCAGCTTGGGGCGAACCGGTGACTGACTTGAGATCTTGGCCACCTTGCCGCTCCGCCACTTTCACATACATGTCGGCTGGGTTGAAACGTGGTGTGGCAACAGCGGTAGCTTTGCCAAAAGCCGAATTGAGCGATTCGCCATCGATGATCTTGGCTGCGTAGGTGGCCGCTTTCGCCGGGGAATACTGGCACCATCACGACCGATCGTCCGCCACCGACATGATTCAGAGCCGCTTCTTCCGTGCGAAGTTTGGCTTGAGCGTTGTTGGCAGGATAAGTCCAGATCTCGACGCCTAAAGCACTTCGATCGAGGAACTCGAGCGCCCGTTGCAGGCACTCGACCATCGCATACCAAGTCCAGTAGATCCGCGAGCGAATTCCGACACCATGAATACGCCCGGCTGCGCGAGGATCATCGTAGGGAGCATCTTCGATGAGATGTTTATGGACCACAATCGTTTTGCGTTCACTGGGTGAGAGCCAATAAACCCAACCTTGTTCGGTCGGTTCAATCTTGCGCCGGCCCCCGATCAGTTTGGGTGGAAAGCTAGAGGCACTGCCGACACGGATTCCAACTTCTTCTGGATCGGTAACAAACGTGCCATCGTCATACCGAAAGACTAACTTATCGCCATGACGTGGCTCCCAGCGTCGAGCTGCGATACGTCGATGACCACCGATAATTTGCGACGAGTATTGGAGTGCGATCCCGTATCGCCCGTACCACGTTGCTTCCAAAAGGTTACGGCGCATTTCAAGAAAACGCGGGGTCCGCTGCAAGATCGAAGTGAGTTGTTCAGCGAGTTCCTTTTGTTGGAACGATTTCGAATCTTCCGGTTCTATATGCCAATTGAGCAGCGCTACCGCTCGCTGTCTGGCCTCCAGCGATTCCATGATCCCGCAGTCCACCCGCATCCGTTCAGCGTTTTGCGAATCATGTAGCAAGGCCTCATCGGCATTCAGATACGCTTTGCTAACCAGCGAAAACCGCCCCGCCATCGTGAAGATATGCGGAACCGGCATTTGTCCAAAATTAGGCGGTGTTCCGGGCGTATTCCATAGAGACGCCGGATCGTAGTCACAAAACTGAACCTGTAGCATCAAGTGGCACCGATCCACTGGATGTATGGGCCAATCTGCGGATACCCGTTGTTACTGATTTCTTGGCAGGTGTGGTTCGTCATACGACCGGTGATGAATTTCTTTTGACGACCAGCAGTGAGGGCTTGATCGTCTACACAGTAGGAGCCTCTGCGATTACGGTTGGTTCCCTGTATATCGCGCCGGCGTACTGCGCGAGCGCCTCGACGTACTTTGTTTACGGCGCATTAGCATCGTCGATCCAGTATTTGGCCATCAATGCACTTGGCAATGCGATTAACGATGCACATAGTGATTCCACGATCTATGGAACCGCAGAGTCTGCTGTTTTCGGTGGATTGCTTTCGATGTTCGGTCGCTTGTTCCGAGGTGGCTGTTTCGTCGCGGATACACCGGTTACTGTTTCAGAATGGCCTTCGTTAGTTGAATTGAGGAATTCCTATGATTCAACTCGAAGTTGGTCAGGAGAGTCTTCGAGCTCCGGCACGCTGGTGCAACGAAAAGTTCCGATCGAATCGCTATCGATCGGATCGCGGGTACCGACCAAGAATCCTAACCGCTGGGAAATCGACCCGCAGGCTGAACCAGATCCAGCGACCTGGACGAAGTTATCGATCACAGTGCAGCGTAGTGACGGTGGTGTGGTCGATGCGGAGTTGATCCGACCACGATCTTGGATGGAAGCGTATGATCTTCGCGCCGGCCGGACAATACCGCTGAACTTGCCGGAGCTTGAAGTCTCTGGCGTCGCCACGATCACGGCTATTAGCGCTTGCCCGCCGATCGCCACTGGCGAAGGCTCTGTTATTACGGCCCGCTTCATGACGCGCCAGGTACATGAGGTCACGCATGTTGACATTCTCGGCGCAGATGGTACGGCTGAGACGATCACGGGCACATCGATCCATCCAGTTTGGTCGGTCGATCGCCAAGACTGGATCCCACTGGCTGAATTAGAAGAGGGCGAAACGCTCCAAGGAATCGATGGACCTGCTATCGTTCTTTCAGTATCCCTTTCACGAGTCTCCCAGCCGGTCTACAATATCGAAGTCCACAACGAGCACGTCTACCAAGTCGGTGAGCTTGGCGTGGTGGTGCATAATACGTGTTTTGATGATGCCCCAAAGTCAATGCACGTTGGAGATGCAGGACACCACGTCCCCGCCGTTCGAAAGTCGAGAGGACGGCCATTCGAGGTTGAACGTAGCGATTTGTCCCGTCCCACAATTCATGTGATCGGCGATGAGGCTGCTGTCGGTCAGGCTCATTGGCGAATGCATAATGCAGAACGGACGCATATTGGTCCACGACAGGGCGACTTTGTGGGGACTGATGCCGAGTTGTTTGAGGCATATCGGAAGTCCTACCGTGACCTGCACGATATTCGAGTTGACGTAGGGTCGCCCGATGGCTCAACGATCCTTGGTCGGAATGTCACGCTCGAAGAAGCCGTCAACCTGCTTGAGTCATTCTTAGGAGGGAAGAAGTAATGGATAAGCAAGATCGGCTCCTATCAATGATTGCCGATGAGAACATCATTGACGGCATCGGCATTCCCACTGAATTCTCGGTTGCCGAGATTCTTGACGAGCGTGACTCCGAGGAATTCTCACAGAAATGGATGGCCGCTTTCAACTTGCTTGAGTCTCAAAAGTACCGAATGAGTAAAAACCAAACCGATCTTTCAACACAGATTCGTGAGACTGCGTACCTTCGGGCATTTGCTCGCTGGAAATCGCCTGATCTTGCTGCCTATGTCTCCGACGATTTTGGGCTTATTTCGGACGCTGCTGCCTTGGCTATAGATGATCCTTGGGTTAATGGGATGCTGCAAAGCTACAGGAAAGGGGTAATTCCATGTGCCGCAAAAGAGAATTGAAAAACCGAGGGGCATAGCCATCACGGGACAGGGGGCGACCACCTTGCCTGCCAAGGGAATCGCCCAGAATTGTTAGATCCTTACCCTTGCAACAACGGTTCCGATACCGACGCAGCGGCTCCGACGATCGGTGCCCGCACGTTGCTGTACACGCAAGCGGACAATGATCTGCGCAAAGCGGTCACGACGGCCGACAATGTGTGGCGAAACGA
>Ga0169931_10003485_pt1 | contig 24904 bp, 26 predicted proteins | sample Kivu_15m_20L_FD_129675 | JGI IMG/M metagenome (GOLD analysis project Ga0169931, IMG submission 129675) | Freshwater microbial communities from Lake Kivu, Western Province, Rwanda to study Microbial Dark Matter (Phase II) - Kivu_15m_20L... | ecosystem: Environmental > Aquatic > Freshwater > Lake...
CGGCGTGCGGCGTGCGGCGTGCGGCGTGCGGCGTGCGGCGTGCGGCGTGCGGCGTGCGGCGTGCGGCGTGCGGCGTGCGGCGTGCCGATGCGCCGATGCGCCGATGCGCCGATCCGGCGACGCGCCGATCCGCGGATTCCGGACCGCCGCGCCGCGCCGCGGGTCCGGGATGGCCCGCAACTTGCACCCGCTCGGTCATTCCCACTCCATCGCGCTCCCGGCAGAGTCGATTGATCCGGTCGCACCACACCAGGGCGGGGCACCGAGCGGCGCACCCGCTCCGTGCCAGTTCGATGCGCGGCCGCGGTGCGAACCACCGGCAAGCGCACCGGCACACCCGGCCCGGACCATGAGCGCGTTCGTCGGCGTGCACGGCGTGGCCAAGACCTACGGCGGCGCCACGGTCCTGGACGAGGTCTCGCTGGAGATGCGGCGCGGCGAGTTCGTCGCGCTTCTCGGTCCGTCGGGATGCGGCAAGACCACGCTGCTGCGCATCGTCGCCGGCCTGGTCGCACCGGACCGCGGGTCGGTGCGGATCGACGGTCGGGACGTGACCGGGCTGCCCGCTCACCGGCGCAACCTCGGCGTCGTGTTCCAGAGCTATGCGCTGTTCCCGCACCTGTCGGTCGCCGAGAACGTCGCCTTCGGACTGCGCGTACGCGGTGCCTCGGGCGCCGAACGACGCGACCGCGTGGCCGAATGCCTCGCGCTGGTCCGCATGGAGACGCTCGCCGACCGGTCGGTGAAGGCGTTGTCGGGCGGGCAGCAGCAGCGCGTGGCGCTCGCGCGCGCGCTCGCGATCCAGCCCGACGTGCTGCTGCTCGACGAGCCGCTCGCGGCGCTCGACCGCAAGCTGCGCGAGGCGGTGCAGGTCGAACTGCGCCAGTTGCTGAGGCGTCTGGGCATCACGTCGGTCTTCGTCACGCACGATCAGGACGAGGCGCTGGTGCTCGCCGATCGGATCGGCGTGATGCAGGCCGGCCGAATGATCCAGCTGAGCACCCCGGCCGAACTGTACGAGCGCCCCGGCTCGCGCTTCGTGCTCGACTTCGTCGGGCGCTCCTGCCTGCTCGCGGGCCGCGTCGCCTCCGACGGCCCTGACGGCGTCACGATCGACACGGCCTACGGACCGGTGCGCTCGCTGCGCCGGTTCCGTCCGGGGACTCGGGTCGACGTCGGCCTGCGTCCCGAGCGGCTGACGCTGGGCATGACCGACCGAGCCGGCACGAACCACCTGACGCTCGGGGTCGCCGACCGGATCTTCCTCGGTTCGCGAGTGCTGGTGACCTTCGACGCACGCGACGGCGATCGTCTGCAGGCCGAACTGGACCCGCCGCTCGAGCGTCTTTCGCCCGGCGAGCGCGTGACCGTGGCCTGGCCGGTGGCCGACACGCACGTGTTCCCGGCCGGGGACGCGGACGCACGCCCCGAAAGCCTCTTCTGCGCCGCCCCGGCGTCGCACGTTCCGAGCGATCCGATTCCCTCCGAGCACCGTTGAGTCCGCCGATGACCGAAGTGACCGTCTCCTCGATCGACCTCGGCCTCACCGGCACGCCCGAGACCGACCGCAGCGCCGCCCGCGAGCTCGATCGTGCGTTCTCGACCCTCGGCTTCGCGACGATCCGGGGCCACGGCGTGCCCACGGAACGCTTCGACCGCACCTATGCGATCGCCCGGCAGTTCTTCGGCCTGCCCGAGTCCGAGAAGCTGCGCTACCTGCCCGACCGACCCGGGCTGTTCCGCGGCTACAGCGCGGTCGGCACCCACCGCAGCGCGGTCGGGTCGCACAAGGCCGATGCGAGCCGCGCACCGGGCGATCTCGGCGAGACCTACATGATCGCCCGGGTCGACGGCCTGGACGATCGCTACTACCACGACCCGGCGTTCGGCCTGACCTACGCGCCCAACTTCTGGCCGCAGGTACCCGGGTTCCGCGAGCAGTTCGAGGACTACTACCGGACGATGGAGCAGCTCGCGTTCCGCCTGATGCGGCTGGCCGCGATCGCGCTCGAACTCGACCCCGGGTTCTTCACCTCGAGACTGCGGCGGCACTGCTCGACCTGCACGCTGATCAACTATCCGCCGCTGTCGGCGCCGCCGCTGCCGGGGCAGCTGCGGCGCGGCGAGCACACCGACAACGGCGTGCTCACCCTGCTGCACCAGCGCACCGACGGTCCGCCCGGGCTGCAGGTCAGGCCCCGCGACCAGGACTGGCTCGACGTTCGCACCGCACCGGGCGAGATCATCCTGAACATCGGCGACCTGCTCGCGCGCTGGACCAACGACCGCTGGGTGTCGACGCCGCACCGCGTCGTGCTGCCCGCGGGCGAATGGACGAGCCGGGAGCGGCTGTCGCTCGCGTACTTCCAGAAGACCGACTTCGATGCGCTGATCGAGGTCGCGCCCACCTGCCTGCGGCCCGGCGAACGTTCGCGTCACGAGCCGATCGTCGCCGGCGACTGGATGCGCGCCAAGATGCTCCGATCGCGCGGCCAGGCGACTTGAACGTCACGAACCCACTGCCCGAGGAGCACCTCATGTTCACGAACCCCCGTCGTCGGGTGGTCGCCGGCGGCACGGCCGCGGCCGCCGCCAGCCTCGCCTGCCCGGCGATCGTGCGCGCCCAGGAGCGCACGCTGGTGGTCGGCGGTCCGGCCGGACAAGCCGCGACCTTCAACAAGAGCATCGGCCCGCTGTTCACGAAGCGCACCGGCTTCAAGCTGGTGTACGACGGCTCGAACTCGCTCGCGAACCTGCGCAAGATCGATGCGCAGCAGTCCGATCCGCTGCTGTCGGTGGTGATGATCGACGAGCCGGTGATGATCACCGCGCGCAACCGCAACCTGATCGCCCGACCCGACGCGAAAGCGCTGCCCAACCTCGCGGATCTGGCGCCCGGGTCGGTCCGCAGCGACGGCCTGTACGTCAACTTCAAGGCGCCGCGCTCGGCGATCGCGTACAACACGCGGCTGGTGCGCGACAGCTCGATGCGCAGCTGGGCGGACGTGTGGCAGCCGACGTACCGGCGCCGCGTGATGATCCCGGCGATGACCCGTACCACCGCGGTGTTCCTGCTCACGGTCGCGGCCCACCTCGAGACCGGGCTGCCGTTCGCGCGAGCGCAGTACGAGACCGAGGCCGGATTCCGCAAGCTCGCCTCGCTGCGGCCGAACGTCGCGCTCGTGTACGACAACACGCCGGTGGTCGCGTCGATGCTCGACCAGGGCGAGGCCTGGCTCGCCGCCGGTCTGTTCACGTCCTACATCGTCGAGCGCCAGCAGGCCGGCGCACCGATCGAGCTCGCGCTGCCGACCGAGGGGTCGTTCGCGCTGTCGTCGAGCGTCGCGATCGTGCGCAACGCCAAACACCTCGAGGCCGCTCACGCGTTCGTCGACCTGCTGCTCAGCCCCGAGGTCCAGAAGATCTTCCTCGACGAGGCCAACGACAGCCCGGCCAACCGCAAGGTCGCGCTGCCGCCGAACGTCGTGCCGATGGACAGGATGTTCGTGAGCGACTGGGAGTTCATCGAGAAGCACCGGGCGGCGTGGATCGACCGGTACACCGCCCTGTTCGCCGGCTGAGCCGTCCGTTGACGCGCGCTCCCGCCGCGGCGGACCGCGGGGCCGCCGGCCTCGCGGTCCGGGCACCCGGTCTGTGGATCCTGGCCGTGCCCGCGGTCGCGTTCCTGATCGCGTTCTACGTCGTGCCGCTGCTGCTGCTGATCGTGCGCGGTGCGGACGGCGCGGTCCCGTTCGGCGCGGTGCTCGAGTATCTCGCGCGGCCCTTCGGGCGACGCGTCGTGCTCAACACGCTGACCTACGGCCTGCAGGTGACCGCGCTGTGCGTGGTGCTCGGCACCGCCGCGGCGATCGGCGCCTGGTGGGCCCCGCCGTGGGTACGCAACCTGGTGCTCGTCGCGGCGGTGGTGCCGCTCACCGCCGCGACGATCGTCAAGGCGTTCGGCTGGATGATCCTGCTGCGCACCAACGGCGTGGTCGCCGCCGCGATCGAAGGGCTGGGTCTGGCCGAGGCGCCGGTGCGCATGCTGTTCACCGTGCCCTCGCTGGTGCTCGGCACGGTGAACCTGCTGCTGCCGTTCGTGATCCTGCCGGTCTACGCGGTGCTCTCGCAGGTCGACCGCACGCTGCTCGGCGCCGCCGCGACGCTGGGCGCTTCGCCCGCGGCGGTGCTGCTGCGCGTCATCCTGCCGCTGGCCGCGCCCGGGATCGTCGCCGGGGCGGTGCTCGTGTTCACCCAGACGATCGCGGCCTACGCGATCCCGACGCTGCTGATCGGCGATCGCTATCCGGTGCTGTCGCGCCAGGCGGTCTCGGCGTACCTGGTGCTGTTCGACGACCGGCGCGGTGCGATGCTCGCCACCGTGATGATCACGCTCGCGGCGGCGGTGATCGCCGCGCCCGCGCTGGTGCGGTCGCTCGCCGGACGTCTGCGCTGATGCGGGCTGCGCTGATCGGCGTCGCGCTGCTGACCGCGGCGTTCCTGCTGGCGCCGCTGGCCGTGATGGCGTGGTCGTCGTTCAGCCCGGGCGCCTCGTTCACCCACGGCGCCGGGGAGTGGTCGCTGCGCTGGTATCGGGCGCTGCTGGTGCGCGAGGAGTTCTGGCGGTCGTTCCGGCTGTCGGCAGGCATCGCCGCGGCGACGACCGCGGTCTGCCTCGCGATCGGCATCCCGCTCGCGTTCGCGCTCCAGTACGGCCGCTTTCCCGGCCGCGCCGCGGTGCTGCTGTTCGTGCTCTCGCCGCTGATGCTGCCCGGGATCGTGATCGGCATCGCCGCCCTGGGCTTCTTTCGCGGGCTCGCGGGTCCGGGTCCGGCCTGGGAGATCCTGCTGATCCACGTGGTGATCGCCACGCCGTACGTGGTCCGCGTGTTCGCGGCGAGCCTGGCGATGTTCGACCTCACGCTGATCGACGCCGCGCGTACCGTCGGCATGACGCCGCTGCGTGCCGGGGTCTCGGTGATGCTGCCGGTGATGCTGCCCCCGGCGCTGGCCAGTGCGGTGTTCGCGTTCCTCGCGTCGTTCGACAACTATTCGATCGCGCTGTTCCTGGGCAACGTCTTCGTCAAGACGCTGCCCGTGCAGATGATCGAGTACTTCGAGCAGTCGCCCGATCCGACCCTGGCGGCGATGTCGACGTTCCTGCTCGCGCTCAGCCTCGCGCTGACCCTGGCGCTGCACCGGCTGATCGGCATCGACCGCGTCGGGGCGCGTTGAGCGCGGTGCCCGAATGGGCCCGCTGCAGCGGGCGCCCGGGCTCGAGCGCGTCGGCCTCGCGCGCAGGGCGCTGCGCGACCCCCGCGGGCCCTCAGCGGGAGGGACGCGTCGCGGTCGGGCGCGTCGCCACGCACAGCAGCGCCGCGGCGAGCTGCAGCGCCAGGCACGCGGCGAGCACCGCGTCCCGGCCGCCGGCGACCGCGAGCAGCGCCCCCGCGCCCGCCGGCGCGAACGCGAAGGTGAGCTGGCCCACCGTCCAGACGCGGTCGACCACCGTGCCGTAACGCGCGGGCGCGAACTCGCGCTGCGCGAAGATCGCCGGCAGCGTGACCAGGTTGCCCACCGACAGGCCGAACAGCACGCTGCCGGTGAGCACCGCCGCGGGCGCGTCGCTCACGATCAGCAGCGCCATGCCGAGCGCCTGCACCGCGCAGCTGGCGGCGGTGGCGCGACGGTGGTCGACGCGGTCGATCAGCGGCGCGAGCAGCAGCCGCCCGACGAGCGAGGCGGCGGTGGTCGCGCCGACCGCGACGGTGGCGAGCGCCGGACCGACCGCGGGCACGAGCAGCGGCACCTGCAGCGCGAGGAACGCGACCTGCGCGAGCCACGCGATCGCGAACACCAGGGTCACGCGCGCGAGCGGCCGGTCGACGCCCGGCCCGGGGACCTCGGCGGGAGCCGCGGCCGCCTCGGTCGGCGTGCGGCGCGCCGCGGGCTCGGGCAGGTTGGTCAGCAGCAGCACGACCATCGCCAGAGCCGCGGCGCCGGCGACCCAGGCGAGACCGTCGGTCACGCCGAACCGGGCGATGCCCCACGCGAGCAGCGGCACCAGCAGGAAGCCGGAGGCGCTCGCACCGGTGAGCGCCAGGTTCAGCGCGAGGCCGCGGCGCCGCTCGAACCACTCGCCGATCACGTGGCTCACCGCGGTGCCCGAGGTCGCCGCCCAGCCGAGCGCCATCGCGAGGTACGCGCAGGCGAGTCCGCCGATCCCGCTCGCGCGCGGCAGCGCGGCCACGCCCGCGGCGAGCAGCAGCGCGCCGGCGATCGCGACTCGGCGCCGCCCGAACCGCGCGGCCGCGCGCTGCACCCCGCCGATCGCGACCGCCCCGGCGAGGAAGTACGCGGTGGTCAGCGTCGACAGCAGCGTCGGCGACCACCCCTGCGGCCCGCCCAGGTGGTGCACGTACAGCGACAGCGAGTAGAACCCCAGCCCCCACGCGTAGGTCGCCATGCAGAAGGCGGTCGCGACCACGCGCCAGCCCGCGATCGGCCGCGGGCTGCGGAACTCGTCGGGCGGCTCGGGCGGCTCGGGCGGCGTCACCGGCGGTCGGACTCAGCGGCGTGCCGCCGGCGCGGGCGGCGCCGGCGGGCCGATCACGGCGGCGTCGAGCGGCCCCGGGGCGAGCGCGAGCGCGTCGCGCCGCGCACGGAAGAGCCACGCTTCGTGCGGTCCGTGCAGGGCGAGCGCGCGGTCGCGCACGGTCAGCCAGTCCCCCTCGGGCAGGCCGATCACCGGATCGTCCGGGGACAGCACGTGGAACTCGGCCAGGCGCTGTCGTCGCGTCTCGCCCTGGTGGCCGGGCGGCATCGCGTCGGTGAAGTGGCAGTTGAGCTGGAAGGGCACCAGGCCGAGCGCCTGCAGCCCGCCCGGGTCGACGATCGGCATGTCGTTGGTGGTGCGGATCGTGGGGCACGCGAGCACCGAGCCCGCGCTCCAGCCCGCGTACGGCAGCCCGGCGCGCACCGCAGCCGGGATCGCGTCGAGCCAGCCCCGACGCCGGCACTCGGCGAGCAGCCGGAAGGTGTTGCCTCCGCCCACGAGCACCAGCTCGGTCGCGGCGAGCGCAGCGCGCGGGTCGTCGGCGCGGTGGGCGGCCTCGATTGCCAGGCCGAGCGGCGCGAGCGCGGCGCGCACCTGTTCGGCGGTGTCGTCCCAGCTCAGGGTCGTGGCTGCGAACGGCAGGAACAGCGCCCGCCGCCGCCCGGCGGCGAGCTCGGCGAACGCCGCGAGCGCGTGCGCGAGGTAGCGGCCGTCGGGCATCCGGGAGTTGGACAGCAGCAGCAGGTTCATCGCGGGTGCGGCCGGAAGGGGGGTCGCGGCAGTGTAGCCGGCGCGCGCCCGACGGGTCGCCGGGCGCGGGCGCGGGCCCGGGGGGCAGGCGCGGGCGCGTCGACTGCGCGACAATCCGTGCCACGCCACCCCGGACGCCGCCATGATTCCCGTCTCGATCCTCGACCTCGTGCCCGTGCGCCTCGGCGACACGCCCGCCGACGCGCTGAAGAAGGCGATCGACCTCGTGCGCCACGCCGAGCGCTGGGGCTACACGCGCTACTGGGTCGCCGAGCATCACAACATGACCGGGATCGCCAGCTCGGCGACCTCGGTGGTGATCGGCGCGCTGGCCGGCGCCACCGCGACGATCCGCGTCGGCTCCGGCGGCGTGATGCTGCCCAACCACGCGCCGCTGGTGATCGCCGAGCAGTTCGGCACGCTCGCTTCGCTGTACCCGGGCCGCATCGACCTGGGCCTGGGCCGCGCGCCCGGCACCGACCAGGTGACGATGCGCGCGCTGCGGGTCGACCCCAGGGCCGCCGAGCACTTCCCCGACGACGTGCAGGCGCTGCGCACGCTCTTCGGTCCGGTGCAGCCCGGCCAGACCGTGCGCGCGGTGCCGGGCGCAGGCCTGGAGGTGCCGCTGTGGATCCTGGGCTCGAGCCTGTACGGTGCGCAGGTGGCCGCGTACTTCGGGCTGCCGTACGGCTTCGCGTCCCACTTCGCACCCGACCACCTGGACGACGCGCTGCGCGTGTACCGCGAGCACTTCCGGCCGTCGGCACAGCAGGCGGCGGCGCACGCGATGCCGTGCGTGAACGTGATCTGCGCGGACACCGACGCGCAGGCGCGCCGCCTCTTCACCAGCCTGCAGCAGCGCTTCGTCGACATGGTGCGCAATGCGCGCGGCCTGCTGTCGCCGCCGATCGACGACATCGAGACCTACTGGACGCCGCACGAGAAGCTGCACGCGACGCGGATGCTCGCGTGCGCGTTCGTCGGCTCGCCGGACACGGTGCGCCGGCAGCTGCAGGCGTTCGTCGAGCGCACCGGCCTGGACGAGCTGATGGTGAGCGGCACGGTGTTCGATCACGACGACCGGCTGCGCTCGTTCGAGCTGCTCGCACACGTCGCGCGCGAGCTGCAGCCGGCCCGGCGCGCCGCGCTCGCGATGACCTGAGGCGGATGGCACGACGGCGGATGGCACGACGGCGGGTGGCACGGCGGCGGGTGGCAGGGCGGCGGGTGGCAGGGCGGCAGGTGGCAGGGCGGCGGGTGTCGTCGCGGCGGCCGGGGCTCGCCGCGGGCCGTACGACGGCCGGCGGCGCGCGGTGACGGACCTGCGCGCACTCGCATCGACGATCCCGCGCGCGGGGCGGCTCGAGGCGATCCTGCTGCGGCCGGCTCGGGGTGCGCCGGTTTCGCGCGTCGAGGCCGCGGTCGCGGTCGCCGAGCGCGGGCTCGACGGGGACCGCGCGTCGCGGACCGCGTCCGCCGCGCCCGGGGGCGGCCGCCGGCAGGTCACGCTGATCCAGGCCGAGCACCTGCCGGTGGTCGCGGCGCTGCTCGGGCGGGACGCGGTCGATGCGGCGACGCTGCGGCGCAACCTGGTGGTCTCGGGCGTGAACCTGATCGCCGCGCGCACCCTGTTCGCCGATCGCCCGCTGCGGCTGCGAATCGGCGAGGCCGTGCTGCTCGAGGTGACCGGCCCGGCCGACCCGTGCTCGCGGATGGAGACGGCGCTCGGGCCGGGCGGCCATGCCGCGATGCGCGGCCACGGCGGCGTCACGGCGCGCGTGCGGGTCGGCGGTCCGCTGCGCACCGGCGATCCGGTGGTGGTCGAAGCCGGCTGAGGTCCGGCGGGCGGGCGCCCGACCGGATCGCTCAGCGCCCGGACCCCAGGTGACGGCGTGCGGCGCGCGCCAGCGTCGCATCGAAGGTGAGCAGCGGCGCGCGCAGCTCGGCGGCGAGCCACAGGTAGGCCGCGTCGTAGGTGCTGATGCCGTAGCTGACCGCGAGCCCGGCCTGCACGAACGGGGCCACGGCCACGCGCTGCAGAGCGAGCACCGCGTAGTCGGCCAGGCCCTGCGCGGCCGCCTCGCCCTGGCCCGCACGCGCCTTGTGCGCGGCCACGCTCGCAATCTCGTAGTCGAGCAGCGACGGTGCGTGCAGCGAGGCGCCGGCGAGCCCGCGCAGCGCGGCCTCGCGCTCCGGCTCGTCGAACAGCACTGCGGCGAGCACGCCGCAGTCGACCACCACCGGGTGACGCAGCCGCAGCGCGGTCGGCGGCGCCGCGCGCAGCACGCGGCGCCGCGCGGTGCGCGCGGGGCCGCTCACCGCACGTCCCGGTCGCGGCGCACCAGCGCGCCGGCCCGCGCCGGGCCGCGCAGCGGCGACGGGCGGCGCGCGCGGTGCTCGAGCGCCACCTGCTCGATCGTCTTGGTGGCCGCCGCGCCCGCCGCCCCGCCGCGGGCCGCCCCGCCGCGGGCCGCCGCGGCGGGCGGCGCCCAGTCGGGCGCGGGCGCCGAGCGCGACTCCTCGGCCGCGGCCTGCACCACCAGCGCCATCAGCTCGCCCTGCAGCGACCGGTGGTTGCGCGCCGCGCGCTGGCGCAGCGCCGCGGCGACCGACTCGGGCACGTCCTTGATCGACAGGTTGGGCACGCGGACTCCATGGACGACGTCGTGGATCCATTATGGCGCCGTTTCGGAACCGTTGTGCTCCTCGCCGGTGCGGGCCTACGGTGGCCGCTCCCTCCCCCCGCACCGGAGCCCGCGATGTCGACCTCCCCCGCCGCGTCCGTCCCCGAGCCGTTCGCCGCGCTCGCCGAAGGCGGCTCCGGCCAGCCGATCACGCTGCGCCAGGCCAAGAAGCTGATCCAGGCGATGGCGCACGAGCAGAGCTTCCTGCTGCTCGCGCCCCCCGGGGTCGGCAAGTCCGACCTGGTGTTCGAGGCGGCCCGCGAGGCCGGGCTGCCCTGCCGGTCGCTGCTGGGCACGCAGATCGCGCCCGAGGACGTGAGCGGCGTGCCGCGCATCGTCGGCGAGCGCTCGGTGTTCTGCCCGCCGCGGGCGCTGCTGCCGGAGGGCGGCGGGCCGTTCTGCCTGTTCCTGGACGAGCTGCCGGCGTGCGCGCCGGACGTTCAGAAGGCGTTCTACTCGCTGCTGCTCGAGCGGCGGATCGGCGAGTTCGCGCTGCCGCGCGGCACCTGGGTGGTCGCCGCGGGCAACCGGATGCAGGACCGCGCGCTGGTGCGCGCGATGAGCTCGGCGCTGGTCAACCGGGTCACCGTGCTGCACGTGCGGGTCGATCCGGCCGAGTGGCTGCAGTGGGCCGCGCAGCACCGGGTCCGCGAGGACGTGCGGCGCTTCGTCGCGACCGTGCCGGACGCGCTGCTGCGGCCGGTGCCCGACGAGCCGGTGCCCTTCTCCACGCCGCGCGCCTGGGTGGCGTTCTCGCGAGCGCTCGACGCCGCGCAGTCGCACGGCGTGCTGGACGCGACGATCCGCCGCGCGCTCGCCTTCGGCCGGCTGTCGCCCGAGGACGCCGCGGTGTTCTGCGCGCTCGCCGAGGAGACCGCGGCGCCGCTGCGCCCGCTGGTCGACTACCTGAACGAGCCCGCGCGGCTGCCCGTGGGCGAGTCGGCCCGCTGGTTCGTGCTCGACTGCATCCGCCAGCACCTGAAGGGCGGGCTGCTGCCGCCGCTCGAGCCGGGCGTCGCCGCACGATTCCTGCAGGCGCTGCCCGACGAGCACCAGCTCGCGGTGGTCGCCGACCTGGTCGCGCACTGGGGCGAGCTGGGTGCCGACGACGCGATGCTCGCGCTGCTCGGGCGGGTGACCGGGCTCGACCCGGGGCGCGGCGACGCAGACGCAGGCGCAGACGCAGGCGCAGGCGCAGGCGCACACGCAGGCGCAGACGCAGGCGCAGACGCACACGCAGGCGATGGCGATGGCGCGACGGCGTGCGACGACTGCGGCGGCGCGCGACCGGCGGCGCCGCCGGCGGTCGCCCGAGGGGCGCGCGAATGAGCGGCTTCGATCCATCGGCACCCGGGGCCGGGCGCGCCGCCGGCACGGACGAGACGCTGGCGCGGATCCATCGCGCGCTGCGGCTGGTGACCGTGCCGTTCCCCTACCTCGCGGGGCTGGCCGCGGCCGCACGGGTGGCGCTGGATCCGCGCGTGCCGACGATGGGCGTGTTCGCGTCGGGCCGGATGGTCGCGAACGCCGGCTTCGTCGCCCGCCTGTCCGACGCGGACCTTCGCTTCGTGGTCGCGCACGAGCTGCTCCACCTCGCGCTGCGCACGCACCAGCGCGCGCTCGGCGCCGACCGGCTGCAGTTCAACGTCGCCCACGACTACATCATCAACGACCTGCTGCGTGCGGAACTCGGGGTCGCGCACGTGCCCGCGGGCGGGCTGGACATGCCGGGGGCGAGGCTGCGCTCGGCCGAGGCGATCCTGCTGGAGATGCGGCGCGCAGCGCCGCCGCAGGGCGCCGCGCACCGGGAGCGCGTGCGGATCTGGTCGCCCGCAGGATCGGCCGGGGGCCGGGCAGCGCCGGCCCGGGGCAGCGGGCAGGGAGCGCCGACCGAGGGCGGCGGCCGCGGAGCGCCGGCCGACGGCGGCGACCCGGCCGACGGCGGCGACCCGGCCGACGACGGCGACGTACTCGCCGATGCGGTCGAGCGCGAGTGGTTCGGCGAGGATGCCGCCGAGCAGCGGGAGCGCGCGCAGGCGGCCGATCGGGCCGCGCGCCGCGGCGCCGAGCTCGCGCGGGCGCTCGGGCGGCTGCCCGGCACGCTGCTCGCGCAGATGGGCCTGGGCGCGGGCGGACTGAGCGCGCAGGTCGACGCGCGCCGCGGTGCGTGGAGGGTTCCGGTTCGGCTCGCGCTGCAGCGCGGGCTCGAGGCGGCGTCGATCGGCCCGCGCACCTTCGCGCGGCCGTCGCGGCGCGCCCACGCGGTGGCGGACGCGGTGCCGGCGGGCCGCCGCCGCGACAGCGCGCTGCTGAACCTCGTGCTCGACACCAGCGGCTCCATGACCGACGCGCTGCCGGCAGCGCTCGGCGCGATCGCCGACGCCTGCGACGCGCTCGGCATCGACGCGGTGCGGCTGGTGCAGTGCGACGCCGAGGTCACCCGCGACGACCTGCTCGAACCGTCCGCGCTCGCGCACCTGCGGATCGACGGCTTCGGCGGCAGCGATCTGTCGCCCGCGCTGCGCCGGCTCGCGCAGGACCCGGCGGTGCGTGCGGTGGCCGTGCTCACCGACGGCGACGTGCTGCTGCCCGCCGAGCCGATGCCCTTCGAACTCACCTGGCTGCTGCCGCCGCACGCCGGCCCGTCGTTCCACCCGCCGCAGGGGCGGGTGGTCCCGCTGTCCTGACCGCAACGAGGCTCCCCCATGAAGGTCATCCACGAACTCGTCGCCCACTTCGACCGGCGCGGCCGGCTGTCGCCCGAGCACCTGGATCGGCTGCTCGCGCAGGGCCTGCTCGCCGACGAGGCGCCGCGCACGATGCTCGAGCACTGCGCCCAGGTCGGCCAGGCCTGGTACTTCCGCGTCACCGGCGAGGCCGAGGGGCCGGTGTGGGGCACCGACGTGTACACCGGCGACTCGTCGGTCGCGTGCGCCGCGGTACACGCCGGGCTGGTGAAGCCGGGCGAGAGCGTCGTGCTGCGCGCGGTCGTGGTCGAGCCGCCGCCGCGCTTCGCCGGCTCGCAGCGGCACGGGGTCACCAGCCACGACTTCGAGCGCTACGGCACGGCGTTCCGGCTCGAGACCGTCGGCGGCGCGCGCCGCTGACCCGCGCGGCGCGCGGCGGGCGGCGGGCGGCGGGCGGCGCGCGGCGGGCGGCGGGCGGCGCGCGGCGCGCGGCGCGCGGCGGGCGGCGCACGACGCAACGCGCGCGACGGGGCGGCCCGCCGCCCGCCCGGTGGCACAATCGCACGGCCATGGCGCAGCTCACGCTGACCCGCGAATCGATCCTCGACGGCACGCTGCACGCATCGGTCCGCGCGATCCTCGGCCCGGAGTTCCGGCTGCAGAGCGACGAGGCGCGGCGCGCGCAGATCGAGGCGATGCTCGAGCGGGCGCCCGATCCGCGGCGGGTCTGGGTGTTCGCGTTCGGCTCGCTGATCTGGAACCCGGCCTTCCGTCACGCGGAACGGCGGGTCGCGCGGGTGCACGGCTGGCACCGCAGCTTCTGCCTGTGGGTGCGCGCCGGCCGCGGCAGCCCCGAGCTGCCGGGGCTGATGCTGTCGCTCGAACGCGGCGGCAGCTGCCGTGGCGTCGCCTACCGGATCGCCGCCGGCGAGGAGCGCACCGAACTCGACGTGCTGTGGCGCCGCGAGATGTTCACCGGCGCCTACCGCCCGGTGTGGGCGACCGCGCGCACGCCCGACGGCGACGAACCCGCGATCGCGTTCGCGGTCAACCGTGATCAGGACCGCTACGCGCCCGGTCTGGACGAGGCGACGATCGCGTATCGGCTGGCGAACGCCGCCGGGCCGCTCGGACGCGGCTGCGATTACCTGTTCGACACGGCCGGGCACCTGCGCGCGCTGGGCCTGCCCGACCCCCGGCTCGAGTCGCTCGAGCGCCGTGTGCGCGCGCTGCAGGCGATCGCGCCGGGCGCCTGACGCCTGCGCGGGTCGGCCGACCCCGCCACACCCCGGGCTCGGCCGGATCGATCGCCGCGGCCGGCGGTCCGACACCGGCCGCGACCGCACCGCGCCCCCGGGCGCGGACTACCTCACCAGCGTCACCGGGATCTTCGCGGCGTGCACGACGCGCGTGGCCACCGAGCCCATCAGCAGGTTGCCCACCGCGGTCATGCCGCGGGTGCCCATGACGATCGCCTCGCACCCGAGCTCCTCGGCGCGCCGCACGATCGACTCGGCCACCGCGCCGGACACCACGTCCTCGGTGAACGGCACGCCGGCGGCCTGCAGCGCGGGGCGGGCCTTCGCGAGCTCCTCCTGCGCGTGACGGTGCTGGATCTCGGTGACGCGCTCCGGCGGCACGTACGCGGCGAGCTCGCCGAACACCACCGGATCCTGGAACGCGTGCACCAGGTGCACCGAGCCCGACTGCGGCCCGCGCACCAGCGAAATCGCGTAGGCGAGCGCGCGGTGGGCGCTGTCCGAACCGTCGAAGGGCACCAGCAGCTTGCGCATCGTGTCGTACCTCCCTGGAATGACCCGCGCCGGCACGCACGGCCGCCCGGCTCGGGCCGATTCTAGGTGGGGCCCGCAGGCGTTCGCACGGTGGCCCTGCGCACGCCGGGGAGGCGGCTCGGCGAACCCGGCGATCGGCGCGCCTAGAGCAGGCGGCCGCCGCTCCTGAACGGATGGGGCCCGTCGAAGCGTCCGATCGGCACGGTGTGCGACACGAGGTGCCCGCCGCTCCACCAGTGCAGCTGGAAGCCGGGGGGCTCCATCACGAACCGGTCCGCCGCGTCCGCAGCCAGGTCGAGCGCCACCTGGTGCGCGGGGCTCGGGCAGGTGCTCGCCACCGTACGCGCGAATCGGGCGACGATCGGGCGGTGCAGGTGGCCGGCGATCACGCGCTCGACCTGGGGATGGCGGCCGACCACGTCGGCGAGCCGATCGGCACGGGCCAGCCCGAGGCGGTCCATGTGGCCGATGCCGGTGTCGAACGGCGGATGGTGCAGCGCGACCACCGTCGGCCGGCCGGGCGCCTCGGCGAGCGTGCGGTCGAGCCAGTCGAGCCGGTACTCGCACAACGCGCCGCCGCCCTCGCCGGGAACCACCGAGTCCAGCGCCACGATCCGCAGCGGGTGCGTGTCGATCGCGTACTGCACGAACGGCGACCACTGCCGCAGATAGCCGTGGTCCGGAAACGCCTCGCGCAGCGCCTCGCGGTCGTCGTGGTTGCCGGGCACCAGGTACAGCGGCCCGGGCAGCGGCGCGAGCAGTTCGCGCAGCAGCGCGTACTCGTCGGCGCGGCCCGCGTCGACCAGATCGCCGGTCGCGATCACCGCGTCCGGGCGCTGCGGCAGCGCGAGGATCGTCTCGACGCATCGCTCGAGCATCGTCGCGGTGTCCACCACGCCGTAGGCGAGCCGGCGCTGGGGCTTCACGTGCAGGTCGGTGATCTGGCACAGCAGCATCGCGGACTCCGGGTCAGGGGGCGATCGCCCGATGCGCGGGCGGCGTCAGCAGCGCCTGCGCGTCGACCGCGCAGTGCACCGGGTCGCCGGGCGCGAGGCCCTCCCGACGGGAGAGCCGCGCGACCAGCGGCGGCCCGGCACCAAGGTCGATCACCACGCGGGTATGGTCGCCCAGGAAGAAGCAGCTGGCGACCCGCCCGCTGAACTGCGCGTGCCCGGGCTCGACGAGCCGCAGGTCCTCCGGCCGGAACATCGCCCACGGCCGCGCGTGCCCGTCGGGCAGCGCGAGCGCGCCGCCGGGAAAGCGCAGCGTGCCGCCGTCGATCGTGCCGTCGATCCGGTTCATCGTGCCGACGAAGTCCGCGACGAACGCGTCCGCGGGCTGGAAGTAGACCTCGCGCGGCGTGCCGACCTGCACGATGCGCCCGTCGGCCATCACCGCGATCCGGTCGCCGAGCGCCATCGCCTCGGCCTGGTCGTGGGTCACGTAGACCGTGGTGATCCGCAGCGAGCGCAGCAGCCGGTCGATCTCGACGCGCAGCTCCTCGCGCAGCCGCGCGTCGAGCGCGGTGAGCGGCTCGTCGAGCAGCAGCGCGCGCGGCCTCGGCGCGATCGCGCGCGCGAGCGCGACCCGCTGCCGCTGGCCGCCCGACAGCTGATCGACGCGGCGCTCCGCCAGCGGCTCGATGCGCATCATCGCGAGCATCTCGTGCACCCGTGCGTGGCGCTCGCGCGGCGCCATCCCGCGGACCCTGAGCCCGTACTCGACGTTGCCCCGCACGGTCAGATTGGGGAACAGCGCATAGCTCTGGAACACCATGCCGACGTTGCGACGCTCGATCGGCACCTCGGTCACGTCGAGCTCGCCGAATCGGACCGTGCCCCCCGGGTCGGGCGACTCCAGACCCGCGACGATGCGCAGCGTCGTGGTCTTGCCGCAGCCCGACGGCCCGAGCAGCACCACGGTCTCGCCGGCGGCGACATCCAGGTCGGTCGGGCGCAGCGCGGTCGTGCCGTCGGCGAAGGTCTTCGCGCAGCCGCGCAGCCGGATCGAGACCCCGCCCGAGTCGGCCGGCGCGGCCGACCCGGCACCTGAGCCGTCTCCCGCCGGCGCGCTCACCGGGCCGCTCCGCGGCCGCGCGGCCGGGACGCGCGCTGCAGCGCGACCAGCAGCGGCACGACGATCACGAAGAACACCAGCGTGTACGCCGAGCCCACCTCGATGCGCAGCGACGCGTAGGCGTCGGCCAGCCCCACCGGCAGCGTCGGCGTGAGCGGCGTGTGCAGCAGCAGCGTCATGTTGAACTCACCGAGCGACAGCGTGACCACCATCAGCGAACCCGCGACGATCCCGGGTCGGCAGTTGGGCAGCACGATGCCGAAGAAGCGCTGCGCGAAGCCCGCCCCGAGGCTGCGCGCGCCCTCCTCGAGCGTGCGCAGGTCGATCGAGGCCATCACCGCGAGCACGCTGCGCACCATGAACGGCAGCGTGAACAGCACGTGGCCGATCAGGATGAACAGCCAGCTGCGGCGCAGATCGCCCCAGCCGCCGAAGGTCACGATCAGCGCGAGCGCGGTCGCCAGCCCCGGCACCGCCACCGGCATCACCAGCAGCTCCTCGACCGCGCGGGTGAACGCGTTCGATCGGCGCGCGAGCACGTAGGCCGCCGGCACGCCGAGCACCAGCGTGCACGCGAGGCACGCGATCGCGATCTGCAGCGACAGGCCCACGGTGTGCCGGTAGTCGGTCCACACCTTGAGCACCCAGTCGAGCGTGAGGCCCGAACGCCAGCCGACGAAGTAGTTGCGCGTCATGCCGGCCAGCATCGACATCGCCACCGGCACCACCAGGAACGCGCACACCGCGAGCGTGAACGCGAGCAGCGCCCAGAACGCCGCCGAGCGCCGCGGCCTCATCCGGCCGCCGCCACGGTGCTGCCGGACGCGCTGCGCGCCGCCGCGAGCACCGCCCAGGTGATCGCGCCCAGCACGAACGACAGCGCGGCGGCCATCGCGACGTTCGCCTGCAGCGTGAACTCGGTGTAGATCACCATCGGCAGCACGTTGATCTTCGTTGCGAGCGTGAACGCGGTGCCGAACGCGCCCATCGCGGTCGCGAAGCAGATCGCGCCGGCGGCGAACAGCGCCGGGCGCAGCGCCGGCACGATCACGTCGCGCACCCGCCGCAGCGGGCCCGCCCCGAGCGAGCGCGCCGCCTCCTCGATGCGCGGATCGATCTTCTCGGCGGCGGCCATCACCGTGAGGATGGTGCGGGGGATCGAGAAGTACAGGTAGCCGACGAACAGCCCCACCATCGAGTACGCGAACACCCAGCGCTCGCCGAACAGCGCGTCGGTGATCTCGGGCACCGCGCCCTGGCGGCCGCCGAGCATGATCACCATGAACCCGATCACCACGCCCGGGAACGCGAGCGGCAGCGTCAGCATCGCCACCAGCAGGTCGCGGCCCGGGAAGCGGTGGCGCACCAGGAACACCCCGCTCACCCCCGAGACCGCGAGCGTCGCGACCGTGGTCGCGGTGGCGAGGGCCACGGTCGACACCAGGCTCCACAGATAGCGCGGCTCGACGAGCACGGCCGCGTACGCACTCCATCCGCGCGGACCGCTGCCGCCGATCGCGAACAGCCGCGCGAGCGGGATCAGGAAGAACGCGACGAAGACCGTCGCCGCCGGCAGCAGCAGCGCGGCGAGCGCGACGCGGTCGTGCCGGTCCAACGCGCGCGCGGTCAGCCGACGTCCTTCTGGTAGCGCTCGCCGATGGTCTTCGCGGCCGCGGCGAGCTTGAACACGTCCAGCGGCCTGGCACGCGCGTACTCCGCCTCGGGCAGGAAGCGGGCGCGCACCTCGGCGCTCATCGCATCCGGGAACACCGGGCGCAGGAACGCGTTCGCCCAGTGCCGCTGGCCCTCGTCGGACAGCACGAAGTCGAGCACGCGGCGGCCCTGTTCGGGGTTCGGGCCGCGCGCCACCAGCGCCATCACGTAGGGCAGCTGCTGCGTGCCCTCGGCCGGGATCACGAACTCCACCGGCGCCTTGTCGGTGTGCTTGGCGCGGTAGGCGTTGAAGTCGTAGTCGAGCAGGATCGGGATCTCGCCCGACAGCACGCGCGCGTACGCGGTCTGGGTCGGCACGATCGGCGCGTTGGCCTGCAGCTGGCGGAAGAAGCGGATGCCCGGGTCGAGCTGGTCGTAGGATCCGCCCAGCGCGAGGTTCACCGCGATCACGCCCACCTGTCCGACCGCCGCGCTCGCCGGGTTCAGGTAGCCGACCAGGCCCTTGTACTCGGGCTTGAGCAGGTCGGCCCACGCGCGCGGCACCGCCCGGCCCCGCAGCGCCGCGGTGTTGACGAACAGCCCCAGCGTGCCCGAGTGGATCGTGAACCAGAAGCCGTCGGGGTCCTTCAGCGTCGCCGGGATGTCGTTCCAGCGGGCGGGCCGGTACGGCGCGATCACCTCCGCGGCCCGCGCCTGCGGCCCGACCTGCCCGCCCAGGTAGGTGACGTCGGCCACCGGGTTGGCCTTCTCGGCGATCAGCGCGGCGAGCGACTGGCCCGAGTTCTTGTTGTCGGGCGGCACGACGATGCCGGTGCGCTGGGCGACGAGCCGCAGCATGCCGCCCCAGTCGGCCCATTCGGGCGGGCAGTTGTAGCAGATCGCGCGCTGCGTCTGCGCGAAGGCGAAGCGCGGCGCGGCGGCGGCCGTGCCGATCGCGGCGGCGGCCTGTAGCATCTGGCGTCGGGACATCGGCGGCTCCTCGTCGGAAGCCGACGAATGTGGCGGGTCCCGATGACGTGCCGATGACGGCGGCGACGCCACGACGGTGGGGACGGAGCGCACGATGAAGGAACGGATCGGCCTGGTCGGGGCGGGCCTGATGGGCCAGGGGATCGCGGCCAACCTGCTGAAGCACGGCTGGCCGCTCGCGGTGCTCGAGCATCCGGGCAACCAGCCGCTGGCGCCGCTGCTGCAGGCCGGCGCGACCGCCTGCGAGCGCCTCGAGGCGCTCGCCGCCGCGAGCGATCTGCTGCTGCTGGTGGTGACCGGCTCGCCGCAGGTCGAGGCGGTGGTGCTCGGCGAGGGCGGCCTGCTCGCCGGGATGCGGCCGGGCACCGTGGTGATCGACTGCTCGACGTCGATCCCCTCGTCGACCGAGCGGGTCGCGCAGGCGGTCCACGAAGCCGGCGGGCTGTTCCTCGACGCACCGATGACCCGCACGCCGAAGGAGGCGGCCGAGGGCCGGCTGAACCTGCTGGTGGGCGGCGACCCGGCGCTCTTCGCGCGGTGCCGGCCGCTGCTCGCCTGCTTCGCCGAGAACGTCGTGCACACCGGGCCGGTCGGGTCGGGCCACCGGATGAAGCTGCTGCACAACTTCGTGTCGCTCGGCTCGGTCGCGCTGCTGTGCGAGGCCGCCGCGTGCGCGCGGCGCGCCGGCATCGCCACCGACGTGTTCGTCGACGTGCTCGCGCAGGGCGGCGGCGGCGGGGTCGCGCTCGAGCGCGTGCGCCCGTTCCTCGCCACCGGCGATCCCGCGTCGCTGCGCTTCGCGATGGGCAACGCGCGCAAGGACCTCGGCTACTACGGCACGATGACGCGCGAGGCCGGCGCGGCCGACGCGATCGCGCAGGCGGTGCTCGGGACCTACGAGCGCGGCGTGCGCGACGGCGGCGCCGATGCGATGGTGCTGCAGCTGGTCCGGCTGCTCGAGAGCGGCGGCCCGCCGCGCTAGCGCACCGGCGGCGCGCCCGGCGCGAGGGCTACCAGGCCGCCTCGAGCAGCGTGCGCAGCGCCGCCGGCCCGACCGGCTGCGGGTTGTGCTGCAGGAACCAGTCGTCGAGCGCGTGGCGCACCGCCGCCTCGAGCGCCTCGTGCGGCACCCCGGCGTCGCGCAGCCGGCGCGGCGCGGGCAGCGCCGCGAGCAGCCGCTCGAGGGCGTCGGCCGTGCGGGCGGGCGCGTCCGCGTCGGAGCGCGAATCGCCACCGAGCGACGCCGCGGCCGCCGCCATCCGAGCGCCGGTCGCCGGCGCGTTGAATCGCACCGCGTGCGGCAGCACGATCGCCTCGACGTGGCCGTTGGACACGGCCGCGCGCGGGCCGAGCGCATGGCCGAGCGAGCCCGCGAGTCCGCCGTGCTTGTGGTCGGTGCCCTGACCCGCGAGCAGCGCGGCGAGCATCAGCGGCACGCGCGCCGCCGCGTCGTCCGGCGTTCGCAGCCGCGGCAGCCACCGCGCGAGCAGTACCAGCGCCTGGCGCAGCGCGGCATCGGCCAGCGGATCGTCCACCGCGCTGCCCAGCGCCTCGACCGCCATCGAGAGCGCATTCAGCGCGGCTCCCTCGACCACCGCCACCGGCGCGGTCACCGCCGCGGACGGATCGAGGAACAGCGCCTGTGCCCGGGTCTTCGGGTCGTACAGCGCGAGCCGCTCGTTGCGGTCGAGGTCGCGCACCGCGCTGCCCGCCTTGGCGATCGCGGTGCTCGGCGTGGTCGCGACGACGAACTGCGGCAGCTTGTGCGCATCCAGCCTGGGGCTGACCAGCCGGCCGTCGGCGCCGCGGTGCGTGCACAGCGCGCGCAGTTCGCGGCCCTCGGCGAACAGGATCGAGGCGGCGCGTGCGCAGACCACCGCCGAGCCGCCGCCCACGGCGACCACGGCGTCCGCGCCCGCCGCGCGCAGCGCCGAGGCGCCCGCGACGACGGCTGGCACCGGCGCGTGCTCGCGCACGCCCTCGAAGCGCGCGGCCAGGCGCGGGCCGAGCGCCGACTCGACGCGGGCGAGCAGCGCCCCCTCGCGAGCGAGCGACGCGCCGCAGAAGACCACCGCGCGCCGCACGCCCGCGCGGTCCAGTTCGCGCGGCAGCGCGCCGATCGCGCCCTTGCCCCAGAACGTGCGGCACGCGGGCTGGACGTGCTGGCCGATCGCCGCGGCCGACCGCTCGCCCGGGGTGGCGGGCGCGCTCATCCGCGACCCACCCGGCCGGACACCGCCCGCACCTTGCCGGGCGCGGCCGCGTAGATCGCGGCGATCGACACCAGGCTCACGCCGATCGCCACCCAGAACGCGAGCGCGTAGCTGCCGGTCGCGTCGTGGATCGCGCCCGCGAGCCAGGGCCCGGCGGCGCCTCCGCAGATGCCGGCGAGCATCATCGTGCCGAAGATGCTGCCGTAGTGCCGGCCCTCGAAGATCTCCGCCGGGATCGCGCCGAACACCGACGTGAGCCCGTAGCCGAGCACGCCCTGCACGAGCACCATGAACCACAGCACCGCGGGCGACGGCCACGCGGGCAGCAGCAGCAGCGCCGCATAGGTCAGCACGAAGCCGATCGCCGCGATCGCCCACACCGGCTCGCGCCCGATCCGGTCGGACAGCTGCCCGAGCAGGATCTGACCCGGCACGCCGGCCAGGCTCACGATGCCGAGCGCCCAGGCAGCCTGATGCGACGAGAAGCCGGTCTCGAGCAGGTACTGCGTCTGGTGCACCTGCACCAGGTACCACGCGAACAGCCCGCAGAAGTACCCGAGCGACAGCCACCAGAACCGCGCGGTCCGCAGCGCCCGCGCGAGCGTCCACTCGGTGGCGGCCCACGCGGCGTCGACCACGTTGGCCGCGCGCTGCGCGGGCGCACCCGCCGGCGGCGCGGCGTCGCCGTCGGGCAGCAGCCCGAGGTCCTCGGGGCGGCGCCTCAGCAGCGTCACCAGCGGCCCGAGCGCCAGCAGCGTGAACAGCCCGAGCGCGAGACACGCCGTGCGCCAGCCGTGCCCTTCGATCAGCCACTGCATCAGCGGCAGCAGCACGATCGAGCCGATGCCCACGCCGGAGAACGCGACGCTGATCGCCAGCCCCCGCCGGCGCACGAACCACGACGGCAGGAACAGCGCCTGCCCGGAGTAGCCGAGGCACACGCTGCCCACGCCGACCAGCACGCCCAGGGTCGCGTACACCTGCCACGGCTGCTGCGCGAGCGTCGCGAGCAGCATGCCCGCGCCGGTCGCGACGATCCCCAGCCCGGACACGAGCCGAGGACCGTGCGAGTCCATCAGCCGGCCGAGCAGCGGCGTGACCACCGCCGACACCAGGAACCCGAACGAGAACGCGCCGGCGGTCAGCGCGCGCTCCCAGCCGAACTCCTCGAGGATCGGCGGCAGCAGCAGCGAGAACGCGGTACGCGCGTTGACCCCCACGGCCATCGTCACGAACACCACGGCCACCACGACCCAGCCGTAGTAGAACGGCAGCCGCCTCGCCAGCACGATCGACACCTGCGTCCCCTCCCCGGCCCGCCGAGGGCCGTCCGTTCAGCCCGAGGCGCGCGTGCGCAGGCGCCGCAGCCAGCCCTCGAGCGCCGCCGCGTTCAGCACACCCAGGTGCGCACCCACGCGCGCGCCGCGCGCGTCGTGGAACAGCGTGGTCGGCAGCCCGCGCGAGCCGACCGCGGGCCCGAGCGCCGCGCCGCGGTCGAGCATCACCTCGCGCAGCGCCAGACGGTGCGCGGCCAGATACGCCCGCACCGCCGCCTCGGACTCGCCCTGGTTGACCAGCAGGAAGCCGATGCCGGGCTCGCGCGCCTGCGCGGCCGCGAGCACCGGCATCTCCTCGCGGCACGGCCCGCACCAGCTCGCCCACAGGTTGACCACCACCGGCCGGCCGGCCGCGGCCTCGCGCAGCGTCGTGGTGCGGCCGCTGGCGAGGTCGACCACGGCGACCTCGGGCAGCGGCGGCGCGTCGAAGCGGCCGAGCGAGGCAGCGCCCGCGGCCCAGAGCGCGGCGGCAACCGCGGTGCCGGCCGCCAGCGGCCGTCGCAGCGCCGGCTCGCGCACCGCGCGCCAGGCCAGCCACGCGAGCCCGGCGGCGAGGCCCGAGGCCGCGTGCCAGCCGCCGTCGCGCAGGTCCACCCAGGCGAGCGGCGCGCCGGCGTACGCGTCGCGGTGGGACACGACGTGCACGAGCCGCGCGGTCGCGAGCCCGACGATGGAGGCGTGGAACGCGGCGTCGGCCGCAGCGCGCGCCGCGCCGCGCGCCAGCCGCGAGGCGATCGCCGACCCCACCCACAGCGCGCCGAGCAGCAGCAGCGGCGCAACCGGCAGCGCGATCGGCCCGAGTTCCAGCGACAGCATCCGCGGATTATCGCGCGGCGCCGGGCGCGGTCTCCGGCACCAGCAGCGTGCCTCGGGCCAGCCCCTTGACGGTCGCGACCGTCAGCGCGAGCAGCAGCAGCGTCGTTGCGGCCAGCAGCGCGAGCGCGGGCACCTGCAGCCAGCCGCCGTCGGGCTGCGCCGACAGCCGCAGCGTGAGCGCGGTGAAGGCCGCGGTGGGAAAGCTCGTGGCCCAGTGCGGCACCGCGAACGGCAGCGCCCGGATCCGGCCGAGCAGCGTAGCCGACCAGGCGAGGAAGAACAGCGCGACGCCCCAGGCCATCCACGCGAACGCGGCCGGCGCGCCGGACAGCAGCGCCACCAGCCCGATCACCGAGGGCGGCGCCACGGTGATGAACCAGGCCGGCAGCAGGCGCTCGGGCAACGGCCCGACCTGCACGAGGCGCACCGCGAGCATCGTGCACACGACGACCCAGAACAGCAGTCCCACGGCGAACTGCGCCAGCGCCCACGGAGCGAATCCGAGCGGCAGACCGGCCAGCGGCACGATCACGTTGCCGACCACCGGGATGAACAGCACCGGGGTGATGCCCTGCCACGCCGCGCCGCCCGCCGGGGCCTGCAGCCAGCGCGACAGGACCCACACGGTGACCCCGAACTGCACGAGCGCGGCCAGCCACCACAGCGTCGCGGTCACCGTGCCCCGCGCACCGTCCGCGACCGCGAGGGTGACCAGCAGCAGCAGCGAGATCGGCAGCGCGGCGACGAAGCCGCGCCGCACCGGATGGGCGAGGTCCGCGCGCAACGCGTGCGGATGGCGGCGCGCCCTCACCAGCGACGGTACCAGCAGCATCACGAACAGCGCGAGCGCGAAGGTGCCGGCGGCCTCGGCCACCCGTGCGGCGGACTCGCCGAGCAGCACCTCGGCGCGGTGCCACGCGAGCGCCAGCCCGCACCAGCCCATCACGGTCGCGAACCAGCCGGGCATCAGGTGCGCGAGCGGCGGTTCGGGCGCAACGGCCGCAGCGGTGGCGGCCGGGGAATCGGGCTGGGCCATGCCCTACTGTAGACCCACCGCAGCCGCGGCGGCGCACGCGGCCGCCGCGGCCGCACCGGGCCTACGGGCAGGGCTGGCCGATCGGCCGGGTCGGGCACGCCATGAACTTCGCCTCTAGCGCCGCGCCGTCGCGCAGCCGTCCCTTCAGCGACAGCACCCGGATGACGGGCGCACCGGAGGCGGCGGACGGCGGCGGCAGCGCCGCACTGGTCGCGCCCGGCCGCAGCTGCGCCGCGGCCACCCGCTCCGGCGACCCGGCGGCGCACTCGAGCGCCATGCACACGACCGCCTGGTCGATCCCGATCGGGCCCCG
>Ga0169931_10003486_pt1 | contig 24903 bp, 20 predicted proteins | sample Kivu_15m_20L_FD_129675 | JGI IMG/M metagenome (GOLD analysis project Ga0169931, IMG submission 129675) | Freshwater microbial communities from Lake Kivu, Western Province, Rwanda to study Microbial Dark Matter (Phase II) - Kivu_15m_20L... | ecosystem: Environmental > Aquatic > Freshwater > Lake...
AACTCGGAGAGGGCCAGATCGTAGTTGCCACGCGAGAAGTCGCTGTAGGCGGCAGCGAAGAGCTGCTCGGCGTTGCCGGGGGTAATCTGCGCGAATGTGGGCATCTTGGGAATGTCTTCGATCACCTTGCGGAGCTGGGCGAACTGCTCGGAGAGCCGCTCCATCCGCTGGTTGGTGGCCGTCATCCGTTCCCCCATCGCGACGACTTGTGTCCCCGTCTCATTGGTATTGGTCGAGATGGCCGACTGAGCTCGCCGGGTCGCTGAGAGGTTGTCGCTCATCTGGACGACTAGTGTGTTCAATTCCCCGCTCGTTTTGTTGAATGTCTCGAGCATGGTCTGGACCTGTCGTTGAAGCAGGATCATCTCGGTCTTCAACTCTTCGAGTTGAATTCCCATGCGGTCGATCTTGTCTCTTGTCTCTTTGTTCTGGGCCAGGACGGAAGGAGAACTGAAGGAGAGACAGAGCAGGGAGAGAGTGAGAGCGCTGACAACACGGAACCAGTGATGGCGCATAGATCCTCGATGATGTGCCCCGATAGGGGGAGAAACATAGCAGGAGCACCCCGCGAGCCGCCGCCGAAAAGAGTCGGCGACCTGCGGGGTGCCCCTGGGTCAGACACGTGACAGATGAGCCGCAGGAGCGTCGTTAGGGACGCTCACCCCCACGCACATAGACAAAGTCTGCGCGGCGATCGTGGGCCCAGGAGGGGGGAGCGCTGGCAAGCCCCTCATCGGTTCCCGCCGCCTTCTCCAGCCCATAGCTGGTGATTTCGATCCGGGACGCGTCGACTCCCAGGCTGACCAGGAACTCCTTGGTCGTCTCGGCACGCCGATTTCCCAGACCAAGGTTGTACTCCGCGGTTCCCCTCGGATCGCAGTTCCCCTCGATGCGGAAGACGATCGCGCGGTTGGCCGGCAGATTGAGCCACTCCGCCGCGCGGCGCAACTGGTCCTGTTCGGCTGGCAGCAGATCGGATTGATCATAGTCGAAGAAGATCGACCGCATCATGCCGCGGAACTGCTCGGCAATCGGGGGCTCGACCGGCGCCGTCACCCGGGGACGCTCCACCGGCGGCGGAGGATCGCTGACCGTGACCCGCGCGCTCGCCGTGGCGTTGCCGCCGGCTCCGATCGCGGTTGCCGTGTAGGTCGTCGAGACCCGCGGACTGACCTCGCGCTGGCCGCTGGCGGCGACCTCGCCGAGCCCGGAGAGGGTCACCGTCGTCGCATTGGTCGTCTCCCAGCGCAGGACCGTGTTCTTGCCGAGGTCGATCGCGTTGGGCTCGGCCCGCAGAGTGACGGTGGGCATGGGAGGTTTGACCACCAGGACGTTGATGTTGGCCTTGTCTCTCGCTTCTTTCTTGCCGCGGCGAGCGACGACTTCAAACGTCGTCGACGCTGTGGGGGTAACGGTCTTGGCGCCGATCTTTTCGACCTTCTCGCCGTTGACCTCGACCACCTTCGCCTTGTTGGTCTCCCAACTGACCGTCACCGGGTCTCCGGCGTTGACCTCCTGCCGCGACACCTTGATCTTGGCCGTTGGGGGCGCGCAGCCGGCGATCAACAGAGCCAGCAGCAACATGGATGATCCGACTGTCATCCGTCTGATGTTCTTCGACATTGGGCGTTCTCCTTACATGATGGTATGTCCGTCAATTGCCTGGGCACATCGATCGAGCACCCGGTTAACAACATCCAAATTGATCCAAACTCATTGAAACTGATTCAAATCCACTTCGGGCCTGGTCGACTCGCTTCAGGCCGATTCCAAACGGGAAAGAATGCATCAGGGGCCCCATGTGGGGGCTCGTCCTCCACCCCGGGTCAATTGACGCGGAGCGCTCCCGTCAATGTGCATGGCCCAGATCTCCCAGCGGCCGGTCCGATTCGACTGAAAAACAAGATGGCGACTGTCTGGAGACCAGGCCGGATTCTCATTGCGGCCTTCCCGGGTGAGCCGCAAGACTTGCCCCGTGGCAATCTCCGCAAGATAGATATGGAACGGACCGCCTCCCCCATCCCAGGTAAAGGCCAGGAACCGACCATCGGGAGACCAGGATGGCGAGTCCATCTTGCCGCCGAGGCTGAGCAGAGGGCGCTCATTGGTTCCGTCGGCCCCGATCAGATAGACCTGTGGACTTCCTCCGCGATCCGAAATAAACGCGATCTCGAGACCCGTGCGCGGGTTCCAGCGCGGGGAGATGTTAATCGATTTTCGCGTATTGGTTAAGCGTCGAGCGTTCGATCCGTCGGAATTGGCGACATAAAGATCCATTCCAGAGCCGTCCTTGCTGGACGAGAAGACCAGGCGGCCGTCCGCAGCGATCGACGGCGAGGTGGTCGTCGCGCGAAATTGGGTCGATCCGAGAAGGAGACCGTCCTCGCCGCGAATGACCACGTTCGGGTACCCCGACCGGTAGGAGACATAGGCGAGCCGCTTCCCATCGGGGGAGAAGGCTGGAAAGAGGGTGATGGCGCCCTCGCGAGTGAACGGGCGGCTCCCGTGTCCGTCATAGTCCATGAGGTGGACTTCCCGATTGGCGATATAGGCGATTTTTGACTGGGCGATCCCGGGCTGACCGGTCAGGAGCTGGACGATCTGGTCGGCAAACTGGTGAGCCATCTCGCGCGGGGTCCCGCTCAGTTGCGCGGTGAGCAGTCCCTGCCGAGTCTTGATATCGTAGAGAAATCCCTGGGCGGTCGTGGCGTCGACGAGGCTGCCAAAGGCGAGGTAGTCGGCCTTGGCGGGATCCGCTTCCCACTCCTCGTAGCGCAGCGAGGCTGGGTCGGCCAGCAAGGTCTTCGGGTAGAGGCTCTTCCCGATGAGGTTGGTCACGCCGGCAAATTGAAGGTCGTCCCAGAGAACAGTGTTGAAGGTCTCAAGCGGCTCGGCAATCCCGGTGGAACGAGCTTGAAAGTCGGCGACGGCGAGTGTCGGGCCAGCGCCTGGCGTCACCAGAATGGTCCCAATCTGCCGCTTCAGTTCGTCCTGGGTTCCCTGCTCGGTCCGCTTGCCCTGCACCACTGAAGTCCCTCCCCCACTGAAGAGGACGAGCAGGAACGGAATTCCCATCGCCAGAGTCGTCCAGAGGGACAGACCACGACTCCGACAGACCCTCGAGCGCGCCGAAGTACCAGCGGGATTGGATGATTGATCTCGGTATTTCTTCATGGCTCCAGAAGACATCATTACTTGGATCAGTGGATACCCGTTCTCGCTGCGTATGTACTGCGCCCCTCAGGAAGACCTCTCGTTCAGACCGGGGGGCCGGGCTTGGGGGCAGAGAAGGAGACCTCGGTCCAATCAACTCAACATCTGACAGGGTACCCGATTATTTGGGATAACGAAACCAAATTTCCGCCGTTGCCTCTTGTGACCCCAACAAAAATCCATTGGGGAAAGGGGGAAGCGGGTTGGAAGCGATGACGGCCCGCTCGGCGGCGTAATTGACCAAGTCGAGGGGGCTGCGCCGCTTGAGCGATCGGGGGTCAAGGCGACCGCCGGCCAGGGAGAGGATCCGGCCATCCCGGGCGATGCGCAATTCGACGATGACGTACTCGGTTCCGGGCGTCGAGACTGCCGGTGGATTGTAGTTGCGACTCAGGATGAGCTGGATCCGACGGCCGTATTCAGAGCCGCCTGGAAGGCCCCCCTCGCCGCGACCGGCGCCGCTTCCAACGCCAATCCCCCCCGTCATCGAGGGAACGGGAGAACCGGAAGAGCGCCCGACCTCGACATTGGTGTTCGGGGAGAGCCCGCGTTGCGGGGTGCGAGTCACCAGCTGTTCGGTCTGCCGGGGGGTGGGCCGATCGACTTGCCGGACGGTCGGATCGACCGGGCGGCGCTCCCGCGGCTGATCCGTGGGAAGCACCTCCGCCTCTTCGGAGGGGTCAGGGCGCTGCGTCTCGACCAGCTCGTTGTTGGGAAGATCCCGCTCTTCACCGGGCAGAGAGACCGCCCGGCGGGCGCTCAACCCAAGTTGGCCGGCGTCGACGACCCCGACCTCGATCATCCCTCCGCCCTCGCCGCTCCCCTCCCCCGCCGCGACAATCTCCGTCGTCGGTGGTTGGCGCAGAAAGAGAGCCCCGAGAACGAGCAGCGCGACGTGCAACAGGACAGAGAGAATTGCTCCCCATCGCTGATCCAGATTGACGCTCCGCTTCTGGTCCAAAGCCGACCCACTCCCGTCCTACTTCTTCTCTGTCGGTTCCGTCACCAGGCTGACATTGGCGTTGGCCTGTTTCGCCTGATCGAGCACGTACGCAATGATCCGATAGGGTGTCTCCCCATCCCCCCTCAGATAGACACGCCGGTCCTCGACCTTGGCCAAGCGCTCCGCGAGCAGCCGTGGCAGATCATTGACGTTGACCGGTTGGCGCTCACCCGGGCCGCTCAGGTAGATCTGCCCTTCCCGATCGACCGAGAGAATCAAGGCCCGCTGGGTGACCTCTCGGGGGCGCGCCTGGCGTGTCTTCGGGAGGGTGACCTGGATCCCCGTCTGGAGGATCGGCGCAGTCACCATAAAGATGATCAGCAGGACGAGCATCACGTCGACCAGCGGCGTGACATTGATCTCGGCGAGCGCCGTCTGTGTTCTTCCCCGTGGTGTTGTGAATGCCATTGTCTACTCTGCTGTAGCCCATTTCGAGCTGGGTTTTGCCACCTGCTGAAGAGACGCCCACACTCGACAAAGATCTGTCGTTCTTGCCGCCATGGGGCTCAGCGTGCCCGCTCCGCTTCCCGTTCGATCAGGTTGAGGAGGCGCAGAGCAAAACTGTCCATGTCGGCCGAGATCACCTTGATGAGGTTAAGAAAGTGGTTGTAAGCGAGGACGGCGGGGACCGCCGCGCCAATTCCCGCCGCGGTGGCGACGAGGGCCTCGGCGATGCCCGGAGCGACGGCCTGGATGGAGGCGGTCGTCGTCTGGGTCAAGCCCTGAAAGGCGATGATGATTCCCACGACCGTACCAAACAGCCCGATGAACGGGGAGGCGCTGGCGGTCGAGGCCAGCCAGCCGAGGCTGCGTTCGAGCTTGGTCGCTTCGTCGATCGCCGCGCTCTGCATGACACGCTGGACCGCCTCGGAATTGAGTCGCGCCTGTTTCTGCAGCTCGCCGTGCGCGGCCAGAAAGACGGCTTTGAGGGGGTTGTCAGGGATCGACGAGGTCGCGGCGTGCAGCTCCGCCCATCGCTGGCTGCGCTCGAACGCCTCGAGGAATTGGGCAGAGAGCAGCCGGGACCGCTTCGTCGCTTTTCCCTTCGTAAAGATGATCGCCCACGAAGCGACCGAGAGGCCCAGCAGCAAGAGCAAGACCAGTTTGGCAATCAGGCTCGCCCGCCAGATCAGGTCGACGAGGCTCATCCCCGCTTCCGCTGGCGGCTCCTGCCAGGCCAGCCAAGTCAACAGATGGATCGCAATCATCGTACTCATCCCCACAGCTCTCCCATACGCAACGGGCGCGGCGAGCGCTGCCCACACCAGTTTCTCATCCTACGTCATATCCAATCCCGGGAATCGCCTTCCCCTGACCAGATGAAGAAAGAGACAGGATTGGGCCGTTCCCACCCCTCCCCGGGTGCGCCAACGGAGATCCTGTCTCTCGCCTCTCTTGACTTATCCGGGGCGGGGGTTCTCTAGCCCTTGTTGGCCAGCTGGATGCGGATCATCGCCCGCTGCAACTTCAGTTCGGCACGCCGAAAGTCGACATCCTCGCCGAGGGTGGCCAGCCGCCGCTCAGCCCGCTCGCGGGCACGTTGGGCGCGCTCGAGATCGATCTCCTCTGGCCGCTCGGCGACGTCGCTCAAGACCGAGACGTGCCCCGGAAGCACCTCGACGAACCCCCCGCTGACGTGAAGAAGCTGCCGCTCCGTTCCCGCCCGGAAGGAGAGCACGCCCGTCTGCAGGCGGGAGATGAGGGGAGTGTGGTCCGGAAGGATGCCCAGCTCCCCGTTCATTCCCGGAACGACCACCTCGTCGACCGCCTGACTGAGGACCTTGCGCTCCGGGGTGATGACTTCAAGTGTCAGTTTCTCTGCCATGAGGTCACATCTTTCTCGCCGCTTCGACTACCTCGTCGATCGTTCCCTTGAGGTAGAAGGCCTGCTCTGGTAGGTCGTCGTGCTTCCCATCGACGATCTCGCGGAAGCCCCGGATCGTCTCCTCGATCGGCACCAGTTTCCCCGGAATACCGGTGAACTGCTCGGCGACGTGGAAGGGCTGCGAGAGAAATCGTTGAATCTTCCGCGCCCGGGAGACCGTCAACTTGTCATCCTCGGAGAGTTCGTCGATTCCCAGAATGGCGATGATGTCCTGAAGGTCCTTGTAGCGCTGGAGGATTCGCTTGACATCCTGTGCGGTGGCGTAGTGCTCCTCGCCGACGATCCGCGGATCGAGAATCCGGGAGCTCGATTCGAGGGGGCTGACCGCCGGGTAGATGCCCAGCTCGGCAATCTGCCGGGAGAGCACCGTCGTCGCGTCGAGGTGAGCGAAGGTCGTCGCCGGGGCCGGATCGGTCAGATCGTCGGCGGGGACGTAGATGGCCTGGACAGAGGTGATCGATCCCTTGCGGGTCGAGGTGATGCGCTCCTGCAGCTCACCCATCTCCGTCGCGAGGTTGGGCTGGTAGCCGACGGCGCTGGGCATACGGCCGAGCAGCGCCGAGACCTCGGAACCGGCCTGGGTAAAGCGGAAGATGTTGTCGACGAAGAGCAGCACGTCCTGCCCCTGGTCACGAAAATACTCCGCAACGGTCAGGCCGGAGAGGGCGACGCGGAGGCGGGCTCCCGGGGGCTCGGTCATCTGTCCGTAGACGAGCGCGACCTTCGATTGACTCATGTCTTCGTCGTTGATGACCTTCGCCTCACGCATCTCCAACCAGAGGTCGTTTCCTTCGCGGGTCCGTTCCCCGACTCCGGCAAAGACAGAGAAACCGCCGTGCGCCTTGGCGACGTTGTTGATCAACTCCATGATCGTCACCGTCTTGCCGACGCCGGCTCCTCCGAAGAGGCCGATCTTCCCCCCCTTGAGAAAGGGCTGGATCAGATCGATGACCTTGATGCCCGTGACGAGCATCTCCTGGCTGGTCGACTGCTCCTCGAAGCCCGGGGCGTGGGAATGGATCGGATAGAAGTCCGCGGCCTCGACCGGGCCGCGCTCGTCGACGGGCTCCCCAATGACGTTGATGATGCGGCCGAGCGTCCCATTTCCAACGGGCACCTTGATCTGTCCCCCCGTGTCGATCACCTTCATCCCGCGGACCATGCCGTCCGTCGGAAGCATCGAGACGGTGCGAACCCTGCCTTCTCCCAGGTGCTGCTGGACTTCGCAAACGACATCGATCGGCTGGGGAACGTCGAACCCCTCGCTCGTCACCCGGAGTGCCTGGTAGATTGCTGGAAGATATCCTTCGGAAAACTCGACGTCGACAACCGGGCCGATGATCTGGACGACCTTCCCGACAGCCGTCCCTGTCGACCCATTTCCGTTCCCACCATTCGCTGATGTCATATCGCTTCTCTTCTCTCCTTGAAGGGGGTTCCCGCGGAGCTGGCCATCGCGTCTTGGCAATAATGGTCCGTTGTTTGCCTGCGACCGTCCTCCGCGATATTTGTCACCATCTCGGCCAAATCTGGCAACTCAACCACATCACCATGTCACTCAACCAAGGCAGATGGACCATTCGGTTGGCGACGCGGACGATACTAAGGATTCGGGGGAGAGAATTCGTTCATCGATTCCTGTTCCCCCAATGCGCCAATCTTCACAAAAGAGAGCACTATAGCACGCTACCGGGAAATCTTGCAAAGAACGTCCCCAGTGGAGGTCAATTCGATGACGAGGGCGCTCCCGGTTCCGGATGGCGGAGGACGACCTTTCCAAACTGGCCGGCGGTAGCGAGGTAGTGATGAGCGGCGGCGGCCTCAGCCAGAGGAAAGACGCGGTCGACCGGGGGGACGAGGCCGGAGGCAGCGTAGAGGGCCACCAGCGAGGCAAATTCGCGCGGGCTGCCCATGGTGCTTCCCTTGAGGGTCAACTGCTTGAAGAAAGACCGATAGAGGTCGAGGTTGGGAGCGAGCCCGGTGGTGGCACCGTAGAAGACGATGCGGCCCGCCATTCGGGCGATGCGGACAGCGGTCTCGAGCGAGGTCCCGCCAGCGCTGTCGATGACCAGGTCGGGCCCGCCGCCGCTCATTTCGACCAGCCGCTTGCCCCAGTTGGGATCGTGATAGTTGACGCCGCCAAGGGCGCCGAGAGCGACCGCCCGCTCGATCTTGGCGTCGCTCCCCGAGGTGACGAAGACGCGAGCGCCAAGATGGATGGCGATCTGCAGCGCGAGGACAGCAACGCCGCCGCCAATGCCGGTCACCAGGACCGTCTCGCCTGCGCGAACCTCGCCGCGCGTCACGAGGGCCCGGTAGGCGGTCAGCCCGGCGAGGGGCAGCGCCGCCGCCTCCTCGAAGGTGAGGTGGGCTGGTTTGGGCTGGAGATTGGCGACGGGGAGCCGAATGCGCTCGGCGAAGGTGCCATCGTCCGGCATTCCCAGAATTCGGTAGGCGGGCGACTGCCTGGCCTCCTCCGGGCCCCAGTCGAGCCCAGGCTCCAGCAGAACTTCCTGGCCGAGCCAGGCCTCCTCGACCCCTTCTCCGACGGCCGAGACGACTCCGGCGCCATCGCTCCCGAGAATGGCCGGGAGCTGGATTCCCGGGTAGAGCCGCTGCAGGATGAAGAGATCCCGATGGTTGAGCGCTGCCGCCCTGAGGTCGACGACGACCTCCCCAGGGCCGGGTTGGGGGTCTGGAACCACTTCCATCCGAAAGTGGTCGGGACTTCCTAACTCACGAAGGACAATCGCATTCATCTCAACTCTCCTCACCTGTCGATGCGGACCCCGCCGGCGACGCGATGGGCCGGACGGGGACGGAAGGAATCAAGGTTGGGTCTGAGGGCCGTCACCTGGCCAGTTCCTCGACCACTTCGTAAAGAAAGCGGACCCCGCCCAGAAAGGCCTGTTGACCAATTCGCTCGTCGTTGCCGTGGTAGCCCTGCCCCAGCTGCTGAATCGGAGCCAGAAAAGGGGAAAGCCCGTAGCTGTGAATCCCGAGTTCGCGAAAGTAGTGGCTGTCGGTGAATCCGGCGACGACGGGAAAGGTCAGAATGGCTCCCGGGAAGCGCCGCTCGACGAGCGACTGCATAGTGCGGACCAGACTGGAATCGATCGGGGAGGCGTTGCCTTCGAAGGCGAGCAGCGGTTCGAGCGTAATGCCCGGATCCGCGATCACCCCCTTCAACTCGGCGATCCATCGATCGAGGCGCTCACCGGGAACGAGCCGGGTGTCGATCGAGGCGCTCGCCTGGGCGGGAATGACATTGACCTTGTTGCCAGCCTCGAGGATGGTGATCGAGATGGTGTTGCGCAGGAGGACCTGGGCCTGTGTGTCGGAAGCCAGCAGACGCGTGAAGTCCGGGTCCTTCAACGACTCCTCGAGGTTGAGGTAGCGGACGCCAACCGATCTCTCCATCAGCGGGGCGAACGAGCGAAAGGACTGCGCGACAACGGGAGCGACCTGATAGCCCGGTTGATGGTTCTGCAGTCGCTGCAGGGCGCGCAGGAGGCGGTTGACCGACGATTGCGGCCTGGGAACGGATCCGTGGCCGGGCTCCCCAATGGCGGTCAGCCGAAACCAGGCCGGCGTCTTCTCCGCGGGAGAGATGCCGATGGACAAGACACGCCCAGTGTTATCGACGAAGTTGCTGCCCCCCTCGTTGAGCAGAAATTCGGCGTCGCGGAGCAGTTCTGGGTGGTTACGCACGAACCAGCCGGCCCCAAGTTTCCCGCCGGACTCCTCGTCGGCAGTCCCGAGAAAGATGATGTCGCGACGCAGCTGAACTCCAGCGCGACGCAGCGTCAGCAGCGTCACGAACTGGGCCATCCCGAGCGACTTCATATCGAGCGCGCCGCGGCCGTAGATGAATCCCCCCTCGACGCGTCCGGCGAAGGCGGGATAGGTCCAGAACTCCGGGCTGTGCGGAACGACATCGAGGTGGTTGAGGAGAACGAGTGGACGTTGCTCTCCGTTCCCGCGGAGACGGGCCCAGATCGTTCCCCTCCCCGGCTCCGGCTCGAAGATCCGGTATTCGATGCCCTCGCGTCGACAGATCTCCCCGAAGAAACGGGCGGCGGCGATCTCTTTCCCGGGAGGATTGGTCGTATCGATCCGCAGGTAGGCGAGGAAGAGGTCGAGCGCCTCCGTTTCGGCCTTGGCCCAATCGATCTGGCGTGGCCCTCCGCTGCCCGTCTGCGCCCGTTCTTGACCACTGCCCGCACCTGGAGCGAGCAGCAACAGGCAGAGGGCGAGAAGCGCCGATCGCCAGGCGGCCCGCCCCGACGATTGCCTGACGCGAGGGGTTGAATGTGAGGAGAAGAGGAAAGACTCCATCGCGGTGACCTCAATCGACGATCGGCTGGGCGTCAGGGCCAGAATCCGCCGCGAAGAAGGCGGCGACATCCTCGATCCGACGGGTAATTCGACAGGGGGGGAGGCTTTGCAGAAACGTCTGCCCGTAGGACTTGGTGACCAGGCGTGGATCGAGAATCGAGAGAACTCCCCGGTCCGTCGCGCTGCGGATGAGGCGTCCGACCCCCTGCTTGAGTGAGATGACCGCCGAGGGGACAGAGTACTCGGCAAAGCTGCTGCGCCCCTGCTGGTCGAGATGGCGCTGCCGGGCGGCAACCACCGGATCGGACGGGACCGCGAAGGGGAGCTTATCGATGATGACGCAGGAGAGCGCCTCCCCCCGCACATCGATCCCCTGCCAGAAGCTCGCCGTTCCAAAGAGCACCGCGTTGGGAGTCGTGCGGAACCGTTCGAGAAGCCCCGCGTTTGAGCCATCCCCCTGCATCAGAATCGGAAACCAGATCTGTTCCTCGACCCGGCGGCGCAGGTTGACCATCTGCGCGTGGCTGGTGCAAAGCACGAAGGCCCGTCCACTCGAAGCCTCGAGGAGCGAGACGATCTGAGCGACCGCCGCCTCGACAAACGAGGGCTCCCGCGGATCCGGCATCCGCGACGGCAGGTAGAGCAGCGCCTGTTCCTGATAGTCATAGCCCGACGGGGCAACCATCTCGACGGCGTGCTCGATCCCAAGCCGGGAGCGGATGAAGTCGAACGAGCCGGCCGTCGTCAGGGTGGCCGAGGTCAGAATGACCGTCTGCGTCTCGCGAAAGAGACGCTCGGCGAGGATCCCGGAGCCGTCGATCGGCATGGCCTGCAGCAGAATCGTCCGGCCACGGCGCTCGCACCAGCGGACGAAGGTGTCCGCTTCCGCCTCTCCGAGAAGAATGAAATCGAGGTCGAACCGGAGTTGTTCCGCCCGCCGGATCAAGGCCTCGAGCTCCGTCGGGGGATTACGGACGACCTGGAGCGCGGCGATCAGCCGGTCGATCGCCTTGCGAAAGGCGACGACCCGCTCCCCGGCGGCGGTCGGCTGCACCGGCTGCCCGGGCTTTCCCTGAAAGAACATCTGGCGATGCAGCACGATCTTTCCTTCGGCATCCCCCCAGCGCCCCCCGCCGGCAAACTGGAGCCAGAACTGGTCGGCCAACGCCATCGTCCGGGTCGCGGCCCGGCCCACCTCCCGGGCGGCGTCGAAATCCGAGAGGGGAAGACGGTTGATGTCTCCGATCAGATCGCTCACCTGGTAGGTCGAGACCGTCGCTCCAAAGTACTGCATGGCGACATCCTCGATCTGGTGAGCCTCGTCGAAGATGACCGCGTCATAGTCTGGAAGCACTTGGCCCCACTCCTTGCCGCGCAGTGCCAGATCGGCAAAGAAGAGGTGGTGATTGACGATGATGATCTCCGACTCGAGCGCGCGTTGCCGGGCACGGGTGATGAAGCAGGCCTCGAAATGGTCGCATTTCGAGCCGGTGCAGATCTCGGAACGGGCGTCGATGTGGCGCCACCAGGGGAGGTTGGCCGGAAGGTCGGACAACTCGGCCCGGTCCCCGGTCGTCGTCTCCCCCGCCCAGCGGGTGATCGCCGTGTAGTGGTCGATCTGGTCGAGCCCTTCGAGAAGCGGCGACTCCTCGGACTTGCGAAACCGGTCGAGACAGAGATAGTTCGATCGCCCTTTGAGGTAGGTCGCCCGGAACGGGCGCGGGAGGACAGACTCGAGAAACGGCAGATCTTTGTAGTAGAGCTGTTCCTGCAGGCTCTTGGTTCCGGTGGAGACGATGACGCGGCGTCCGGTCGCGATCGCGGGAATGAGGTAGGCAAGGGTCTTGCCCGTTCCGGTGCCGGCCTCGACCAGCAGATGGTGGCGGTGCTCCAGCGCCGTGGCGACCGCTTCCGCCATCGCCAATTGCCCTTCCCGAAATTCGTATTCCGGGTGGTGGCGCGCAAGGAGCCCCTCCGGCCCGAAGATCTCCTCCACGCCCCTCTCGATCACTCCCCTTTTTGGTCGCCCCTGGTGAGGGCTCAGTTCCCGCATCTCGCGCCTTTCTGGCTCTTTTTAACCAGAACTTCGACCAGAATTTTGACCCGCTTTCATAAAATCCTGCGCAGTGTACCATGGAGCCCACCCGCCGGCGAAAGCCTGCGAAAGCCGGCGAAAGATAGAAGGCGATCGGGAGGGCCATCGCCGAGGCCCGGGAGAAGAAAATCGCGGACTTGTCGGCAGGCGGACGGGATGTCAAACTCTCTCTTTCTGAAACAGTCGGCGGAAGAGCCCGCCCAAGGAGACACCCCTGGCGATGGCTCAAGCGAGAAGGTCGATGAAGATTACAGAGATATTCTATTCCATCCAGGGCGAATCGTCCTTTGCCGGACGTCCGTGCCTCTTTGTGCGGCTGACGTGGTGCAACCTGCGGTGCACCTGGTGCGACAGTGAGTACACCTTTCAGGGAGGAACCGATAAGTCGATCGACGAGGTGATCGAGGAGTTGGCCCAGTACCCTTGCCGGCTGGTCGAGATCACCGGCGGGGAACCCCTCGTCCAGAAGGAGGCTTGTCTGGAGTTGGTCCGACGACTCTGCGACGCGGGGTACGAGGTCCTCATCGAGACGAGCGGGAGCCTCGACATCGGTCCGCTCGACCAGAGGGCGATCCGGATCGTCGACGTCAAATGCCCCGGCAGCGGCGAGTCGAACCGCAACCGTTGGGCGAACCTGACAATCCTGGGGCCTCGTGACGAGGTCAAGTTCGTCATTCGGGACCGGGCCGACTTCGACTATGCCTGTGAGGTCATAGAGACTTACCACCTTCACCAGCGCACCCCGGCGGTGCTCTTCTCCCCTGTCTGGGGGGAGGTCGACCTGCAGGCCCTCGCTGCCTGGGTCCTGGAAGCGGAGGCCAGGGGGATCCAGGGCCGCCTTCAATTGCAACTGCACAAATATATTTGGGGACCTGATGCCAAAGGAGTCTGACCCGGATTTTTCGATCGTCCTGACGAGTGGTGGGATGGACAGTTGTGTGACGACAGCGATCGCCGTTCGTGACTCCCGGCGAGTCGGCCTCGTCCACGTCAGCTATGGGCAACGGACCGCCGCGCGGGAGCGGAGCGCGTTCGAGGCGATCGCTGACCACTACGGGATCGAGCAGCGGCTGGCGACCGATATCGCCTACCTGACACAGATCGGCGGTTCCTCCCTGACCGATTCCTCCCTCGAGGTCGGCGAGGCCAACCTCGAGGCGACCGAGATCCCCACGACCTATGTCCCCTTCCGCAACGCCCACCTCCTCGCGATCGCCAGCAGCTGGGCCGAGGTGATCGGGGCAGGACGCATCTACATCGGCGCCGTCGCCGAGGACAGCTCGGGCTATCCCGACTGTCGTCCGGTATTTTATGAGGCATTCAACCGATTGATCGAAGTCGGGACCCGCCCCGAGACGCGCGTCGAGATCGTCACTCCCGTCATCGCCCTGCGGAAAGCGGAGATCGTTCAGCTCGGGATCGCGCTCCACGCCCCGCTCCATCTGACCTGGTCCTGCTATCGCGCCGAGCAGCTCGCTTGTGGTCGCTGCGACAGCTGCGCGCTGCGTCTCCGCGGCTTTCGGGAAGCGGGAATTGACGATCCCCTCCCCTATGCAATTGAATTCTCCGCCAACGAGGCATAAGATAGCCAATCTTATCGATCACTTCCCGAGCCTACCTCTTGGCTGGAAGTCTGCGATCTGATGCGATCTGAAAAGGTCATCCCTCCTCGCTGTCGAGCGCAGCGGGATCAGCCGGGCAAGGAACTCCCCTTCTCCCGTTCACTGGGTGGAAAGGGAATGGAACGTATCGATGAGAAGCCTGTCCGCTCTCCCCCGGGAGGGCAAGCAGCGATGAAACAGGCCAGGTTGTTTTTTCTGGAGTGGATCAGCAAAGTGGCGACTGGAGAGATCCTCACCCGAGGGCCCCACGTCCATACGGTCGACGCATCACACGGAGGAGCGCCATGAAGAGAAGCGCAATCAAATCAAAGATTGAACAATGGAGAACGTTTTGTGGGTCAGCGTTGGTCGCAAGCCTGCTGATCTCATTCGCGACCCTCTCGGTCTCGGCGCAAGTCGGACGAATCGAAGGGGATGTCGTCAAGGCAGGATCGGGCGAGACCGTTCCTGGAGCGGAAATCCAGATTGTCCGCCAGGACATTCGTGGGAATTACAACGTCAAGAGCGACAAGAAGGGCCACTTTCTTCACGCCGGAGTCCCCTACGTCGGAACCTACACCCTGATCATCTCTGCAGAGGGGCATACCCCTTACTTCATGACGAATATTCGTCCGACCGGTGATCTTCTCAAGGTCGAACTGCAGCCGGGAGATGGTCGCAAATTGACGATGGAAGACGTCAAACGGTTTCAGTCTGCCGACGCCGCCAGCGGCAACCAGCGTCAATTGACTGCGGAAGAGATCAAGAAGCAGCAAGAAGACTACGAGAAGAAACGGCAGGAGATCGAGAAGCAGAAGGTCGACTTCGAGAATATGAAGAAGACCTTCGAGCAGGGGCAGCAGCTCGCCGCCAACAAGGACTATGCCGGCGCGATTACCGCCTACCGAACCTCCTCGCAGCTCGACCCCGAGCAGGAAGCGGTCTGGGCCAACCTTGCCCTCGCCCACTACAATCGTGGCGTGACTCACCTCAACGACAGCCTCCGCGACGCCTCGCTGCGGGAGCCTGCCAAGCAGGACTTCACCGATGCCTCCGGAGCCGCCGTCAAGGCGGTTGCGCTCGCCGAGGCCAAGCTCGCCGATCCGTCGAAGGCGGCCGCCGCCAAGAAGAGTAAGGGCCAGTATCTCAAGATCAAGGCCGACTCTGAATCGCTCCTCGCCCGTCGCCTTGGCGTCATGGAGATGGCCGACTCCGCGGTCAAGAGTTACCGCGACGCCGCCACGACCACCGAAGTGCCTGCCGAGAAGATCAACTTCGAGCTGAAGGCCGCCGAGACCTACTATGAGGCCGGCAAGATCGAAGAGTCTGTCACGATGTACAAGGCGATCCTCGAGGCCGACCCGAACAATGCGGAGGGCCTCTACAAGCTGGGCCTCGCCTACGCCGCGCTGGCCAACTTCCAGGAATCGGCCAACACGCTCCAGCTCTTCGTCGACCGTGCCCCGGCGGACGACCCACGGGTCGCCGAGGTCAAGATGGTCATCAAGGACCTGATCGTCGGAAACAACCTCGAGGCGCCCAAATCGCTTCCGGCGCAGAAGGGACGACCGGCTCCGCGGAAGAAGCCTTAGCCATCTCCTCTGGCGGGGAGTACGCAACAAAGTGACAGACCACGGGGTAGCCCCCTCCTTCCACTTCCTCTCCTTTTCAAGAGAAGGAAGATCGAAGGAGGGGTTCTACCCCGTCTCTTTTTTTGGTATAGTTCGTGGGTCACCCACGAGTCGAGTTCCGACAACACCAGGCAGATCAGACCAGCGCGCAGAGGCGATGGAAGCAGAGGAGTCCACGGAGAGAGGGGGCGGATCACATGCCAACGATACCGGAAGAGGGGAGAGCGGGGGCAGGAATACCTGTCTGGGGTGGAGGAGTGGCCCTGCTGCTGTTGGGCGGTCTGCTCTGGGGATTGTTTGGTGGCAGCAGTCAGGCCGATCGGACCCGTGCGGCCGCCGAACTCTCCGCGACGTTTGTCGAAGTCGCCCGCCAGGTCGAGCCGAGCGTCGTCAACATCAGCACCGTCTCCCGTCCGGTCATCGTTCGGCGAGGCGGTGGAGAGGGACGTCAGGGAGTACCCTCCATCGAAGGATTGCAGGTTCCAGAGAAACAACCCGCCCGACGGGGCAACGGGTCGGGAATTATTCTCGACCCAGCCGGCTATATTTTGACCAACTACCACGTGATCCACGGGGCGGACCGGATCCGCGTTACGCTCGCTGGCGGCACGGTGGTGCGGGCGCGTCAGGTTGGAGAGGACCGGGAGACAGACCTCGCGGTCATCCAGATCGATCCCCCCTTCCCTCTCCCGACAGCCCGGATCGGGGATTCTGCCCGGATCCGGGTGGGGGACTGGGTCCTGGCCATCGGCTCCCCCTTCGGACTCAACCAGACCGTCACCGCCGGCATCATCAGCTCACGGGAACGGGACTCCGCCGAACTCTACCGGCGGGTCGGCTTTCAATACTTTCTGCAGACCGACGCCGCCATCAACCGGGGAAATTCCGGGGGGCCCCTGATCAACCTCGACGGCGAGGTGATCGGGATCAACACGGCCATCGCCAGCAACACCGGGGACTACAACGGCGTCTGCTTCGCCCTTCCTTCGTCGGAGGCCCTGCAGGTCTATCATCAGCTGATCCAGCGCCGCCAGGTCGTTCGGGGATTTCTCGGGGCGTTGACCGAGCGCGTCACCCCGCAGATCGCCAGCGTCTTTGGTCTCCCCAGCGCGCAGGGAGCGATCATCAGCAACCTCGGGGAGACGATGGAGGTGGATGGCCGGGTGGTCGCCAGCCCGGCGGCCAAAGCCGGGCTTCGAACGAACGATGTCATCGTCGAGTTTCAGGGGGAGCGAATTCGCCACGATGGCGATCTGGTCCGCAAGGTCGCCTCGACCCCGGTCGGGACTCCGGCGACAGTTCGCTTCTACCGGGAAGGGGTCGCCCAGACGGTGACTGTTGTCGTCGGGCAGCGCCCTGGGACCACACCGGTCCCGCCTCCAGCCGAGATTCCCGCGCGCGAGCGGTTGGGCTTCCGCATCGAAACGATCACCTCCCGCCTCGCCCGCGAAAAGCAGCTCGCCATTGGCCGCGGCTGCCTCGTCCTGCAGGTCGAGCCGGGGAGCGTCGCCGAGGACGCTGAGCTGCGCCCGAACGACATCATCGAATCGATCAACCGCGTCCCCGTCGTCAGCACCGACGAATTCAAGGAGAACCTCGAGCGGCTCTCCCCCGGGGCCCCGATCGTCCTGCAGGTCTACCGCGAGAGCCTCGCGCCCATCCCCCGCATCTTCCTTTCATTCGATAAACCGTAGGAGAGAGACCGCCGTTACTTCCGAAGACGGTCGATCTGTTCGAGGAGACGGGTCGCGTGATTGCGCGCGATCAAGGGGATTCCCTCGTCGAGTCGGATCTCCCGAAGAAGCGGGGTAAAGCGGCTCGGATCGGCGATGGTTCGTGACTTGAGTTCTCCCTCGAGAAGTCGCAGTTGGGCCGGGGTGGAGATCGGGTCGGTGGCGCGGACCGTCTCGATCTCGAAGAGGCGGGATTCCTGGGTCGCCAACCCGCGGAAGAGTCGGACCAGTTGATTGATCTGCGATCGGTCGGAGTAGTTGAAGCGAACCTCGCGCTCCGTCCCGTTCTGACGCATCCCGAGTGTGATGGTCCCGAGATGGGAGAAGTCCCGTCGATGCTGGTAGCTCTCGCTCGAACGCAGAAAATCGAGCTCGGCGAACAACCCCTTGATCTCCTCCATCACCGCCGGAGAGGCGACAAAGGAGAGGACCATCTCCTCCATCTCCTTGCGCTGGTAGCGATACTGCCCCTTCCCTTCGGCCGTCAGAAGCACCTCCTGCAGAGAGACGATGAACCGCTCATTCTCGAAGAGAAAACGGTAGGCAGGATCGGCCGCCGGGCCCCCTGCCGTTTCGCGCTGAGGCTGTGATGGCAGAACGGATGCCCCAACTCCTGTCCCCGCTCCCGACAGGAGGAGCAGCCATGCTCCCAGCGTAAGGAGCCCAGGGAGATGCTTTCCCGACAACCAAAAGAGATGGCGGGGGAAGGAATGACGCTCAGATTGAAGACGCAGATCGAGTGGCATAGAGGGTGTCATTGTCCGTCAGAATCTGGCTTCTCTTCCGGCGCTGGAGGAGTCGGCTTGCGACCGTAGGGCTGGGCGAGATAGCCCTGCGCGGCAGCCTGGGACTTATCGTAGTCTGTGCCATTGGTGACGGCCTTGTTGTACTCGGCGACGGCACGCTCGCGCTGTCCGATCATATCCCAACAGTTGCCGCGGTAGATATAGGACCAGACCTCGATCCAGTCGGGCCGCAAGACGCCATTGAGCCCTTGGTCGAAGGCGTCGAGCGCGCGGTTCCAGTTGCGCTGCGTCATGTAGAGCAGGCCGAGGTTGTACCAGGCCCACGAGTTGGACCGACTGAGCTTGATCGCCGCCTGAAACTGTTGCTCGGCCTCGACGTACTCCTCCTGTCGGAGGTGCTCGATCCCGCGACGAACAATGACCGCCTGCCGTAACTCCTCGGAACTGCGAACGATCTTAACATCCGGATCGACGATCACTTCGAGCGGCATCGTCTTCGATTGAAGATCGAAATCGACCGAGGTCCCCTGCATCATCAGGGTCTGTCGCTCGCTGCCCGCCTCGGTCCGCAGCACGATCTCGACGGGCATCTCGAAGGTGTCGAGGTCCTGCCGAATCGTGCCCGGAACGCGAAACCCTTCTCTGGTGCGAAGCACACGGTACTCCGTGCGGAACTCCGGCACCCCGGTCGAATCGATCCACTGGCCAAAGAAGAAGCGGAGGTCACGTCCGGCCGCGGTCGAGGCCAGTGACTCGAACTCCTCGAGGGTAATGTTCCGCCCGGCGTACTGCGTATAGTAATTGCGCAGCATCTGGTCAAAGGGCTCGCTGCCCATCAGCTGTCGCAGCATGTTGAAGACCAACGCCCCTTTGTGAAAGATGACCGAACGGAACGCCGAGGATTGATCATCGAGCTGGGAGGGGGCGTTGCGGATCGACGAGGACTGTTCGAAGGCGAGGGCCTTCTCCAGTTGCGCCTGCAAGGCCTGCTGGTACTGTGTGGCCGTGCCATTGACCGCGATGTAGAGGAGCGCGCTGAACTCGGCCATCCCTTGGGAGAGCAGGGTGTCGTCAAAGGAACGGAGTCCGACGGTCTGTCCCCACCATTGATAAGCGATCTCGCGCGCCAACTTTTCTTCGAGGTAGGCGGTCAACGCCCGGGGCGAGACGAACATGATCCCCGCGCCCGAGTAGGTCTCCAGCGTCTCCTCGTCTGTCTCCACCACCAACAGACGGCGCCCAAAGGAGTAAGGGCCAAACTGAGACGTGTAGAACTCCAGGTGGCTGCCGATCAGAGGACCAACCCGGTCGGCCCAGGCCTCGTCCCCCGCCTTGACATAGAAGTCGACGACAAAGCCTCCACTCGTCGAGCTGCGAATGAGGTACTTGCCAGCGGCGAGGCTCCCGGGCAGAACCGGCTTCTCGCTGGCAAAGGTGAAGAGCGAGAGGGGCTCCTTCGTCAGCGGGTCGGCCTCCTCTTCGATGGTCACGGGACGATCACTGTAGCAGGCGACGGTCTCCCCTCTCGGAACCCGGACCCGGATCTGATAAGTCGCCCGATCGGCGGCATAGTCGTGAAAGGGGAACCAGCGGGCGGCGTAGAAGAGGTAGCTCCCCTGCGGGGAGACCGCCGCCAGACGGGCATTGGGAAGTGGCCCACCCTGCGGAGATTCGAGGGCTCCCCCATACTCGAAAGCGAGCGTCACCTCCTGACCGGCCGGGACGACACTGCCCAGATCGATCCGAACATTCATATTCTCGCGGTTATCCTGGATGAAGGAGAGACCTGCAGGCTGTTCGGCAGGTTCTGTGGGCGCAGGGGCAGGCGCGCCTGGCTCTCCCTTCTTCTCTTTGGCGCTCTTTGTCGGAACGGCAGCCGCCGAGCTCGTCGGACGATCCTTCCTGGCCGGCGCAGGAGCGGAAGGCGCAGTGGTGGTCGAGGCTGCAGGGAGAGCAGGAGTGGATCGTGTCGCCGCCCCGCCACGCGTCAGGCGTGGCTTCCCCGAAGGCGCGGGCGCGGGAACTTCGGCGGCAGGGACAGTCTCCACCGCCAGGGCAGGCCCCCCCGTGTCGACTCGGGTGATCTGCCGCAGTGTCAGGGACCCGTTGAGCTCGAAGATGACCGACCGGGTCTCCGCCGCGGGAACGAAGGTCACCTCCGTTCGCGCACGCAACTCCTGCTGCACCGGATTGAGCCAGGCGTCAATCTGATAGTGGCGAACGTCGTACTCGCTGCTATTCGACTGACCAGCCGCTTCGACTCGCGTCACCAGCAGCCCGTCCCGCCATATCAGCGCGATGACGGCCAGCAGGCTCGCCCCGATCAGAAAAGTGGCAAGGGCCACGGCAAGGCGACGGTTGGTTCTCTTCATCTGACGACCTCGCGATGGCTGCGCCACTCGGGAGCCAGCTCTCCCTGCCCTCCCCGGTAGCGCTCGATTGATGATCATCCTGCCCTCCCTCAACGTCTCGTCTCTTTTCTTTCCCACAGCACCGATCTAAATGAACTGCCCGGCATTGACCGACGGAAGCACTTGGACCAAATGGCCCGGGAGAGCGGATCTGACAGGCGCGATCTCCGAGCAAAACAGAGCTCAGAGTATACATCTCCCATTCTCTTCCCCTCAAGAACGCTTGAGTTGGCTGGCCTTGCGGCGCACAATTCAGGCGGGCCAGAGGGACGTGATCCTCCGGCCGATGTCCGCGTGGAAACGATCGAGGAGGGAGATGGCGGGTAAGGCCGATTGGAGAGCAACGATCTTGTTGGCCGCCTGCCAGGAGCACTGGGAGCAGCTGTATCGAACCGTGCAGGCCGCCTGGTGGGTCCGGCGAACCATGCGGGGCTCTGGAATCAGCCCCGGCGTCCGCCGGGCGATCGAGGCCGCGGAAAAGGCTTACCTGCCTCCCCAGGCCGGCTGGCATGGAGCGGATCCGGGAGAAGTGCAACGATGGGCGGCGCGGCTCGTTCGGTTCCCTCGCCGGTGGGGAAGGTGCGTCCAGGAGAGCCTCATCGTCTATCGCATTCTCAACGGGTATGGCATCCCTGCGACCTTCTGCCTCGGCCTCTCCCCAGAGCGTCCAAGCGAGATTGGACACGCCTGGGTCGAGATCATCTCCCCGAGCGAGAAATCTGGCCTCCCACTCCCCCTGGACCCGTTTCTGATCGTCTACCGATCGCCGCACCCCGTGGCCCCTTCGATCTCTTCCCAAGAGGAGGTACCCTTTGAGCAGCATCCCTGAGCCGTCAGACCTTTCCCAATTTCACGCCCCGGTCTCTGATTTTCTGACCGATCGAAAAGCATCGGCGGAGTGGGCGGCCCCCCCCGCCCTCACCGCTTCACAAATGGATTTCTTTGAAGAGAACGGCTACCTCGCCGGTATTCCCCTCCTCAGTCAGTCCCAGGTGGAACAGCTGCGCGAGGAGCTGGTGCGATTGATGGATCCAACCTCGCCCGGTCATCACCTCTTTCACGAATATCACACCAATGAGTCGAGCGATCCCGGGACGATCCTCTTTCACGCGCTCGGCGCCTGGCGGATCGAGCCGGGATTTCATGACCTCCTCTGGCATCCTCGCCTGGTCACCGCCGCCCGCCAGCTGCTCGGTGGTCCCATTCGGTTCTGGCACGACCAGCTCTTCTGTAAGCCGGCTCACCATGGAGGCGTCGTCGCCTGGCACCAGGACTACTCCTACTGGACCCGGACCGCGCCGCTCGCCCACCTCACCTGCTGGATCGCCCTCGATGACGCGACCCGCGAAAACGGCTGCCTTCACTATGTTCCGGGGAGCCATCGCTGGCCGGATCTGCCGATCACTGGCCTTGCCGGAGAGATGGAGTCGATCCGTACGGTACTGCCTCCCGAACTGGAAGCGCAATTCCACCCTGTCCCGATCGAACTGCGCCAGGGGGAGTGCACCTTTCACCACGCGCGCACCATCCACGGATCCTACGCCAACCGGACGGAACGTCCCCGCCGGGCCGTCGTCCTCAACCTCTGCCGCGATGGCGTCTCTTCCCAGACCGACGAGCCCCTTCTGGCAGGAATCCCGGTGATCCCACGGGGAGAGCGGTTGTCCGGGCAGTTCTTTCCCTTGCTCAACCTGAGCTTGTGACTCATCGGCCTGGCTGACCCAGCTCGATGGAGGATGTCGCCCTGGGGAAAAAGCGCACGGCAGGAGCGCTGTCAAAGCCACCCCTGCCGTGCGTTTTCATCGACACGATTCGCTGCGAGATCAGCTCCACGCCTGATCAAGGTCGCCGAAACTTGTCGATCAGCGCCTTGAGGCCATCGGTCTTACCTTCATGACGAAAAGAGTAGTAGGACTCGAGATTCTCACGGGATGACTGGTTGATCACCTTCATCTCTTCCTTGCCGTCGGTTGCCGCAACCGCCCGGGCGAGCCACTCGATCACCTCGTCCATCCGCTCGAGCGCCTTGGTCAGCAAGTCGTCCTTCTTCTCTTTCTGATATTGCTGAGCCAGGGTTTGATACTCCTCGTTGGTGATGTTGACGAGCATCATCAGCGTCGAAGGATCGTAGGGCTCGAGACCAGCCGACTTCTCGAGATTCTCCTTCGCCTGGGTCTTGTCATTGGCGGAGTAGAGCATCAGGCCCCGCGCCTGGTAGAGACGATAGAGCCAGGAATCCCGGTAGGCCGTCCAGCTCTCGGGAGTGAACCGGGCGGGGCGCTGGTCGGCCTCCATCATCTCGACCGCCTTCGCGGAGGAGAGATTGGCCGCCTCGACCAGCTTGGGAGAAGCAGATTGCTTCTGAATCTGGTTAGCCCCTGCCCAGGCAACCGAGATGTGAACGGTCACATCGTCGGGATTACGGGAGAGATACTGGCTGGCCTCCCCAAGCGCTTGATCGAACTTCCCAGCCTCGAGCAGGTCCTCGATCAACTGCGGGCGGACCTGGTCTCCCTCCTCTGGCAGATTGAAGAGAGACATATAGTTCTGGATGAGCGAAGCCCGCTGCTGACGATTCGTGACGCGCGCAATCTCGTCCGCGACATAGGTGGCGACACGCGGCCGCAGGCTGCTCTTCGCGTGCTTCTTCATGAAATCGCCGGCCGCCTTCATCTTGGCCTCCGGATTGGCTCCGGTATTGATCTTCTCGATCGCCTTACGCTCGGCGTCCGTCACCTGGGGAGCGGCCGATGCAGACTTCTGCTCCTGACTATACGCCACCATCCAACCAAGCCCGACAAGCATTCCACTGACCATCGCCCTTGTCAGGACGGCACGCCACTCCCTCTTCATCCCTGCCTCCATATTCACTTTAATCATCATGCTTAATCCCCAATTTTGCCTGATCCCCGATCCTGCTCCTAGATAAGATCCTTCTACGATCTAGTATTCTTTGATCTATCACGAAAGCGAACAACCCGCCATACCGGACTCCTGCCTGGCGCCCAACGTGATTCACCTCTACCGGAAAAGATCGAAATTATATGGCCCATCCGCGGCGAAAGGCAAAGGCCAGCGTCAAAGCCTAATCTCATGCGAATGGACAACACGATTGCGCACAACCGTCACCCGGAAGGTGAGGGTTCCAGCCCCCACTCCGAGAAACTGGTCGAGCAGTTTGGAGAATTGGAGGGGGGTGGGGACAGAGTTCTCCCCGATTCTGGTCAGGCAATCTCCTGCACGGATGCCCGCCTGTTCCGCAGATCCTCCCGGGCGAACCTCACTGACCAGAACGCCTCCCTCGGAACAGTGAAAGAACCGGGCAAGTTGATCGGTCAAGGGCACGACGGTCAGACCAAGCTGATAGCGCCGGGTTCCCCGAAGAGTCTGCGGGGGAATCCTCTTGCCAGTCTCTGGAAGAAGAGTGCCGAGAACCTCGCGCAAGTCCTTCTCGACATCGGCACGCCGTTGGGCGGACATTTCACGAAAGGCCTTTTCCAGGTCTCTCGCCTTCTCTGCCCCGGCAAGATCCCCCTTGGCTGCCAGCTCATTGGCCTCCCGTTGATAGTCCTCAGCGGAGACGAGCATGGCGTCGGCGTCGTTGAAGAGAGTACGAAGCGGGTCTTCCCCCTGCGGTCGGCGTCCTCCAACCTCGACCTCCACCTGCCGGCGGGCCCCGGCTCTCCATAGATCAATCCGCACCCGCGAGCCAGGCGTGACATCGATCACGCGCTGAAAGAAGGAGAGCCGGTTCAAAATGGGCTCGCCATCGAGCGCCAGCAGGCAGTCGTCTTCCCGAATTCCCACCTTCTCGGCAGGGCTGCCAGGTTCGACTTTTCCAACGAGCGCACCGATGGGAGATCCGAGGCCAAGGCTCCTGGCCCGGTCGGAGGTCAAGTCACCCAGATAGACGCCCAGGTACCCCCATTGACTGGCCACTCGACGGGGCGAGTCAGGGGCCGGATCGGCGGCGGCCGCCATTCCACAAAACCCGATCAGCAGGAAGAGCGCCAGTCCCCCTCTTCCCAGCATCGACTTGCTGCCACTGGCCTGGCGGCGCCCCATCAGGTCGCCTCCACTTTTTTGTTGCCTGTTCCCCAGCACCCCTTATCTTCCTCCCAATCTTTTTTCAGAATAAAAACCTGGATCCAGCTACGCCCGTCCTCCACTGCACCTTGGTGGAGAGAAAGAGGAGCGGTCTTCATTCGGTCTCCAGGCGCGGATAGAGCGTCTCGATGATCGCCTGA
>Ga0169931_10003487_pt1 | contig 24902 bp, 20 predicted proteins | sample Kivu_15m_20L_FD_129675 | JGI IMG/M metagenome (GOLD analysis project Ga0169931, IMG submission 129675) | Freshwater microbial communities from Lake Kivu, Western Province, Rwanda to study Microbial Dark Matter (Phase II) - Kivu_15m_20L... | ecosystem: Environmental > Aquatic > Freshwater > Lake...
CCCGGTTGTGTTGCTTTGCTGTACCTGTGGCTCATGTCAGCGCTCCACGCGGAAGTGAGTTTGGGCGTAAATCTTGGGCTTGCCCGACCAACTGTTCCCGTATCGAATCAGCCGAACCGCGTACACACCAGTGCCGGGAAGTCGAACGTTGATCAAACGAAAAACGTGGTCGTGCGCGCCGGCCGTCGGGTTGAAATTCACTCGAAACGGTCCGAACTCGCCCGCGAGCTGTCCGTTCTTCTTCCGCGGATGCCCCAACCACCACACACGAACGAAGAACTCGCACGGCTCCGCGCCGGTCAGGTAGAACCGCGTGAACACGTCCGCGCGGGCGAACCAGCGCGGGAACTCCGTGTCTGGTGGAACCTCGTGGATGAAATCAACGCCGAGCAAATCCGATGTCGGATGCGGGCCGTACTGCCGCGTCGTGAGGTTCGCGACGAAGTGGTGAACAACGATTCGCTTGCTCATCGGGGCGATCTCCGCGACACTCCTACTCTACCCGACGCCGCGCCGCGGTACAATTCGCGCTGAACCACCCCGCACCGCACTGTGTCCGGTTCACCATGAGCAACGGTATCGTTGAAATCGACGGGTCGGAGGGCGAAGGCGGCGGGCAGATTCTGCGCTCCGCGCTGGCGCTCTCTATTCTCACGCAGCGGCCGTTTAAGCTCGTGAATATTCGCGCGAACCGCAGCAAGCCGGGGTTGCAGCCGCAGCACCTTGCTTGCGTTCGGGCCGCGGGCGCGATCAGTAGCGCCATGTACAAAGGCGCGGCAAACGGGTCGTCGGTCTTGTACTTCGAGCCGGGGGCGGTGAATGCCGGCAAGTACACCTTCTCAATTGGCACCGCGGGCGCGACGGCACTCGTGCTGCACACCGTATACCTGCCGCTCGCACTGCGCGGCGACAAGCCGAGCGAAATCGTCATCACCGGCGGCACGCACACCAACCACGCCCCGTGCTACCACTTCCTCGAAAACACATGGTGCGCACACCTCGCGAAGATGGGTATTCGCGTGGACGTGGAGATGGTGCGGCCGGGCTTCTACCCTCGCGGCGGCGGCGAGATTCGCGCCGTCGTGCATCCGTGTTCTCGCGTGAACGGCGTGAAACTCACCGAGTGCCCGGAGTTGACCACCGCCGGCGGGTTCAGTGCCTTCGCGGGATTGCCGGAATCGGTCGGGCGCAAGCAGTCGCGGCGGCTGAGCGTGCGGTTGAAGTCCGAAAGTGTCGAGTCGCACATTCCGGTCGAAGAATGGGAAGCGGCGAGTCCGGGAAGTGTCGCGGCGGTGATGTTCCGCCAACTGCCGGTGCCGCCGTTCTTCTTCGGGTTGGGAGAGCGCGGGAAGCCGTCGGAGATGGTCGCGGATGACGCGGCCGACGAAGCCGTCGCGTTCCGCGACGCGCGCGCCCCGGTCGATCCGCACTCGGCCGATCAGTTGCTGCTCCCGCTCGCGTTCAGCGACGACGCGAGCGCGTACCGGACCTCGGAAGTAACGCGGCACCTGACAACGAACATCGAAACCGTGCGCCGGTTCTGCGACCGTGTCATTGAAGTAGAATACGGGGATGGGAAAACCGGCTGCGTACGGGTCGCGGCGCGGGTATAATGCGCCACCCGGTACGCACACAAAGGACACGATGCCCGACGCGCGCGACGAACTCACGATGCAGATCGCGCAGGTCGTTCCCTGCACGGAGGCCGAAGGCCCCGGGAAGCGGTTCGCGCTGTGGTTTCAGGGCTGCCCGCTCCGCTGCCCCGGGTGCTGCAACCCGGAGTTCCTGCCGTTCAAGGGTGGCGAGACCAAAACGCTCAGCGAAATGGTTGCGTGGATCGCACGCGCGAAGGCCGAAAGCGGCATCGAAGGCATCACGCTGCTCGGGGGGGAACCGTTCGCGCACGCGGTGCCGGCGGCGGAGTTGGCGAAGGCCGCGCGCGAACGCGACCTCACGGTGATGGCCTTCAGCGGGTTCCTGCTCGAAGAGTTGCGCGACAGACCCGAACCGGAAGTTCACGAACTGCTCGCGCGCACCGACATTCTGGTAGACGGGCCATATTTGCGCGACGAACCGGACACCGAGCGCCGGTGGATCGGCTCGCGCAACCAGCGCATCCACTTCCTCACGCCACGGTACTCGCAAGACGAGCAGTGGCGGAAGAAGAACACGCTCGAGATCCGCGTGTCCGGGCGCGAAATTGTCGTGAATGGCTTTCCGGCCGCGGATGCTGTAGGCTTGTGGAAGGGTTGGCGGCGCAAGAAGCCGCTGCCCGTTGCGAACGCGGACCCGAAGCACGAGGCCGGAGCGAAATGACGCGCACCGCCGCCCCAACGCCGGAGCCGGAACCGAACGGTCCGCGACAGGTGTCGAAGTTCGAGTTCGCCCTGCTCCGCGTGCTGCGGTTCTTGGTCGGGCACTTCCCGGCCGATCAGGGCTTGCAGCTCGTGCGCCAAGCCGCGACGCGCCCGGAGTGCCTCAGCGCTGGCGCGGTCGATCTCGTGAAGGACACGCTCGCCAAAGCCAGCGTGCTGTTCCTCGCGAAGGCCGGCGGTTGGCGGAACGACAAGTACCTGCGCGACAACCAGCCCGCACCGGGTCGCGTGTGGGACCGCATCCCGCTCGACGAGCGCGCGCTGGAGTTCTCTCGGCCGGTGCTCGACTTCCTGCTGTGGCTGACCGCGGAGAAGGTACAGGAAACAAAGCTCGCGTGGGACGCGGCCCCGAAAGCGCTCACGCCCGCCGACGAACTGTTCTTCGCGCTCGCGTTCGACCAGACGCGCGCCGACCCGGACGTGACCGCGGTGCTGCGCCGCAAAGACGCCTTCGCGCGGAACCCGCTTTGCTGGCTGCTCGCCCCGGGCGACTTGGTGGACCCGGACGCGGCGAAAGTGACCGTCCCGAGTTTTGAAGCGCACTGCACCGGTCAGCGCGCGGTGATCCTCGAGTGCCTGCAAACGTTCCTCACCACGCGCTGGATTCGGAGCGAGCGCGCGAAGGGGCAGATCGGCGACTGGAAGAAGATGCGCCAACTCGGGAACGCCGAGTTCGCGGCCCTGCAAGCGTTCCTGAAAGCGTGCGAAGCCGCGCGGCGCACGGACCTCGCGCGGTTCGTGCTGCGAACCAACGCGGCGATTTTGCAATCCGATATGACGCCGATCTTCTGGACCGGCGGTTTGCAGGGTAGCGGCCCGCCGCGCCTCGCGGATCGCCTCGATACGCAGCGTTCGGCTTTGGCGCTCCCGCGACAGATGGAGATTCTGGAAGCGTGGAACGACCGCGCCCGGATGGTCGGCTACTTCGACGAAGATTACCAATCGAGCCAACTGTGGAAACTCGATTGGGAAGCCGCAAACGGCGAGCGCGTGAGCGAACGCGCGCGGGCGGCGCTGGAGATGCTCGAACCGCTCCGCGGCCCCGCGACGCCCACCGGAAACGCGGGCGGCGCGAACGCGAGCGCCGACGCGAACTGAGACGTGCTTTGGCCCTCTCCCCACGTCAGTGCGGGAGAGGGTGGCCGAGTCTTCGAGGCCGGGTGAGGGCGAGTAGCTCAACGAGAAACCAGAGAGCTGACTCACGCGTGTAGCTCACCCCTCACCCGGCGTCACGCGAAGTAAGCTGCGCCTGCGTTCGCAGTCTTGCCTTGCGCCGCCACCCTCTCCCGCGAGGGGAGAGGGCAAGACAAACAGTTGACGTGCCCGCGAGTTCCGACACTAACCGCCACACGGAGAAGCCATGAGTCGCGCGTACCGCATCACCGTGAAAGAGTCCGAAACGCGGCACCTCAAGGCCGGCGACGAGATCTGCACGGACATCGAAATCCTCGAAATCCTCCCGCCCGAAGACATGGCAACGCTGCTCCGCGAGGAACTCAAGAAGCGCGGCTTCGACGAGCAAGAGGACGGCACGCTCGTGCGCAAGGACGGCGAAATCACGGTGAAAGTGGACCCCTGCACCGGCGAAGTGAGCGTGAAGGCCGAGACCGAAGCGACCGTGAACCAAGAGGCGAAGCGCGAGGCCAGCGGCTACAACGACGTCGGCCCGAACGAAAAGGCGCTCCGCGAGCGCACCAAAGAGCAACTGAAGCAGGACCTCGACAAGAAGTTCGACAACGAGCAGAGCAAGCTCCAGAACAAGGCCACCGAAGCGCTGGAGAAGCACCTGCAAGAGTTGCAACCGGAAATTTCCGAAGTCGTGAACCAAGTGACCCGCGACGCGCTCAAGCAAAAGGCGCAGCAGATGGGCACGGTGAAGGAGATCAGCGAAGACGCCGAAAGCGGCTCGCTGACGATCAAGGTTGAGGTTTGAGGTTTCACCCCGATAGGGGTGAGACAATATAGCCCGGTGCGTTGCACCGGGTTCCGCGAACACCCGCGTTCAGGCCAACGGCCTGACACACGACCCGCGGCCCGTGTCGCACCCCTTCGGGGTGCCGCGATTCGGCCCGCAAACCCGGTGCGTTGCACCGGGCTAAGTTATCCCACCCCTTCGGGGTGAGTGGCGAACCTCGGACCGCGCCCCGCGCGAAAGAAAATGTCTACGAAGATCACCGAAGCGGACCTGCCGAAGTCGCTCACGCCCGTGGAGGCGGTAGAGGCGGCGTACAGTCAGGAAATGGCCGAGGTCGCCAGCAAGCTCATTCGCGGGCTGCCGACGCTCATCGAGTGCGACAAGGAACTCGCGCCGTACCTGTTCATGAACGTGCGCGACCGCCTGCGCCAGCAGAAGCTCCAGTGCATCTACCTCGACGGTCGCCAGCGCGACCCGCAACAGGGCGCGGTGCCGATGGGCCTCATCGGCACCATGATCGCGCAACTGCGCGACGCGGTGCGCGGCGCGACCGAGCGCCGCGTCGTCGTGCTCCCGCACTTGGACCTGCTCACCACCAGTCAGGGCGGGCTGACGGGCGAAGCGCGCGAAGTCATTCCCCTGCTCTACGAGAACCCGGAACTCGTGTGGCTCGGGTTCAAGGACCCGTCGTTCCCGCTGCCGAAGGTGATCGAGAACCTGTTCCCGCACTGGCTCAGCATTCTGGGCACGTCGCGGAACCGGTTGCACCACCTCATCACTCAGAAGGAGAGCCGCAAGTTCGGCAAAGACTTCTCGCCGTGGCAGCTCTACAAGCACGTGTCCGGCGTGAACGCGGTGCGCCTGCGCCGGCTGCTCAGCACGCTCGAAGGCGAGGACTACCCCGCGGACCCGAAGCGCGCCTACGCCCAACTGCGGCAAGCCACGCTCAGCGGGCAGATGGAGATTCCGTCCGTCGATCTGGACAAAGACATCGGCGGCTACGCGAAGGTGAAGGCCAAACTGAAGGCCGAAATCCTCGACTCGCTCCAGAAGCGCGACAAGGCGATGGACGCGAAGGCCGTGGACAAAGAGGAAGTCGCGCGCCTCGAAGAACTGATCCCGCGCGGGATGATCTTCTGGGGCCCGCCGGGTACGGGCAAAACGTACTTCGCGAAGGCCATCGCCGCGAGCATCGGCGCGGCCATCACCATCGTCAGCGGCCCGGAACTGAAGAGTAAGTGGGTCGGCGAGAGCGAAGAAAACCTGCGGCAAATCTTCCACAAGGCGCGGCAGAGCGCGCCGTCGATCATCGTGTTCGACGAACTGGACTCGTTCGCCACCGCGCGCGGCACCTACACCGGGAGCGGCGTCGAACACTCCATGGTGAACCAACTGCTCACCGAAATGGACGGGTTCCACAAAGACGAACTCGTGTTCGTCGTGGGTACGACGAACTTCGTGGAGTCGCTCGACCCGGCGCTCTTGCGGCCCGGGCGGTTCGAGTTCCACATCCACATTCCGTACCCGGACGACGACGACCGCAAGGCGATCTTCCAGATTTACGACAAGAAGATGCGGTTGCAGTTCACCGAGGAGGCGCTCGAGTACGCCGTGAACCGCACCGGCAACCGGTACATGACGCCCACCGGCACCGCGTTCAGCGGCGACCACTTGAACGCGCTGTGCCGCGCGGTCGCCCGGTTGCGGATGCGCGAGAACCTCACCGACGAAACGACGCCGAAGTTGATCGAGCGCGCGATCACGGAGTTCGACGAGAAGAAGGAAGTTCACGAGAAGGACGTGCCCATCGTTGCGGTCCACGAGGCCGGGCACTTCCTCGTGTCCATCTTCTGCCCGAACCACCCGCCGCCCGAAAAGGTGACGATCCAAAGCGACATGCCGTGGGCCCCGTTCTTCACGCAGTTCAAGCAGGAGAAGAACCGAATCGGTATGAGCCGCAGCGAGATGTTGGACGTGCTCGCGGTGCTGTACGGCGGGATCGAAGCCGAGCGGCTTGTGGTCGGCGACGTTTCGACCGGCGCGAGCGGGATGGGCAGCCCCGGGTCCGACCTGTCGCGCGCCTCGGACCTCGCGGAGATGATCGTCGAGGTGTGCGGCATGTCGAACCTCGCCGCCCCGCTCCGCTCGTTCCGCAACGAGAAGGGCGAGCGCGAGGTGCTTTCGGGGAGCATGGCCGAAGCGATCGACCGACAGGTGAACACGGTGATCGTGGAGGCGCAGGCCCGCGCCGCGGCGATCCTCACGAAGCACAAAGCGGACCTCATCAAGATTCGCGACGAACTCGTGGCGAACAAGACGATCGAGGGCGAGCGCACGAAGGAGATCATCGACGAGTTGCGCGCGAAGTACCCGAAGGACGTGGGCGCGCCCGGCCCGGAAGTGAAACTCGCTGCGGGTGCCGGCACCACGACGGCCGCTTCGGAAGACAAGGCGAAGCCCAAGAAAAAGGAAGACTGAGGGCCGTTCCGTGCGTGTGGATGCCGTCTTCGGGAGAGACACGGGGATGTACCTCGTGGACGTGTTCCTCGAAACCGAACAGGAGCGCGCGCTGACCGGCCGGGCGCTCTGGGACGCGGTGCGCACGGAACTCGACAAACACAACGTCGCACTCGCGGACGTCGTGGACTGCTTCCTCAAGGTTCCCGACGGTGCCGGCGGGTGGAAGAGTGCCGGCCTGCTCCCGTGGTGACGCGGGCGAACGAACAACCGGAGACATCATGGCCGAAATGCTCATCATGCTGCGCCGCGACCCGAACACCGGGAAGCAGAACATCATCATCAAACTCGACTCGGACCCGGACGCGCTGCCGATCGAGCACGAGCAGATGCACAAGGCGCTCGTCGAAAAGCTCATCGGCAAGGGCGTGAAGCCCGAAGACATGGGCGAAATCATCATCGAGCGCGAGAGCGAGCAGCAACCGGCCGGGCCGATCAGCCAGCCGAACGAGGGCCAGAAGCAAAAGCAGAGCAACAAGGGTTGAGTTCCGGCCGGCCCACTCAGTGCCGGCCACTTTCTTGTCCCACTGCCCACACCGCACACGCCAATGATCCTGCTGTTCCCCGACCTCGACACGCTCCGCCTCGCCCTCACCAGCGGCACGGTGCCCGCGGAGGTCGCGCTCGCGCCGGCCGCGGTGTCGTTCGACGACACGGGCAAGGTGTACGTCGAATCCGAGGCGAACGTCTCCAAGACGGTCGCGAAGGCGCTCGACCGCCTCGGCGTGAAAGGCTCGAAGCGCCACGGCTCGGACGAGCCGCAAGACGTGACGTGCTGGCCGCAGATTCTGCCGGTCACGCGCGACGCCGCGCCGCCGACGCTCGCCGGCCAAGCCCCGGTCCTCTTCGAGTTGGAAAAAGCAGACGATCTGCCGGCGCTCGTCACGGAAATGCTCCGCCTCGGGAACGACCGGCAGGGGTTCCGCTGGTTCAGCGCGCCGGGCGAGGGCGACTCGAAGCGCGTGCTGTTGCGCGTCATCGGCCCGCCGTACTACACGCTGCTGCGCGCCGTGGACCGCGGCTCCGGCGGCACCGCCGTGCGCGCCTACACCGAAGCCGCGCCGCGGGTGTGGGTGGAAGTGGGGCACACGCTGCCCCTCGCCAAACAACTGCGCGTAGACGACGGCCAACTCGTGCTCGTGCGCGCGCCGCGCGAGTGGCTGTACTTGGACGAGGCCCCGTTCCAAGACGTCTACGACATGATGAACCTGAAGCTCCCGGCCGCGCCGGTGAGTTGGACCGAGGCCAAAGCGCCCAAGAAGATGCAGGTGCCGCTGAAACTCACCGGCGGTACCACTACCGACGCCGCGGAACTGTGGGTGCTCCGCGACAACGCCATCGAGCAACTCGACACGTTCGTGCGCGATTCCGACGAGCGCTTGCTCCAGCGCCTGATGTTCGCGGTGGCGACGGACGCGAAGGGCGCGCGCACGGTCGTGCTGCGCGTGCGACCGTCGAAGCTGACGCCGCCGCCGCTGCCGCTCGACAACGCGCTCGCGTTCAAACCGTACTGGAAATTGCCGAACCTGTTCCTCCCGCTCGGCAAGCGGTTGCACCCGACGCTGCGGCGCGACGCGGTGCGCAAACTGCTCGCCGACGACCCGGACCAAGTCGTGTGGCTCTACCCCGGCGAGAACGGCGGGTTCACGCCGGAGTTCGTGCCGGACGCGGCGTTCCGCTCGCTCGAAGACTGGGTCGATTACGTCATCGAGGCCGAACAGAAGCCGCTCGCGGCGTGGATCGAGGCCACCAGCTTCGACTTCGAACACTTCGTGTGCAAAGACGCCGGCGGGCCGAAGGTGAAGCCGGACAAGGGCGACAAGGAGCCGAAAGACAAGGACGACGTGCGCGCGCCGAAGGGCGTGGGGCCGACCGCGAAGGGACCGGCGAAGGGCAAGCCCACCGGGAAGCCGGCCGGCCAAGCCGACTTCCTGCCGCCGGTCGAAGAGCAGAAGAAGCCGAACGAGTGGGTGCTGAAGGCGAAGGAACTGGAGTCGCAGTTCCTCGCGTTCGACGGCCCACTCGACGCGCCGGAGCGCACCGCGCTGTGGCCCGAACTGGCGACCGCGTACACCGGGGCGAAGTCGCCGATGGACGCCGCCGTGTGCTGGCTCGACGCGCTCTGGGACGCCGACCCGATGCCCGCGGAGTGGCTCGGCTCGTGGGTGCGCAGCGAACTGCCGAACGCCGGGAGCACCATCACCGCGCCCGAGTTCGACAAGCTGCTGAACCACCCCGGCGGCGGACTGAACGAGAGCCGCGCCGTGATCGCGTCGTTCCTGTGGCTCGCGGCGCACAACCCGGTGCCGAACTGGCTCGCGGCGCGGCTGCCCGCGATTCAAGCGTACCTCGAAGCGCACGAGAGCACGCTGCCCGTGCGCGCCGTGTGGCTGGCCGCCTACCGGCTCGCGCAGCTCAGCGGCGCGGACGTCCTCGGCCTCGCGCGCGTCCGCGACCGCCTGCTCGCGCGGCTCCTCACACAAGGTCTTACCGCCGAGCGCGACCTGCCCGGGTTCCTGCGGTACAGCGGGATGAAGGACTCCGAGCGCATGCGCACCGTGCGCGACAAGGCCACCGAACTGCACCTCGCGGTGCGCAAGTGGCTCGACGACTCCGCGCAGCAGCAGAAGAAGGACGACCTGAAGGCGAACCACTCGTTCGTCGACCTCATGTTCGCGTTCGCGCTGGCGAAACTCGGCGAAGAAACGAACGCGAAGAAGTTGATCGACGACTCGCGCAAGGCGATGGACGGCCCGATCCCGGCGGGCGGCAACCCGCAGGCCGATCAAGCCGTGATCGCGGCCATCGTGCGGGGGTTCCTGTTCAAAGCGTTCCGGTCGCGCGTCGATCAGTCGCTCGCGGGCAAGCCGCACGCCGGCCAAATGGCGAACGAGGTGCGCGACGCCCTTGAAGACATCGCCAAGCGCAGCGGCTCCGGGCCGGTGAACAATCCGTACAACCTCGCGAAGTACAGCATCGACCGGATGCGTAAAGAGTCGTGGATCCTCGAACCGCAAGAGAAGCCGGACCCGTACGCGGATTGGACCAAGCACAGCGACGCGATGCGCAAGGAGCTCGCGGACCTGCACACGGTGCGCGACCCCAACAAGCTCGCGGACCGCGTGCGCAAGCTGTACCGCGAGGGCGTGACCGGGAAGCAGTTGAAGGAGGTGCAGTTCTACGCGCTGCACGAGGGCCTGCCGCTCGCCGGCCGCGTGAACGAGTCGTTCACGATGGAACTGCTCGCACTGGTGCCGGCCGCGCTCGCCGCGGGCACCGGGGCCGCAACCGAGTCCTCGGATTTCCCCGAAAAGCAGGGCGAACTGCTACAGCGCTCGCTCCAGCTCGCGGGTCACTTCAACCGCGACGACATCGTAAAGAAGCTCGTGGACGACTTCGTCACGCTCGTTCACGGCAAGGCCGAAGAGGCGCGCTTCAAGCTCATTAACGTCGTCGCCGGACAGTGCCTGCGGAGCCTGAAGAAGCTCGGTCTCACGAGCGAAATGGACCGCCTGCTGACGAAACTGCACAGCGAGGTGTTGCGCGGCGCGACGACGGCCGAACTGCGCAAGAAGCACGCCGCGAAACCCGAACTGTGGGGCGCGATCCTTCAGACGCTGCTGAACCTCGCGGCCGGGTGGCTGCACTTCGGGCTGACCGACCGCGCGAACCCGATTCTGGACGAGGCGCGCAACGAGCTCCTCGGCACCGGCGGCGGCAACTTGCAGTCGCAGCACTACACGCAGCTCGCCCGCGCGTACGTCACGGCGCTGGGCCAAGCGCAGAGCGACCACGGCCTCGCGCGGATGATCGAACTGTTCCGCAAGATGGACCCGAAGAAGATCACGAACACGTTCACGACCGCGCAGTTCTACTCGCGGTTGCACCTGAACTTGGTGGAAGACGTGATCCGCGCACTGGTGAGCGACGACTCGGCGCTGAGCGCGACCGGCCGCAAGTGGCTGGACGACGACGAGTTCTTGGTGCGCCGCCGCATTCACGCCGACATGAAGCGCAACTTGGCGACGAACAACTTGTAACGCGCTGGTGGCGTTACGGGTTCGATACACCGTCAACAACCGGCACCCTCACGGGTGCCCCGCGCCTTTCGGGTTCGCATTTTCGTGCTTCCGCGCGCGCCCGGCACTACACTTGGCGCATGCCGGTTCTGTTCTTCCCCACTCCCGACGCGCTGCGGCTCGCGCTCACAAGCGGACTCGTGCCGCCGGAAGTGGCACGCGCCCCGGCGCTCGCGTGTACGGACCCCGCGGCCCGCGCGTGGATCGAGCCGCCCGAACCGCTCGCGCGCGAAACGGTCGCGGCACTCGCGCGGTTCGGGGTACAGGTGCACGGCGCGCCCGGCGTGCCGACGCGCCCGGTGGGGTGCTGGGCGGAGTTGTTCCCGCTGCGCGCGTCGAGCGCTCCGAGCGGCGGGTTGGTGCTGTTCGAAGTGCCGGATCGTTTCGCGCCCGCGCTTGCGGCGCGGCTCCAGCGCACCGGCGCGCCGGTCGGGTTTCGTCTGTTGGACGCGCCGCGCGCGGGGTGCGCGTGGGTGGTCGCGCCGAACCCGGACGCGGCGACGCGGTTCTGGCTGTTCGGCGCGGAGCCGACCGCGCGCGCGTACCGCGAGCAGCACACCGGCGTCTGGGTGCCGCTCGACCGCGAGCACCCGCTCGCGGCGCACCTCGCGGTGCCGACCGGCGGCGTACTGCTGTGCGAAGCCGGCGGCGCGTTCGTGCCGGTGCCCGGAAGCGTGCCCGAACCCCGCGCCGCGGACCTCCCCCTGCCCCGGTGCGCGGCCGGCACCGCGCGCGACCCGGCCCCGCGGCTCGACATTTCGTTTCGCCTCGCGCGTGCCGAGGGCGGACCGCCGGAAACGCTCTGGGTGCTCACCGAAGCGGAACGCGCGGCGTTCGTCGCGTTCTGCACCGGGGCCGACGAGCGGTTGCTCAAGCGGTTCGAAGTGGCCGCGGCACCAGACGAAAGCGGAGACGTGCTGGTGGTGCGCCGCGCGCCCGCCGCCGACGGCGCGGCGGTGCTCCCCTTCCCCGATCGCGCGTTCCGCGCCGACGAGCGCCACTCCGGGCTGTTCGTCCCGGTCGGGCTCGCGCTCCGGCCCCCGGTTCGCCCTCGGGAACTGGTCCGCGCGCTGAACCTCTCGCCGGAGCGCGTGGTGTGGCTCCGAAGCGCGCCCGAGGGGCTCGTCGCGCGCGCGGTGGCGCAAGACGCGTTCGGCCCGCTGCTCGACGCGATGGAGTACACGGCACCGGTGCCCCAACCGCTCGCGGCGGACGCGCTGAACCCGGACCTGTTCGCGTTCGAGCGCTTCGCGGTGCGCGTCGAACCGAGCGTCGAACTCGACGAACTGCCGGAATGGCGCGAGCCGGCACCCGCGCCCGAAGCGCCGCGGCCCGCCGCGCAGCCGGGGTGGGTGGCGAAGTCCCTGTCGCGGGTGCTGCGGTGGGTGCGCCGCGCGCCCGCCGCACCGAGCGAAGGGCCGCCGGCGGTCCCGGTCCCGGTTCAGCCCGCGTCGCGCGTGGCGCGGCAGCTCGCCTCCGCCGACGCGCTCCTGCACGGGAACGATCGCGCGGCGCGCCGGCAAGACTTGGAATCGCGCCTGCTCACCGACGCGCCGCGGCTCGCACCGGACGCGCGCGCGGCGCGCTGGGCCGAACTCGCCGGCGCGTACTCCGCGACCGGGCAGGCGCTGGACGCCGCCGTGTGTTGGGCGAACGCGCTGTGGGAGTGCGCGGCACCGCCGCCGGAGTGGCTGGAACAGTGGGCCGCGGCCGAGTGTAAGGCCGCGCGGCCCGGCGACGCGGGCGACCTCGAACGCTGGCTGGGCGAACCGGGGCGGCCCGGCACCGGGCGCGTGGTCGCGGCCCTCGCGGCGCTACACGGGTTCCGCGCGCCACCCGCCCCGGAATTCGTCGCGAACCTGCCGCGCGTGCTGGGGGTGTTGGACCAGCAGTTCGACGACATCCCGGCGCGCGCGGCGTGGCTCGCGCGCCTCGCCGTGGCGCGCGCCACCGACGGCGACGCACTCGGCCTCGCCCGCTGGCGCGACCGGTTGCTCGCGCGGCTGCGCGAGCGCGGCCCGGGGTTGGATTTGGACGAACCGTCGTTCCTCCGGTTCCGCGGCGCGGTGCCCCAAGAGCAGTTCAAGCGCGCCCGCGAGTGGCTCGTGCGGATGCGCGAACCGATCCTGAAATGGGTGGCGCGGCACGCGGCCGGCAGCAGCGGCCTACACTGGGCCGGTCTCGACGCCGAACCGGACGCGACCGGCGAGTACGCTCAACTTCTGCTCGCGTGGGGGTTGGGCGTACTCGGCGAGCGCGCCCGGGCGCGCGACTGGGCCGCCCGCGCAAGGAAGGCGCTTTCGAGCGCAACAGGCCCGCGCGCCGACCCCGCCGGCCACGCGCTACTCGGCGATCTCTTTTTGCACCGCGTGCGCGACGCCTACGAGGGACACCCGCCGAAACCGCAACTGCCGGACGCGCTGCAAGCGCGGCTCGACAAGCTCCCGGAATTCGCGCGGTACTCTGTCGATCGCCTGCGCCAGCACAGCCGCGTGCTGCAACCGGGTGCGCCGGTGAGCGCCTTCCGCGGGCGCGACCTGCGCGCCTTTTTCGGCGAAGACCAACTCGGCGACCGGCTCGCGGTGCTGAGCGCCCGCTCCGACCCCGGGCAGGTGAACGACGAGGCCCGCGCGCTGCTCGCGCTCGCCACCGAGCGCGCCACGCCGTCGGTGGTGCCGCGGGTTGCGGTCGCCCTGTTGGAAGTCGCGGCGCACTTGGACGAACCCACGCGCGCCGCGCTGCTGGCGCTCGCGCCGCTGGCGCTGGACTGGACCGAAGAGTGGGTGCGCAACGGGCGCTGGCCGGAACCCGAGCGCGCGGACCGCGTGCTCACGGTTCAAGCGCGGGCGCTGGAAGCCGCGTTCGCCGTGGCCCCGGCAGAGGTCGCGGCGGTGTTGCTGCGGCACCTCGCGAACGGCGGCGCGCCGGGTGCGGCGCTGCTGGTCGCCCCGCGCGCGTTCCGGGCCGCGCGGCGGCACGGGTTGCTCGCGGAAGCAGAAGCTCTCGCCCAAACACTGGACCCGGCGCGCGGCACCGATCTGCCCGCTTCACTCGCGCCCGAGCACGCGGGGTTGGCGGCGGCGTGGTTCGTGGCCGGTGACGACGAAGCCGGAAACCGCGTGCTGAACGCGGCCCGCGAGGCGCTGTTCCTGAGCGTGCCGGGCGCGGCGGCCGACCGCACGAAACTGGCGACCGCGTACGCCGAAGCGCTGGGGTTCGCGCCGCACGGCATCGCGCTGGGCCGGCTCGAAGAACTGTTCCAACGGTTGGACCGCGTCGCGGTGCAATCGTCGTCGAACTGCTACTACACGCTGTACCCACTACACCTGCTCGACACCGTCGTGCGGGCGGTGGTGACGGACGACTTCGCCATCAGCCCCGCGGTGCGCGCGTGGCTGGACGACGACGAGTTCCTGATCCGCCGCCGCGTCCACCGCGACATGGCCGCCGTGCTGCGCGCCGACGGGTGCTGAACGGTGTCACTTCCGGCTGTTCGGCCGCAGCATCTCGACGAACTCGGCGTAAGTCGCGGCGAGCGGAACGACGAAATCGTCCCACGGAACGCCGATTATCCGCTCGTCCGCATCGAACTGTTCACTCAGCGACAAATCCTCCCACAGCACCGCGGCCGAATTCGCCTCGTGTGCGAGCCACAGAACAACGGGCGGTTCGGTTCGCTGCGTCCGACGGTCGAAACACAACAGATCGACGTACGCGCGATCCAAGCACATGCCGGCGCGCAGCGTAGCGAATGGGAGCAACCCGCCGAAGAGAGCGCGCGAAGTCGCGTGTTCGCCATCGGTGAGGTATCGGATGCTATCGATCGCCCGCTCGTCGTCGCTGTCATCATCAAAGTGCGGTCGAAAGGGTGGCGGCAGTTCCGATTTGTGATCGACGAGTGTGAGGAACTGTTCGAGGACACCAATCTTGCCACCCACTTTGAACGTGCCGATCTTTGGTCGCCCGCCGTGGTGGGTCGCCATGTGCGCGACGAACGCCGGTGACAGCCCGCGCAACAAGCCCACAACGCGCGGGTCGATGGGTCCAGCAAGCGTCGCGGGATCACATTGCAAGTCGCGCATGTGAACTCCTCTAGGGCGGCCAACAGTTCTGACACCGGCCAATTGCTTCGGTTCGGGATGTTCGCCGATCAGTGCGAGAGGCGTGAAAACCAAGCGAATTCGGCACTTCGGCGTCGAGTTCAGGCTGTTGAAACACTACTACCGCGATTCGGCGTGCCAAGCCGTCGCGGTGATCGCTGGTTCGAGTTCTCGGACTGCTGCGGGGGGCCGCTCGGTCACTTTCGCGGCTCGGTGCTCGTTCGCAGACGCGCACGAAAACCCCTTCGGCCGGCGCGTCGTCGCGCCGCCGGATGCATAGTATACGTATATCCAATTCGTGTCAACGGGAGCGCCAACCAAAACGAACGCCGCACCCGAACCGCGCGCGTCACTTCTTCGGGGTCGGTTTGTCGTCGCCGGTGTCGGTCCACATGCGGCCGATCGTCTTCATGTCTTTCGGCACCGAAACGTTCGGCGGCTGTAGCCCGAAGGTTTGCACCCGCTTTGCGCTCAGTTCCTTCGTGTTGACTTTGAAGTCTTTGTCGCGCTTCGCTTCCAGTTCCGGGTTCACTTGGCACGGCCCCATTAGCGACCAGATGAGCAGCGGTTCGCCCACCGGGATCGGCGTCGCGGGGTCCGGCCACGTGTGCCACGCCTTGCCCCACAGCGTCATCACCACCTTCATGAAGTCGGTCTCTTCCTTCTCGCTCATCGCGGGCGCGATCAGCCCGCCGCCGAGCACTTCGTAGGTGTGCGCGTGCCAGTACTTCTTTTCGTCGTCACTCAACTTGCGGTACGCGGCATCGGAAATGAGGTACTCGACTCCGATCAGCTTCGCGTTCTTGCCGGTGCCGTCGAACAGCGTGCACTGGAACACGTCGCCTTCCGAACCGCCAGTGTGCGCCGCGCAATAGTGCTGCGTGATGAACTGGAGCTTGGGGTTCTTCTTCGCCATGTGAATGCCGCAGAAGTGGAAGTGCGGCGCGCTCATCGGCCCTTCGTGCTTGCCGCCCTTCTCGTCGTGCGCGGCGCTCGCGACGGCCGCGCAGACCGGCGCGGCCGACACCGCACCGAGAAACCCGAACAGTTCGCGACGGTCCATAGTTCACCCCCAGAAACAATGAGCGCGCGCCGGAGGCGCGCGACCGGGGTGAATTACGACTCCGCGAGTGATGTTTAACTGGACGGAATGTCACTCCGGGTCGTCGGGGATGCGCTTCGGCAGCTTCACCGTGAACGTAGAGCCTTTGCCCACCACGCTCTCCACGCGAATGCGCCCGTGGTGCTGTTCGATGATTTGGCGGCACACGCTCAGGCCCAAACCGGTGCCGCCGCGGCCGTACTCGTCGGGCTGTTTCGTGGTGAAGAACGGCTCAAAGATGAGCCGCAGTTGGTCCGGCGGGATGCCCTGCCCCGTGTCCGAAACGCGAATCTCCACCGTGTCGGCCGCGGGGCTTTCGCGCACTTCGATCCGCAACCGCCCGCCGTTCGGCATGGCCTGTCGGGCGTTCAGAACGAGGTTCACCAGAATCTGTTCGATGTGGCCGGGAATGGCCCACGCGACCGGGCGCGCGAGGAACCGCGTTTCCACCTGCACGCGGTGTTTCGACAGGTCTTTCTCGGTGAGGATCAGCACCTCGTCCACGAGCCGGGCGATGTCGCACTTCTGCCGGTGACTGGCACTCTTGCGAGCGAAGCCGAGCATCCCGCCGGCGATGGCCGCCGCGCGCTGCCCGGCCTTCACCACGCGCTCGAAGGCGAGTTGCTTGTCGGCCGGGTCGTGTGCGCGCGAACCGAGCTTCGCGGAGTTGATGATCGTCGTGAGGATGTTATTGAACTCGTGAGCGATACTCGACGCGAGTTCGCCGACACTGCTGAGGCGCTGGGCTTGGAGGAGCTGTTCCCGGAGCGCCGCTTCGGTCTCACTTACAGGAGCCAGAAGCTCTTCGCTTGTCATGTTCGCGCCTCCCGCGCATCTTCCCCGAGCGCCCAACGCGACCGCCCCGCTGCGCGCCCGGTGGCGCGTGCGGTTCGGTAGTCGCGGTCGCCGCCACCAGTTCACGCCCCGTGAAGCGAAAACTGGTCCCCCGTGGCAGCGTGCGGGCCGGGCACGCCCGCTTCCGCTGCTTTCCTCTATCGGACGGCGGCGCGCGGTCCTTCATACGAAGCGCACAATCGGCAAAGTCGGTTGCGCGAAGTTTGCCCGCGCGCGAGTTTCACTGAACTTAGGCCTCCGTTTTCTTTACGTTCGGGTCCGCGACGCGCGCGTTCAGTTCGCGCACCGCGGGCGGAACAACGAGCAACTCCCGCGCGCGCCAGAAGTCGCCATCGGGCACGAGTTCGCTCGTCGCGAGGTTCGGGATGCTGCCGATGGTCCGCCAGTGGGCCGGGCCGCGCTCACGCAGGAGCGTGAGCAGCAGCACTTTGGACACGACCCCGTGACACACGATCACAACGCGCCCGCCGGGGTGCGCGTCGATCGCCCGCCGGAACGCGGGCACCGTGCGGGCGCGCAGTTCGTCGAACGACTCCATCCCGGGGTACGCGTACGCGGTTTCGCCCGCGACCCAGCGGCTCGTGGTTTCTTCCCACACGCCGTCGGCCTCGGCGCGCGGCATCCGCGACAGCGGCCCGACGCGGCGCTCGTGCAGCAGCGGTTCGACGAGGTGCGGAACGCCGCACCGCGCGGCGATCGGCGCGGCCGTTTGGAACGCGCGCTTCATGCCGGAAGAAATCACCACGGTCGGTTGGCGCTCCGCGAACCACTCCACGGCAGCGGCGGCTTGCGCGTGACCGTGCGCGCCGAGGTCGATGTCGGACTCGAACCCGTGGAACATGGTGGGCGCGGCAGTTTCGGCGTGGCGCGCGAGCCACACGACTTCGGGCAAAGTGGGGGACACGGTTCGCTCCGCGGGGTTCGGTGTCAGTAGTTACGAATCGCGGCTTGTGGCGCGCGCGGAAAGAGGCGAAACTCGGATTGCGCACATCGCGGGAGGTTTCCATGTTCGGCACGGCCGTCGCGTTCGTTCTGCTCGCCCCCGGCGCGCCGGTGCCGGCCCAACCGCCGGTCGCCGCGCCGAAGGCGGACCGCTTCAAGGCGCAAGAGTTCGCGCGCATCGTGTGGCAAGTCGGGGACCAAGTCGCCCTCCGGTACGCGACGCCGGTGGAGATGCGCGACCTACTGCGCGGCGCGATTGGCGGGCTGTACGAAGAGTGCGGGATGAGTGTGCCGGACCGCGTGAACCGCGCGCTGGCGGATGCGAACGGCGCGACCGCGATGGTGGAAGTACTGGCGGACGTGCGGTTGCTGCTCGCGGACAAGCCGCAACTGCGCGGCCCGCGAGCGCTCGCCGCCGCGATCAACGGGTTCCGCTTCGCCACCGACCCGGCGTGCCAACTGACCAGCCCGCGCGCGAGCGCGTTCGCGTCGAGCGACATGGACTTCGGTATCGGCATCGAACTCGAAGGCGCGAGCGGCCCGCGGTGGATGCTGTATCAGGCCGAGTACCGCGCCGCCGTTGGACAGGTCCCGACGGCTGGTTGGCTCGGCCCCATCCCGCCGCCGACCGAACTCGCATCGCCCGCGACGTTCCCGTGGCGCATCAGCCGCGTCATTCCCGAAAGCCCGGCGCAGAAGGCCGGCGTGAAGCCCGGCGACGTCATCACGCACTACGCGGGCAAAGAAATCACCGCGAACAACGTCAACGAACTGTTCCTCCAGTTCGCGCTCCCGCACCAAACCTTCGACCCGCAAACCGGGCTGCCGCGCCCGATCGAGCGCGCGCTCACGTTCCGCCGCGACGGGAAGACGATCTCCGCCAAACTCAAGAGCGAGAACTACACGCCGATGAGCGCGTTCGGCGTGATGCGCACGGCCGAAGACAAGTGGGACTGTATGCTCGACCGCGAGTACAAGATCGGCTACATCCGCATCGGCGCGGTGGAGCAGAACCTCGACGAGAAGGTGGGGCAGATGCTCGCGGACCTCGAGCGCCGCGGGTGTCGCGGGCTGATCCTCGACCTGCGCTGGTGCCCCGGCGGGTACGTCGATCCGGGCGTGCGCATCGCGGGGCTGTTCCTTCCGAACGACGCGCTCATCGCGAAGATGAACTACCGCAACCCGCAACTCGCGGGCAACGAACCAGTGATTCGCAACACCTTCGGCAACAACAAGTACACGAAGTTGCCGCTCGTGGTGCTCGTGGGCCAAGAGACGACCGGCGGCGGCGAACTGATCGCCTCGGCCCTGCGCGACAACGACCGGTGCGTGCTGATCGGCCAGCGCACGGTGGGCCGCGCGTACATCCAGAACATCGTGGACGGCGGGTTCGGCGGGTTGCAGTTCAAAATCACGACCGGCGAATCGCTGCGGCCGAACGGGAAGTCGCGGCAGCGGAAGCCCGACAGCGGCCCGCTGGACGAATGGGGCCTGCGCCCGGACGCGGGCCTCGAAGTGCCGGTGACGAAAGACAAATCGCTCGAACTGAAGCACGCGGCCGACTTGCACTCCCTTCGCCCCGCGGACAGTAACGAGGCGCTCGATTTCGACGACCCGCTCAAAGACCCGTTCCGCTCGAAAGCGCTCGAATACCTCAGAGAGAAACTCGGTAAGCCGCCGGAGAAGAAGTGATCGGGAGAGTGGTCCGCTCGCTCCGCGAGCGGTGCTGAGCAAATGGGGACGCTGTGTGCAGTTCGTTTCAGCACCCTTCGCCGCACAGCGCCGCTCGCGGAGCGAGCGGACCACTCTCCCGATCACAGCGGGCGCTGGCCCCACGGGATCGGCATCGTCGGCGGGTGGCGGTGCCGGTCCTTGCGCGCGTCCTTCGGGCGGTCCTTCCACCAGCGCACGAACCGCACCAGTTGCTTCACGGCCTCTTCGTAGGCGCGCTTCCCCTTCTCCGCGGTCGCCTTCTCCGCGTCGCCCAGCACACCGGTGTCGGAATAACTGCTCGTCCACGAGATCGTCGTCGCGGGGCCGGCGGCAAACAGATCGACCCAGTTGAATGGGCTGTCGTCGTCGTTGAAGCTGATCGTCCCGCTTTTGATGAGGTCTTTGCGCACGTTGTCGCCGTCGAGGTACAGGTACAGCGACGTTTCCAACTCGCACGCGTGCGAACACCCGCCGGGGAACTTGCTCTCGCGCCAACTCGGCAGGAACGCCTTGTCCACCGTGAGCAGGTTCCACCACGCAGTGACGACGCACTCCGCGTCCGTCTCGACGTTCGTGCGGCGCGCGGCGAGGTCGAGGTTGGGCATGTTCGAGCCGTGCCCGTTCAGCAGTAGAATCTTCTTGAAGCCGTGGTACGCGAGCGATTTCGTGATGTCGAGGACTTGGTTAATGAAGTGCTGGTAGTCGGTGTTGATCGTGCCGGGGAAGTCCATGACGTGCCCGGTGTAGCCGTAGGCGACGACCGGCAGCACGAGGAGCTTGTCCGGGATTTCGAGGCCCGCGCCCTTCGCGATCCCGCACGGGCACACGAGGTCCACGTCGAGCGGCAGGTGGTGGCCGTGCTGCTCCACCGCGCCGCACGGCACGATGCACACCTTGCCGAGGTCAACGGCGTCGTTAATCTCCGGCCACGTCAGCTTTTCGTAGCGGTATTCGGTGCTCGCGCGGCTCATGTGCGGTCTCGCGGGGGAAAGAAGTGTCCGCGAGTGTATCAGGCGCGCCGCGCCCGAGCATCACCCAAAGCGCCCGGTGATGTAGTCTTCCGTCTGCTTCTCGCGCGGCTGGCGGAACACCTGTTCGGTCGCGCCGACTTCGACGAGTTTGCCCTCGAAGAAGAACGCCGTTTGGTCCGACACCCGCGCGGCCTGCTGCATGTTGTGCGTCACGATCACGATCGTGTAGTCGCGCTTCAGTTGCCCGATCAGTTCCTCAATGGCCTGCGTGCTCTTGGGGTCGAGCGCGCTCGCCGGTTCGTCCATGAGGAGCACGTCCGGTTCGGTGGCGAGCGCGCGGGCGATGCACAACCGCTGCTGCTGCCCGCCGCTGAGTTCCAGCGCGCTCGAACCGAGGCGGTCCTTCACTTCGTTCCAAAGCGCCGCGCCCTTGAGGCACCGTTCAACGAGGTGATCGAGCCGCGCCCGGTTGCCTTCGCCCGCGATCCGCGGCCCGTATGCCACGTTCTCGTAGATGCTCTTCGGGAACGGGTTCGACTTCTGAAACACCATCCCCACGCGCCGCCGCAACCCGGCCACGTCCGCCGCGCGCGCGTAGATGTCCGCACCGTCCACGAGCACCTGTCCGGTGAGTCGCGTGCCCTCCACCAAATCGTTCATTCGGTTCAGCAGGCGCAAGAGCGTGCTCTTGCCGCACCCGCTCGGGCCGATGAAGGCCGTGACGGAGCGCTCCGCGACCGACAGCGAAACGTCGAACAGCGCCTGCTTGGTCGCGTACCAGAAGTTCACGTCGCGCACGGCGACCTTTTCCACGGCAGTCGCGGGGCGCGTTGGTTGCACTTCGGCACTCACGATTGCTTCCAATTCGTGGCAGGGTACGAAGCGTGTTGTAGGCACCGCGTGCGTTGATTTCGAGAAGCCGGTGTGTAGTTGGCGCGGCGAACGCCCTTCACAATTACATCGCGCAACCTTCATCATTCATTCGGTTGTTCGCACCCGGTCAACCGATAGGTTTTCCGCACCTGAGCAACCTCTCGGAGCCGTCTCGATGCGACAATTCCGTGCGCTGGTGTTGGTGGCCGTCGTTCTCCCGTTCGCCGTCGGCTGCCCCGGCAAAGAGGATAAGGGCACCGGCCCCGCGCCGCGCGTCAGCGCCGGCGGTGCGACGTTCGTCGATCCGATCATGCAGAGGTGGTCGGGCGAGTACAAGACGGCGAAGAACGTCGAGATCGACTACGTCGCGAAAGGCTCCGGTTACGGCATCTCGAACGTGACCTCGAAGAACATCGAGTTCGGCTGCTCGGACGCGCCGATGACCAAGAAGGAAGTGGACGCCGCGGCGGCCGCCGGCGGCGAGGTGATTCACGTCCCGGTGACGATCGGCGCGGTCGCGGTGATTTTCAACGTCGACGGCGTCAGCGACCTGAAGCTGACGGGCGAAGTCCTCGCCGACATCTATTTGAAGAAGGTCACCAAGTGGAACGACCCGCGGATCGTCGCGCTGAACCCCGGCGCGCCGTTGCCCGCGGCCGACATCGCCCCGGTGTGCCGCTCCGAATCGAGCGGGACGACCAGCATCTTTACGGAATACCTCAGCAAGAAGAGCGCGGAGTTCGCCAAAGCGCCCGGCACCGACAAGAAGCCGAAGTGGCCCGAGGGCGTTGCCGGTAAGCCGGGCAACGACGGCATCGCGGAACACGTCAAGCAGGTGCCGAACACGATCGGCTACGTCGAGGCGGCGTACGCGAAGACGAGCGGGAAGCCGAGCGCGAAGCTCGTGAACCGCGGCGGGAAGCCGGTCGCGCCCGGCGCGGCGGCCGTGACCGCGGCCGTCGAGTCGGCGATGAAGGTGAAGCAAGACAAGGAACCGTATTCGCTGCACCCGTTGGCGTTCTCGTTCACCGACGCCGAAGGCGACGCGGCGTACCCGATTGTCGGTGCGAGCTACGCGATTCTGTTCAAGAAGCAGCCGAAGGACAAAGGCCCGGTGATCGCGGCGTTCCTCAAATGGGTGGTGTCCGACGGGCAGAAGTTCGCGACCGATCTGGAGTACGCCCCGCTGCCCGCGGACCTCACCAAGAAGGCGCAAGACCTTCTGGGTACGCTGAGTTTCGAGTAACCGCGTGCGGCGAGCGGCACCCGTGAGGGTGCCGACGTTTCCGACGTGTTCTGAACCGGCACCCGCGCGGGTGCCGCTCGCCCCGAGGCACACATGACCGAACCGAACACGCGCAGCGCGCTCCCGTCGACGTTCGGCGACCGCGCCTTCGCGTTCCTCGCCCAGTTCTCCGGTGTGTTCGTCATCGCCGTCGCGGGCGCGCTCGTTGGAATCCTGCTGTACCAATCGTGGCCCGCACTCCTGCGGTACGGCGAACTGAAGGTGCTGACGAGTTCCGATTGGAACCCGAGCGAGAACGCGTACGGCGCGCTCCTGTTCGTGTACGGAACGGTGGCAACTTCGATCATCGCGATGCTCGTCGCGGTGCCGTTGGGTGTCGGGGCGGCCGCGTTCCTGTCCGAAATCGCGTCGCCGCGCGTGCGGAAAGTCATTTCGTTTCTGCTCGAACTGCTCGCGGCCATTCCGAGCGTCATCTTCGGGTTCTGGGCGCTGGAGTTCCTCGCCCGCCGCGGGTTGGCACCGGCGTACCGGCTGTTCGGGTTCGACAACACGTCCGGCGAGGGCATTCTCGCCGCGGGGCTGGTGCTCGCGGTGATGATCCTCCCGTACATCACTGCGCTCTCGTTCGACGTGTGCCAAGCCGTGCCGCGGGCGCAACGCGAAGGGTCGCTCGCCCTCGGCGCGACGCGGTGGCAGACGATCTGGAAGGTGGTGCTCCCGTACGCGCGACCGGGCATCATCGCCGCGTGCTTCCTCGCACTCGGTCGCGCCGCCGGCGAAACGATGGCCGTAACGATGGTAATCGGGAACGCGCAGTACCTGAACTTCGGCCTCACCGCGACCGGCGACTCGATCCCGAGCCTCATCGCGGGGCAGTTGCACGAAACCGGGCCGGCCGACACGACCCGCCGCGCGGTGCTCGTGTCTCTCGGTCTGCTGCTACTCGTGATCGCGTTCGTGATGAACGTGCTGGCGCGGGGGTTCGTGCGCTGGCTGTCCAAGCCGCGCGCGCACAAGGCGCGCCCGCTGAGCGTGAGCGACGCCCCGCCCCCGCCGGCCGACCCGACCGCAACCGCCCGTGCGCTGATCCGCGCCGCGCGAACCGACAAACTGATGACGGGCGCGCTGTGGCTGTGTCAGTTCCTCACGGTGCTGCCGCTGTTCTTGATCCTCGGATACATCACGGTGAAAGGCGCGGGCCAAGTTACGGGCGCGTTCTTCACCAACCTTCCCAACGACAAGCCGCCGGGGTTGTACCACGCGCTCCTCGGCAGCGCCACCCTCGTCGGCCTCGCTGCGGTGTTCGCGATTCCGGTTGGGCTGCTCGCGGCGATCCTCTTGAGCGAGTACCGCAACAACCGATTGGTCGCCCCGGTGCGGTTCGTTGCGGAGATGCTCGGCAACGTGCCGTCGATCGTGGTGGGCGTCTTCGCGTACGCGGTGCTGGTGTACCCGTTCTGGCTGTCGCCGGGGCAGCGCGGGTTCGGCTACTCCGCGTGGGCCGGCGCGTTCGCGCTCGGCGTGATGATGCTCCCGGTCGTGATTCGCTCGGCGGAAGAAGCGATGCGACTGGTGCCGAACAGCTTGCGCGAAGCGAGTTACGCGCTCGGGGCGACGCGCCGCCAAACGGTGCTGAAGGTGGTGCTGCCCGCGGCGCTCCCGGCGATCATTACCGGCGTGCTGCTGGCGATCGGGCGCATCGCGGGCGAAACGGCCCCGCTGATTCTCACCGCGCGCGGCTCGCAGTTCGTGGCCCGCTCGTTCTCCGACGCAACGCCCTCGCTGCCCTACTACGTCTACGACTTCGCGACGAAGCCCAACGAAGAGTTGAAGAACCTCGCGTGGGCCGGGGCGTTCGTGCTGGTGGTGGTGGTGCTGTGCCTGAACGTCGGCGTGCGGTTGCTCGCGGGCAAGCGCGTGGTCGCCGCGGCGCGAGCGGACTAATTTGCCCTTCCAGACACGGCACCCGGGTACCGGAGCGCACGATGGGGCGCGGTCAAGAGTTCCTTAACCTCTTTAACCAACTCGACGAGCGAATGCGTGCACGCCTGCGCTCCTCAGAGTCGGTCTCGCACGCACAACTCATCGAGAAACTAGTACTACAGCGCCGGTTGCTTTAACTCTTTACGCTGTTTGCGTCTGAGCTACAACTTCGATCGGAACGGTCTCCGATCGGAGGGTGCAATGGACCTCAAGGAATTGCGTCGGCTGAAG